>SXGT01650785.1_pt1 | contig 19661 bp, 15 predicted proteins | sample 3176221 | NCBI WGS metagenome assembly SXGT01 (sample SAMN11356862, study PRJNA531348) | freshwater metagenome | isolation source: freshwater sample F1-120 | place: China: Fuxian Lake, Yuxi | collected 2017-12-25
ATCAATGTTGATGGCTTGCGCGTGGAATTTTCCGATGGCTGGGGCTTGGTCAGAGCTGTTAATGATGCTTCAGCCTTAAGTCTGCGTTTCGAGGCTGTCAGTCAGGATGTCTTGCGCCGGATACAAGTGCAATTCAAGTCGCTCATGTTGCGAGTCAAACCCGATATTTCTTTACCTTTTTAATTTTTTGTCATGAAAGAAAAAACTGCTCATCAAATTGCTCATGTTTTAATTGAAGCCTTGCCCTATATTCAAAAATTCAAGGGCAAAACGGTTGTCATCAAGTATGGCGGTAACGCCATGATTGATGATGATTTAAAACACAGCTTTGCCCGCGATATCGTGATGATGAAACTGGTGGGTATCAATCCCATCGTTGTTCACGGCGGTGGGCCGCAAATTGGCGACTTATTGAAACGCTTGGGCAAAACCTCTGAATTCATTGATGGCATGCGCGTTACCGACAGTGAAACCATGGATGTGGTGGAAATGGTGTTGGGTGGCTTGGTGAATAAGGAAATCGTCAATATGATCAATATGCAGGGTGGCAAAGCGGTGGGATTGACGGGTAAGGATGGTAATTTCATCCACGCCCGTAAAATTGGCATTACCAAAGCCAAAGCCAAAGCCAATCTGGAGGATGCACCTGAAATTATTGATTTGGGCCATGTAGGTGAAGTCAGCAGTATCGATCCGGCGGTCGTGGAAATGTTGGGCAACAGTGATTTTATTCCGGTGATTGCACCTATTGGTGTCGGGAAGGATGGGCATTCCTACAACATCAATGCCGATTTGGTGGCTGGCAAGGTGGCGGAAGTGTTAAAGGCCGAGAAACTGATGCTGTTAACCAATATTCCCGGTATTTTGGATAAACAAGGTCAGTTATTGACTGGCTTGACTTTGACCAAAATTGATGAGTTGATTGCAGATGGCACCATATCGGGTGGCATGATTCCCAAAACCCGTTGCGCGACCGATGCCTTGAAAGGTGGAGTCAACAGCGTGCACATCATTGATGGCCGTATTGAACATTCGGTATTACTGGAGCTTTTTACCGATCAAGGCATAGGTACTTTGTTACTGAGACGTTAGTTTTAGTTGGATGAAAGTGGAAAAGCCTTGGCGGATTGTCCGGGCTTTTTCACTTGAGCATAATTCCTGACCGATCGTGGAAGCTTTGCAACGAATGTCCAGAAATATTTGTTGAACATTTGCCTCGTTCAACTTAGAAACTGACAAACTCAAATCCTCATCCTCAACCGGCGGAGCGCTCATGATTAATCGATCGGTTTCCACATCTCGACCGGTTGTGGCGTACTGGTAGACAAACTCACCGGCAATTTTCCAGGCCTTTGCGCATTGTTCGCTATCCTGGCAAACAAATAGCCCCAAATCACTATCGTTGAATGCATTTTGACTCGTTTGCTGTGATTTGCCATCACCTGCTGCTTGATTGAGGAATGCAAAGCGGGCAATATCAGCGTTGAAAGCTTGTTCTACGATCTGGGTTTTTTGCGCATGCCGATCCAGCTCTTGATCAGCAAAATCGATCTGTTGTCGGGTAGACGCGATGTCCTTTAAAAGTTTTTCCGGGATCTTTTGATCATTGCGTTCGTGATTGGCAGCTTGCTGCTGCTGCTGTTGTAATTGTTGTTCCAAGCGTTGTTTATTGACTTCCATGACTTTTTTTTCGCCATTCATCAGTGTCAGCTTGTTATCCATCGCGCGTTTGATGTCTTCGGCGCTGCGATAAGTGGCCATCAGAACCTTATCATTCGAGGCTTGTTTGGCAATGATTTTGGCTTGTTCTTTTCGTAAAGCTTCAAGTCGTTTTTGTAAGGTTAATTCCTCGGCGGTTTTGGCTTTTTCCACGCGATTTAAAACCCGGGTTTTTTCGTTCAAGGTTTCTCGTTGATGCTGGACTTGATCGGGCGGCACTTGATCGGAAAAATAAACGCGACCATTTTCATCGATCCAGCGGTACATTTTTTTGGCGTAGCTTGGGGGACAGCTGATTAACAGCAGCAAAACCAAGCTGAATGCTCCGCAGTGAGATTTATTCATCATCTACCAATCGATTAGCTTAATAGCGTCGCCAATTCATGCAAGGGTGGCAAAATCATCATTTTAGCCAGTTGCAACAAGACTAATGCGACCAGTGGCGACAAGTCGATGCCGCCCAAGTCAGGTACCACGCGACGGCAAACGTTCAGTAACGGTTCGGTCAAGCTGTAAAGCAGAGAAGCTGCGCCGCTATAACTGCCTGGAGCAAACCAGCTAAGGATGGCGCCGGCGAAAATGGCGTACACGAAAATATCCAATAACATTTTTACCAGATCAGCGAAAGACAGCATTGCCAATCCGACAATATTGATGCTGTATCCCTTGATTGCCAGGATCGCTAGATTAGCCAGAATTTGTAATAGTAATGCCAATACCAGTGATGATGTATCGATGCGGCCCACCGAAGGCACAATGCGGCGTAAAAGTCGTAGCGGTGGATGAGTGATTTTGACCAGTAATTGAGATATTGGGTTATAAAAATCAGCCTGCATCCATTGCAGTAAAAAACGCAGCATCACTGCCAGGATGTATAAGGAAAACAGCGTGTCGATCAAGAACACTACCGGATCGGTCATATAGTTTGAACCCATTATATGGCTCCCAATTGTTTGGACATTTCGATAGAACGCTCTTTTGCAGCCTGCAAAGCCTTGCTGACCAGTTCGGTAAAACCGTTTTCCTGAAAGCATTCGATGGCTTTTTGGGTGGTGCCACCCGGAGATGTTACGCGTTCGCGGAGCTGTGTAGGCGATTCGGCGGATTCCAAAGCAATTTTGGCGGCTCCCAGTGCTGTTTGTTGAATGAGTAATCTCGCGGTATGTTCATCCAGTCCCATTTCCAGCGCCACCTTTTCCATGGCTTCCATCATTAAAAAGAAATAAGCTGGGCCGCTACCAGAAACGGCTGTGACTGCATCCAGTTGATTTTCGTCTGCAACCCACAAACAAACACCTACCGCACGCAGGATATTCTCAGCCAGATCTTTTTGCTCTTCATCGACATTCGTATTGGCGTGCAACGCAGTCGCACCGGTCAAAACCAGAGCAGGGGTGTTGGGCATGCAACGCACAATCGCTACATCACTACCCAGCCAAAGTGCTAAGCTGGTTTGGGAAATGCCTGCCGCAATGGATACGACCAGTGACTTTTTTTGCTGTATCGCAGGGGCGATTTGCAGTGCCACTTCGCGGAGAATTTGCGGTTTGACCGCTAGAACCACTACGTCAGCTTCCTGGACGATTTTGATGTTATCTGCAGAAACGTTGACATTCAATTGCTCACGATGCGATTGCAGTGTGGCGGCTGCTGTATCCGAAACCCAAAGTTGCTGTGGTGAATGGCCACTGGCAATTAAACCACTCATCAGACTGGTGGCCATATTGCCGCCGCCAATAAAACCTATTGTTCTTGTTTTCATAGCTTGCTAAAAGGGGGGTCTAATGTTCAAAAAATGATATTAAAGCATTCTACATGACTATGGTGAAGCTTTAGAAAATCTCAAGGGCAGATATGGGACTTATTTAAATGACATTTATGTATGCCGGATATTGCCAAACTGATCAATTAAGCAATGATATCCAGTTCGGGGCATGGACGTACTTCAAGATTTCCCGTTACTGTCATAATGAAGAATGAACAAAAAGATACTGAAATGCGGTCATGAAATGCAAATCTCAGACAGCCTAGAATCGAATCTGTGCCAAAATGTTCAGAACTTATGAGTGGTATTTTTCATTAAGCCATTGAGTGTTTTAAGAGCATGGTCAGTCGTTAGTCCCTGGCTCAAATGGGTTTAACTTGAATTAGGGGTTGACATTATTAACTCTCAAATCGATAATGGACCGTTTCCAATTAACTCGAATGAACTGATACTTTATGGCGAATTCACCACAAGCTAAAAAAAGAGCGCGTCAGGCAGAGAAAAGCCGTATTCGCAATGCTGGACAGCGCAGCAACCTCCGTACTTTTATCAAAAAAGTCATCGCAGCGGTTAGAGCTGGCGACAAAGAACAAGCTCAAGCTGCTTTCAAATCGGCAATGCCCGTTATTGATTCTGCAGTAACAAAAGGCTTGATTCACAAAAACAAAGCCGCTCGTAGCAAAAGTAGATTAAACGATAAATTGCGCGCAATGGCTTAATCGCTTTATTGGGTGCCAGTTTATTAAGGCCGATGCATTTCTTGCATCGGCTTTTTTATGTCCTCAATGAGCTATTTTTGAAGTCATCCTGATTTGTTCTGAAAAATTCTCGGATTGATCGTCCTGATGAGCCAAATTGTTGATATGTGCCAACTCCTGTAATTCAGCAAATGGTAGTTCTTGATGAATGCGGCCATGTTCGTAGAGATATTCTGGCACATAGCCACTCAATAAAATTTTCCAGGAAAAAGGTACTCTGTCAGGATTGACACTCGCATGCATCCAGATCGTGGTGGTGCAATTTTCTATTAAGGTGTTATAAAAAGCCGGTTTTTGATTGAGCTGGTTTATGTCCTTGAAATACTCTAAAAACAACCGTTTTGCCCCTTCCTGAGAACCTTTGAGAGGGTATAAGTAGACTTCTTCCACAGGATTTTTTCGATAGTTGGTGCGTAAGCGGATAATATCTCTTTCGTCGGCCACAATGTAAATCAGTTCAAATTGGCGGAAAAAACCCTTGATGGTTGAATAACCTTCATTTTGCTCCTTGCGGGCTTCAATCGAAACGGCGAGGTGGTTTCCTGGTCCAAAATTAAAGCTCAGCATCGTATGTGCAATCGCGGGCCCCATCCAGTAAACCGCAAAAAGATCCACGCCTTCCAACTTGTTCAAGTCAAAAGTCTTCGTGTAATAGGCGGGTTTGTAATCAAATTCGCTGATGTAATCAAAGTTTCGTATGTTGTGAACGGTGACCAGATTATCTTGAAAAGTGGCATACGAGGTTTTTTGTACATCCGTTTGCCATAGTCGATCATTGGAAGGTTCAATATTCAGCCACCAAAACAAAATTACAAGAAACAAGCTGCTGTGCCATGTTATGAGCCGATATCGCCATGTATGGCTGAAAAACGAGAGAGTCGATATAACGCCAAATAGACCAAAGCACATGGACAGAAAAGTCTGGATATTGTCGGTATGGGAGTCGCCAAAATAAATGGCAGCAGTCCCCCAAGCCGTTGTAAAAATGAGTGTCAATATGGCAAACGTTGAGTAAATAATTTTTTTCATTGTTTAGGAAGCTGACTTCAAAGTAATAGGACTGGGTGTTTGGATGAGTAAAGACAAATGAGTATTTTGATCTGATGTATCCAGTTAATTGGTTAAAATAGCCGCTTTCGGAATTCGAAGTATATACACAACCTTACGGGAGATTTAAATGGCAACCATTACTTTTCAGGGCAAACCTATCAACACAGTTGGAGAGCTCCCTGTCGTTGGTAGCAAGGCGCCTGATTTCAAGTTAACCAACCGAAAAATGCAGGATGTTGGTTTGGCTGAGTTTGCGGGTAAGTGCAAAGTCATGAATATAGTCCCGAGTCTGGACACTCCGACTTGTGCGACTTCTACTCGTAAATTCAATGAAAAGGCAGCCCATCTTCATAATGCCGTAGTACTGACTATCTCTGCCGACTTACCTTTTGCACAAGCTCGGTTTTGTGAAATTGAGGGGCTTAAACATGTGATAGCTTTATCTAGCTTTCGCTCCAGTTTTGCGCATGATTACGGCGTGCAATTATTGGATAGCATTTTGGCTGGCTTGACGGCTAGAGCCATTATTATCATTGATGAATTTGACAATGTTATTTATACGCAATTAGTCAACGAAATTGCTGACGAACCAGATTACCAAGATGCTTTGGCTGCTTTATCAAGTCATCATGATTGATTAATAACTCATCATTTCTATATCCATGGGGAAGTCATTTAACAAAAAGCTTGTTGTCATGCATAATCCTGTTCTTTGTTAGTTAGATGTTCCGGTAATACAACCATCGCCTCTATGGTAAAAGGATGGTGTTGTCGAGCATATCGACATGCGTTACGCAATTCTTCGATATGCCGAATCAACAACTCATTCGGTTTTCGCTGAGCAAGATTAACCTTGAAAAATAAGTGCCGCCCTCAGTATGGCTAAGGATGTAGGTACACATAGCCATCCATCACTCAATCTTTTCTAAATACTGCACTTGTAATTGCAAACTACGTTGGCCGCGAAATTCATTGATATCCAGCTTATAGACTGCGTTGACCTTGCGACAACCCAGCCAGTTTTCCGGCTTGTCGGCAAAAAAGGCGATGGCATCGATGAGCAAATTGCTGAATGGCAGTTTAAAGACCATTTTTAGATGTTGTTTGCCGACGATTCGGCATTGAAAAACATCAAAAATGCCGTCAAACGCCGGTTCCGGGAAGGCTTGCCCCCAGATGGCCGCTTGTTGCAATTGTTCAGCAAATGCCAGCGTCAAATGTTGGGTGTCCAGTTGTCCATCCGACCAGGCTTTCTGTTGCAGATCGACTTGTGTCAAGCGGGCCTCGACGGCATTGGCAAACAATAAGGCAAAATGCGGGTAATCGTGTAATTTGATGCTCAGGCCGGCGGCCATGGCGTGGCCGCCGAACTTGCTCAACAATTGCGGATGCGCAGCGGCAATGTCGCTTAATACATCACGAATATGCACGCCATTGATGGAACGTGCCGAACCTTTGATTTCACCATTGTCGGCAGGGGCAAAAGCGATGATGGGTCTGTGCAAGCGATCTTTGATACGTGAGGCCAGGATGCCGATCACACCCTGATGCCAGTTGGCGTCATACAGACACACGCCTGCAGGCACATGTTGTTCATCCAGCGCTTTCATGTCGGCCAGCAACGCCATGGCTTCGATTTTCATTTGGCCTTCGACTTCCTTTCTATCCTGATTCAAGGCGTCCAGTTGTATGGCAATATCTCTGGCCAATTCGGCGTCTTCGGTCAACAGACATTGAATGCCTAAAGACATATCATCCATACGCCCCGCTGCATTGAGACGCGGAGCTATCGCAAATCCCAAATCGGCGGCTTGAATATTGGCCAAATGGCGACCGGAAATGTCTACCAGGGCTTTAATGCCGCGCTGACACTGACCGGAGCGTATGCGTAACAAACCTTGATGCACCAAAATGCGGTTGACCTGATCCAGCGCCACCACATCGGCTACGGTGCCCAAAGCCACAAAATCCAGCAACTGCGCCAGATTGGGTTCCGGCCATTGATTTTTTTCAAACCAATGCAGTTCACGTAAACGGATGCGCAACGCCATCAGCACATAAAACATCACCCCCACCCCGGCTATATTGCCGCTGGGGAATTTGTCGTCGGGCAGGTTGGGATTGACGATGGCGTCGGCTGGCGGTATTTCCTGGCCTACCAAATGATGATCGGTGATTAGCACTTTGATGCCTGCTGCCTGGGCCGCTTTGACACCTGCCACGCTGGAAATACCATTGTCGACCGTCAGAATGATGTCGGGATTTTGCTGTTTTACCAGCTCGACGATTTCCGGCGTCAGGCCATAACCAAATTCAAAGCGGTTGGGCACGACAAAGTTCAGGTTTTTAGCGCCCAGCAAAGCCAGACCTTTGATGGCCAACGCGCAACTGGTGGCGCCATCGGCGTCGAAATCGGCTACCACGCTGATAGCCTGTTGCTGTTTGATGGCGGTAATTAAATGCTCGACCATAATCTGCATACCGCTCAGCAACCAGGGTGATGGTAGTTTGGCTAAAGATTTTTCCAGTTCTTCACAGGATAGAATGCCGCGGCTGCTGAAAATGCGCTGCAGCACCGGATCGATATCGCCAAGCAGCGGCGATTCTGTACATGGACGCTGAGCGATAATTTTTTTGACGCCTTGTAAATACATGTCAAGCAATAAAAAAGCCGGCGGCAGCCGGCTTTGCAAGGTGAAGGCTGTTGTTCACATATTATCCAGAATGGCCTTTTTCACGGCATCCAGCGTGGCTTCGACAGTCATCGGTTGATCGTCCTTGCATTGGGCAATCGCGGTATCCGGATCTTTGATGCCGTTGCCGGTTAGAGTACAGACGATGGTGCTGCCTTCCGGAATATTGCCCAGTGCGATGTCATGTAATGCACCGGCCAAAGAAGTAGCCGAAGCGGGTTCGCAGAATATGCCTTCGTAAGCCGACAGCATTTTTTGCGCGGCTAGGATTTGCTCATCGGTAAATTTTTCGAACCAGCCGCCGGATTGTTTCTGTGCGGTCCAGGCACCGTCCCAGGATTGCGGATTGCCGATGCGGATTGCTGTAGCGACGGTTTCAGGATTTTCTATTGGGTGTCCGGCCAGAAAAGGTGCTGCGCCGGCAGCTTGATAACCGCACATCACCGGGCGTTTCTTGGTGACGGCTTTATGCGTTGAGGTGTCGGTGGAATATTCCTTGTAGCCTTTCCAATAAGCGGTAATGTTACCGGCGTTACCGACCGGCAGACAGTGAAAATCGGGCGCATCACCGAGGGCGTCGACGATTTCGAATGCAGCGGTTTTTTGGCCATCGATGCGATAAGGATTGATCGAGTTGACGATGGTGACCGGGGCGTGATCGGCGATTTCTTTGACGATAGACATACCGGCATCGAAGTTACCTTTGATCTGGATGATTTTGGCACCGTACATCATGGTTTGCGCCAGCTTGCCCAACGCAATTTTACCTTCCGGAATCAAGACAAAAGCCCGGATGCCTGCGCGCACTGCATAAGCCGCAGCCGCAGCTGAGGTATTGCCGGTAGAGGCGCAGATAATCGCTTGGCTGCCTTCTTCGACAGCTTTGGTGACGGCCATGGTCATACCACGATCTTTGAATGAACCGGTTGGATTCAAGCCTTCGAATTTCACGTAAATATCCACGTCCTTACCAATCAGGCGCGGAATATTGTGTAGTTGAATCAGCGGGGTGTTGCCTTCGCATAAGCTGATCAATCGTGTGTCTGGCGAGACGGGCAAGCGATCACGGTATTTTTCAATAATGCCGGTGTAACGAGTTGGGGTAGCCATTTTTTATCCTAAGGTTTCCAGGCGGATGCGCGCGACTTTGCCGCTGACAGTATTCAGCGCTTCGATTTCTGTAATCGCCGCATTCATTTCTTTTTCTAAAGTAAGCTGAGTCAGCATGATGATGGGTACTGATGACTCACCGCGTTGCGGTTCTTTTTGAATCAACGCTTCAATACTGATTTGATGCGCTGCCAAAATGCGGGTGACATCGGCCAAAACACCGGGCTTATCTTCGGCAGTCAAGCGTAGGTAGTAAGCGGTTTTGATGTTATCTGCGGACAATACCGGAATATCGACAATCGCATCGGCTTGAAACGCCAAATGCGGCACGCGGTTTTCCGGGTCACTGGTCATGGCACGAACCACATCCACTAAATCAGCAACCACTGCAGACGCGGTAGGTTCTGCGCCAGCGCCGGCGCCGTAATATAAAGTCGGGCCAACTGCATCGCCGCATACCAATACGGCATTCATCACGCCGTTGACATTGGCAATTAAGCGGCGTTTAGGGATCAGGGTGGGATGTACCCGTAACTCAATGCCTTGCTCGGTTTTGCGAGCAATGCCCAAGTGTTTGATTCTATAGCCTAGTTCCTCGGCATAACCGACGTCGGCGCGGGTGATTTGGGTAATCCCTTCGGTAAACACTTTTTCAAATTGCAATGGAATGCCAAATGCAATCGAAGCCAGAATAGTCAGCTTGTGTCCAGCGTCTATACCTTCCACATCAAAAGTTGGGTCGGCTTCGGCATACCCCAGGGCTTGGGCTTCTGCCAACACATCGGCAAAATCGCGACCTTTGTCACGCATTTCGGTGAGGATGAAATTGCCGGTGCCGTTGATGATGCCAGCCAGCCACTTGATGCGGTTACCACTCAGGCCTTCGCGAATGGCTTTGATGATGGGTATGCCGCCAGCCACGGCTGCTTCGAACATCACCATCACGCCTTTTTTGCTGGCTTCGGCAAAAATCTGATTGCCATGCAGGGCAATCAGGGCTTTGTTGGCAGTTACAACATGCTTGCCATTGGCGATGGCGGTCAAGACCAGTTGTTTGGCCAGATCGTAACCACCGATCAGTTCCACCACGATGTCGATTTCGGGATCGTTGACGATGTCAAAAGGATCGGCGGTTAGCGCGATATTTTGTGTGTCACAAATTCTGGATTGCGTCAGGTTGCGAGCAGAAGCCCGGCTGACGATAATTTCCCTGCCTGCGCGGCGGGCTATTTCCTCGGCATTCCTTGTAAGTACATTGACGGTGCCCCCACCGACCGTTCCCAATCCCAAAACACCTATTTTTACCGGCTTCAAACCTGACTCCTAGCGTGACATCAAATGGGTCGCGATTATACTACGTTGTCTTTCTTCAGCATATTACGGATGCTGCGCAGTGCTTGGCGGGTTCGGTGTTCGTTTTCGATCAAACTAAAACGAATATGATCGTCGCCGTGTTGGCCAAAACCGATGCCGGGCGATACCGCTACTTTGGCGTCGATAATCAATTTCTTGGCGAATTCTATCGAGCCCATGCCCTTGTAGGCATCCGGAATTTTGGCCCAGACAAACATGGTGGCTTTGGGTCTTTCTACAGCCCAGCCCATCGCGTTAAGGCCATCGCACAATACATCGCGACGTACTCGGTACATTTCACAGATTTCTTTGACGCAATCCTGCGGACCTTCTAAAGCGGTAATCGCAGCGACTTGAATCGGGGTAAAGGTACCGTAATCCATATAGGATTTGATCCGCGTCAATGCAGCCACCAGGGTAGGGTTGCCGCACATAAACCCCACCCGCCAGCCGGGCATGTTGTAGCTTTTGGACAAGGAGAAGAACTCCACGGCTATATCCTTGGCGCCAGGCACTTGCAGTATGGACGGCGCAACATAGCCATCAAATACGATATCCGCATAAGCAATGTCATGTACGATCCAGATGTTGTGCTCTTTACAGATCGCCACCACTTTTTCAAAGAAATCCAGTTCCACGCATTGACTGGTGGGATTGCCTGGAAAATTCAGAATCAGCATTTTTGGCTTGGGCCAGGATTCGGCGATGCCTTTTTGTAATTCCTCAAAAAAATCTACACCCGGCGTCAATGGTACATGGCGAATATCCGCGCCGGCGATGACTACGCCATAAGGATGAATCGGATAGGCCGGGTTCGGTACCAATACTACATCGCCAGGTCCTAAAGTAGCCAAAGCCAGATGCGACAAGCCTTCCTTAGACCCTATCGTGACGATGGCTTCGGTATTGAAATCCAGATCGACATCGAAACGATTTTTGTACCAAGTGCATATGGCTTTACGCAGGCGCGGAATCCCTTTGGAAACTGAATAGCGATGCGTATCTTCACGCTCCGCCACTTCAATCATTTTTTTGACGATATGCGGCGGTGTCGGTTGATCGGGATTGCCCATGCCAAAATCGATAATATCTTCACCATCGGCGCGCGCCTTGGCTTTCAGTTCATTAACGATATTAAAAACATAAGGCGGGAGGCGACTGATGCGGCTAAATTCTTCCATTAATGGCTCTTGGGATTCAGGTTTGAAAACAATTTCTAACAAAGCTGGCTAAGGTACTGTTGTTGCAGAACGTTGTCAATTTCGACTGTGGGTTTTGCCACACTGGTAATCGATTGACATTCTTATGCAATGGCAAAAAATTTCTAATTCTGAAGTTTGTCTTGTTTTTATAAGGATAGGAAGGTTTGACGACGTCATTTCTAGATGATGAAGTAAACTGTATTACTGTTGATTGGAGGAAATATGGCTAGATTACTGATTACCGGTGCCAACCGCGGCTTGGGGCTTGAGTTTTGTCGGCAATATGCGGAGCAGGGCGACCAGATTATCGCCACTTGTCGTGATCCTGAGCGAGCAGAGACTTTAAAATCATTGGCTAGTCGTTTTAGCAATATCGAAATCAATGCCTTGGATGTGAGTGATTTCAGCCAAATCGATAGTCTTTCGCAAAGATTGGTGGGGCAAAGCATCGATGTATTAATAAACAACGCCGGCATTTATGGTGATCGTTCGGATTTAGGATTCGGGCATTTAAATTATGACGATTGGATGCGAACCTTGGTGGTCAACGCCTTGGCACCCATGAAAATGGCGGAAGCATTCTTACCAAACTTACTGCGTAGCCAAGGTAAATTAATTGTCAACGTCAGTAGTTTGATGGGGAGTCTTGCCGACAACACTAGCGGTGGCAGTATTCTGTATCGATCCAGCAAAGCCGCGTTGAATGCTGCGATGAAGAGTTTGTCCATCGAACTAAAGAGTCAACATATTGGTGTATTGATTTTGCATCCTGGTTGGGTCAAAACCGATATGGGCGGAAGTAATGCGTTGATTGAGGTTCAAGAGAGCGTAATGGGCATGAAAAGCTGTATTGATCAATTTGATATGGCTGATACGGGGTGTTTCAAAAGGTATGACGGGCGGGCTTTACCTTGGTAAATCAGCTTTTCGTCGGTTTGGGTAAGTCAATTTAATATCTATCTGAACTGTCTTTGGTAGTGCGGACGTGAATGGAGATCAATGATCCCTTATCAACCAATCAAAAAGGCAATACGATGTCTGTGGCTGTTAGCGGCGGCGAAAAAACATAACCTTGGCCGAGTTGGCAGCCATATTTTAGGAGTAATTCGATCTGATGCGGATGCTCTAAACCTTCTGCCAGGATCACCAGATCCATGTTTCTGCCGATATCGATAATGGATTTGATCAACGCATCATCCTTTTCGACACCGAGATCGTGAACAAACGATTGATCGATTTTCAAAATGCTCAGTGGAAGTTTTTTTAGATACGCCAGTGACGAATAACCTGTACCGAAGTCATCCAGACTGAGTAGTATGCCGAGTTCACGTAATTCATGCATAACCCGAATGCTTTCGCCGATATTTTGCATGGCTATGGATTCGGTAATTTCCAGAATTAATGCTGAGCCTTCGAGTTGATAGGTCGTCAACAGCGTTTGTATATCCCGTACCAAATTGGGCTGCAAAAATTGGCGGGCAGACATATTGACACTGATTTTCAAAGCCGGCTGATTTTGCTGCCGCCGCCAGAATGATACTTGTTGGCAGGCGTTTTGCAAAACCCACTGACCGATTGAATTGATCATGCCATTTTCTTCGGCAATAGCCAGAAAACTGTCAGGTGTTAACTCTCCCCGCAGAGGATGTTGCCAGCGTAGCAATGCTTCGAAACCGTAAAGCTGTCCATCGGCTAGCGTAATGAAAGGTTGATAGGCCAAGTGGAACTGACGTTCCCGATTAGCAACCTGTAAATCAAATTCCATGTTGCTACGGGCAATGGCTTGTTGGCGCATGTCTTCGTTATAAAGACAATACCCGTTACGGCCTGCATCTTTGGCAGCATACATGGCAGTGTCGGCGTTTTTGATCAGTTCCGGTGCGCTGGTACCATGGGTTGGAAAAAGAGCTATGCCAATGCTGACCGATGCATTGAACTGAATACTGCCAATTTCGTGAGGGAGCGATAATTCCTGTAACAGTTTTTGAACGATCTGTTTGCAGGTTGCTTTGCACAGTTCCAGATCTTTGAAATGTGTTAGCAAAATGACGAATTCATCGCCCGCAAATCGCGATACGTTGTCGGTCTCTCTGATGCAGGCTTGCAGACGGTTGGCGACGTTTTGCAGTAACACGTCACCCGCCAGATGGCCGCAAGTGTCATTTAAAAGCTTGAAACGATCCAGGTCCAGGAATAAGACCCCGAGAAATTCGTGTGTCCGACTGGCATGTAAGATGGCGTTGTTCAGTAACTCATTGAAATGACTTCGATTGGGCAATTTGGTCAAGATGTCGTAATGAGCCAGGAATTCGATTTTGCTGTCGTTAAGCTTTTTTTGTGTAATATCTGAAAAAATGACGATGCAATTTTTGATTTTTCCGAACAAGTCGGTGCTGGAACTTATACTGAGAGAAGCAGTGAAACGGGAGCCGTTGCGGTGTTGATGCTCCACTTCACCCTTCCAGCGACCGCTAATGACCAGTTTCGACCAAATGGCCTGGAAAGTTTTGGTGTCGTGAGCGGGAAACAGTACCGAAACCAAAGTTCTGCCGATCACTTCGGTGCGTTGAAAACCGGTAATGTCCATAAACGATTGATTGACACTAAGAATGCAGTTGCAGCTATCGGTAATGATGATAGCCTCTTCACTCGTTTCAAAGACTTTTGCCGCCAGCTCTTTTTCCTCTTCCAGACGATGGCGCTCAGTGATGTCGGTGACAATAACCAGTAAGTGATAGTGTGATTGAGCGTTATCGCTCTGCTCGGCAATCAGGCGGCCATTGAGCTGAACCCTTAGGAGCGTTCTTTGGGATGATTGATTCAGCAGACGCAACTCGATAGTCTTGTTTTCCGGTTTGCTGAAAAAAGCCGGGTATCGGGAGTTGAACATCGCTGAATCATCTGCGTGAATGAAGCGAGTTAGATACTGACCTTCGATTTTAAGATGACTCAGTTTTAGCATATCCCTTAGCGTTTGATTAGCCTTAAGGATGCGTCCCTGTTGATCAAGTTTCAGATAACCGGCTGGCGCCTGATCGAACAACAGACTGAAGTTGTTTTTGGCGTTGAGCAGCTTTTGATAGGTGTCCTTCAACGCCTGATTCTGCATTTCCAGTTCAATTTGATGGACGCTTAGTTCGTGGATTAACGTCTTGATATTGTCAAGTTGACCTGAGTATAGTCCGTTTGGCAGTGCATCCAAAAACTCTTCCGCATGTTGGCGCAAGGTGTTGGGATCGAATGGCGGCATTTCGGCAACCGAACAGCCGTTAAACCGGCTTTTCCGTTGTCACCACCAGCATGGTGTCGCCGTTTTGATAGCCAAGAACCGATGCGATCATGGTGATGTCCACAAGTTGCTGATGCTTGGTCAGCCGGTGGCTTTGAGTCACCTGATAGTTGGATTTACCCGTTGTGAAACTCTGGAACATTTCGCGCGCTTCCGGAAGAAATTTGTCGGGTATCAACGTTTCAAACTTCATGCCTATGGCTTCCTGTTGATTCCAGCCGTACAAAGCTTCAGCGCCCTTGTTCCAGGCGACAATACTGCCTTCGAAATCGATAATGATGATTGCTTCACTGACATCCATCAATAATAAAGCCAGCTTTTGAATGCAACTGATGCAATGCTGTTTCTCGATCAGATAATGGCTTCTGAGATCCCGTTCGGTTAGCGCGAAAACTTCACCGGCGTCATTGTGCGAAGCGAGTAAGGTTGCGGAAACGGAGACATCAATGACTTCCCCTTTATGGGTCAATCGTTTGCTGTCAAATTGCGCTACGATTTCACCTTGCCGTAATTTGTCGAATACTTGTTGCATGCGGGGACGCTCTGCCAATGGTACCAGATTTTCAAATCGCATCTGCAGGGCTTCCTGTTCATTCCATCCGTATAAATTCTCGGCGCCGCGATTCCAGGTAATGAATTTGCCGGTGCCATCCAGCAGTGTTATGGCATCCAGTGAGTAATTGACGAAACTGGCCAAACGTTGCGTTTCCAGTTCGGTTTGCAGACGCAAATTCTGTTGAGTTTGTTTCAACAGGTCTATGTTTACAAAGGTCAGAATGACGCCGGAGTAAATTCGGTCGGATACCGCATAGGGGATTACACGCATGAAATACCAGTCGCCGTGCATGTTTTGCACTTCTTGCTCTATCACGGTTTTCTTTTCCACAACCTGGCGTATCAAATCCTCAATATCGATGTCGCGAATGGAATGTGATAAATGAAAGAATGGACGGCCGATGTCGTTTTCCACAATATGAAACAAGCTTTGCAGTTTGTGCGTAAAACGTCGTATATCCAGATTTTCGTCCAGGAACAAAATGCCAATATTGGTGCTGTTGAACAGATTATCCAGGTCATTGTTCAGAATTGTCAGTTCGGTAATCTTGCTCTGGTGTTCGGCATTGACAGTGTATAACTCCTCATTGACCGATTGTAATTCTTCATTGGTGCTTTGTAATTCCTCATTGCTGGCCAAAAGTTCTTCGTTGGTGGCCTGTAACTCCTCGTTGGATGTTTCCAATTCTTCAACCGTAGCCTGTAAATTTTCACGGGTTAGTTGCAGTTCCTGTTCCAAGTCATTGATACGCTGCGCTGCATCCTGATTGATATCGAAGTTGTCAGCAGCGAATCCGATATCCTGAGTCATGTGATGGTCAGCTTCGAAAATCAGAATTGCAATCAGCGATTCCTGGCCTTTACGCCCTGGCAGCAGTCTGATATGTATATTCAGCGTCCTGACTTTTTCCTTTTCACGCAGCTTGATATTGGACATGCTGATGTTCTCACCACTTTTCAAGGCTTTGCGGACCCCTGTAGAGATGGGAATAGACAAGTCTTTGCTGACGAGTTTGGTAATGTCGGTGACCAGTTTGCCGCTGGGATAAGTCAAATAACGTTGCGCATCGCCAAAGATATGCGATATCTCCATGTTTTCATTGACGATCATGGTAAAGGGGAGCAGGTCTTTTGTTAACGCATTAAAAAAGCGTTCCAATATTTTATCTTCCTGATACCGGCCCGCTAAGTGGCGACTGGATTGGGGCGGATTGTTTCGGAATGATGTAATTAGAGTCGGAGCCGGATCGATGCTGCCAATGCCCAAGGTTCGATATTTCCCCCGGGCACGGTAAATTTTGCCTTTAGGACTGATCATGTCGAAATAATCGACCATTTCGCCGATCGATTCACTTGTGCCCAGCATTAGCAAGCCATCTTTAACTAGCGAGAAATTGAATAGCTCCAGTATCTTTTTTTGCAAAACCGGTTGTAAATAAATTAGTAAATTCCGACAGCTCAAAAAATGGATATTGGTAAAGGGTGGATCTTTGATCAGATTATGTTGTGCGAAAACCACCATCTCCCGGATGGATTGGGATATCTGAAAGCTGTCTTCCTTGCGCGTGAAATATTTGACCAGTAAATTTGAAGGCACATCTGCGGCGATACTCTCTGGATAAAGACCGGCGCTGGCCTTTTCTACTGCTTTGGCATCCACATCTGTGGCGAATAGTTTCATGCGGAAAAAATTGCCCGAATATTCTCGGTATTCGGCCAACATAATGGCTAGCGAGTAGGCTTCTTCTCCCGTTGAACAACCCGCAATCCAGACGCGAATTTCGTTATTACTGATCGATTTGACCAACGGCGTCAGCCATTTGCTGCGTATTTCTTCGAAAACACTGTCATCACGGAAAAAATTCGTCACCCCGATCAATAGTTCTTGAAACAAGGCAGACACTTCTTGGGAATTTTCTTCCAAAAGGTTGCGATATTCTTTGAGATCCCGGCACTGATTGATCAATACACGCCGTTCGATACGGCGGAGGATGGTGTTGGGTTTATAAAAGGTGAAATCGACTTTATGTTTGTCGCGCAATAGCGCGAATATTCGAGTTAGATCACTGTCTTCACTGTGTATGCTGGCTTCTTGTACCGCATACGGATGTTTGACGAAAGCCATAAGCTGTTTGGGCATGTCTTCCGGGGGCATGATGAAGTCGACCAGACCGGTTGCAATCGCATTACGCGGCATGCCGTCGAACTTGGCGCTTTCTTCATCTTGCACCATCACCATACCGCCATATTCCTTGATGGCACGAATACCGCGAGTGCCATCGCTGCCGGTGCCGGACAGAATAATGCCGATAGCAAGTTCAGACATATCCTCCGCCAGCGAGCGCAGAAAAATGTCGATAGGCAGGTTGAGTTCGGTGGTATGGTTTTGATTATTGAGTAATAAATGCCCGTGGAACATCGTCAGGTTTTTACGGGGTGGAATCAGGTAGATATGATTCGGTTCCACTTTCATGCCTTCTTCTATTCTGACCACAGGCATTATCGTGTGTTTGGATAACAACTCGACCATCAGACTTTTGTAGTCGGGTGAAAGATGCTGGACAACGATAAAGGCCATGCCGGTATCGGCAGGCATTTTTTTGAAGAAACTTTCAATGGCTTCGAGTCCACCGGCAGATGCGCCAATGCCCACGACGTAGTGAGGTGGTTTATTCTTGTCTTCCAAGCTCTTCATCGGGATACCAATATTTTGAAATTTCTTAATAAGCAATAAAGGCGAAATTTAAAAGCCTCGTCGCAATTAGTCATTGGTAAAAAGACGATGCTGTATTGTCACAGGATTCAAACCACGCTTTGTTATTGATTATCAGTGTTTTTGGATAAAATCTTGGCATTTGAATCGATCATCATACGGCAGACTCTCTTCAGTGCAAGATGACTAGCTTCATCACTAAGTTGTTTCGGTTAAATCACTGACATCGGTGATGGTGATAATCAACGTTTGGTTGGCATCGGAAGACCCAGCATCGTTCGCGCCGACTTTTTTGCCCAACATTTTGATTTTTAGTGGTTGATTTTTCCTCGCAACTAGACCCAATATCATCGATTTGCCATCAGGACTCTTGAAGAAAGTGTCGAAACGTGAATTGAAGTGGACCTTATCCTCGTCAACAATCACGGAAGAGAAATGCTTTTTAACCAATTGCGCTTTATCAAGCGCAAGCCATTCCAATAAGGTGTCATTGACCTGCTCGACAAAGCCTGTCGAGTTCACAATGACAATACCAATAGGTAGTTGATGAAAAAAATAGTGGTAGTTGTTTCTAGAGCGGGTCAGTTCTTCCTGAGCACTGCGTAATTCCTGGTTTTGCATTTTCAGCTCGATCTGATGGATTTGCAGATCATAGAAAATACGTTGGATTTCATCTGGCGTAATCTGACTGATTTCTTCTGGGGTGAAATCAATGATTTTTTCGGCCCTGTCTTTTATTTGACGCAGATATTCCGCCATGGTGATTCTCCTGTTGAAGTAAAACGCTATTTCCTGGTTATTATCGACTTGGAAGCATACCAAATAACAGCAAAGTTACAACGCTGATTGGTAGGTTTTGATTCTTAAGGAATACCGCAGTTTTCCCAGGCCTAGTCATTTGCAACTAAAGTGTATGCAGTATTAGCACCAAATTGCACTGTGACGGGTTTATAGGACAGAGACAAGTTTAAGATGATGATTTTGCACTGAGGTAGCTTGGGCGGGGTAGGCGGAACAGCTATGTTGTTCCGCCTGATGTTGCTTAGTGTTGCTTGGCTAGTTCGCGGCTATCAGGGGTCTTCTTACGGTTTTGATCCAAACGCTCTTGTGAATATTGGGCAATCATTTGATCCCAAGTGTCATACTTTGAATACTCTTTATCGCCACCGGCTTTACGTTTTAAAAATAACTCTTTACCTTTCTCGATTAATTGCTCGGGTGTTTTACCGTCGATTTCGTTTAAAAAATCTTTGTTATTTCTGATTTCATCTCGCAAGGTCCAGTAGGAAACTTCAAACTCGATGCGCTGATCTAGCGGTAGTTTTTCTTTGATGGTGCTGACGGACCTACTGACGGTTTTCAGGCTGCTGCCATTGATTTGTTGGCTTTTATTACAGCCGGTCAGCAATGCGGAAACGAGAAAAACCAGAATTAGTGTTGCTTTTTTCATAATC
>SXGT01408338.1_pt1 | contig 19660 bp, 21 predicted proteins | sample 3176221 | NCBI WGS metagenome assembly SXGT01 (sample SAMN11356862, study PRJNA531348) | freshwater metagenome | isolation source: freshwater sample F1-120 | place: China: Fuxian Lake, Yuxi | collected 2017-12-25
TCGAAGGTTCGAGTCCTTTCACCCCGACCATTCAAATAAAATAATTCATTAATAACCCATCCTATGAATAAATTTCTAAAGTTTACAGCAATCCTCGCGATTGTTGCGGTAGGTTTCTCTGCTTGTTCGAAGACAGAAACTCCTGCAGAAACAACTACTGATTCTACCGAAACTGCTGCGGTAGAAACTACAGGCCCAATTGATGCGGCTCTTTTAGCCAACCTTCCGGCTGAATGTCCAAAAGCTAATGATATTAGCTACAAGACAAATTCAACACCGGAAGCAAAAATTGATGTTAAAAGTGCTATTTTAACTCAGGCACCTATGGCTACTGAAGGACGCCTTTTGATTGGAAACTATGAAATCGATTATAAAAAAGCTTACGACAACGTAACTGGTGGAAACGTCTTTATCGGTCTTGATCTTCAGCAAAAAGAAGGTTCTCCGCTAACTATCGGAACTTTCACTCGTACAGCTGATACTCAGAAAAAAGTTGTACCAGATCTTCGCACCTCTGAAAGTCTTATCGGATTCATTGGGGACAAAGGCCAGGTAGATTTGATTTACAAGGACGACAAAGTAGCTTGTGGAACTGTTGATATCGATGATGGCTATGCAGCTATCAAAGGCGGATTTGTTGCAGAAGTTGTAAACGAAGCTTGGGGTTGGTAATCAACTAAAATTTTTTAAAAGGGCTCCTTTTTAGGGGCCCTTTTTTATTTACCAAATTGATTGACGCTAGCTGAACATAAGGATTATATTCGTATCAACCCCTAACCCATTTTTATGGCTGAAAAAAATAATCAATTCGAATTATCCAATCGTGTATTTATCTTAATCATCGTTCTTGCCGTAGGACTAATGGCTTTTTGGTCTTTCCGCATGTATGAAATCTGGAAGACTTCCACTGGCAGTTATCCCCGTGAAATCACCGTTGAGGGAGAAGGCAAGGCCCTTATTACGCCCGATCTTGCTATTGTTAATCTTGGTGTCACCACAGATGCAAAAACTTCAGCCCAGGTTGTCGCCGACAATACCAAGAAAATGAATGCCGTTATCACTACTCTAAAGGATCTCGGAATTGATGAAAAAAACATTCAAACAACAAATTATAATCTTAGTCCAAAGTACGACTATACTCCTGAACGCGGCAGTTTTGAGGATGGCTATACTATAAGTCAAAATCTCCAAGTCCGTGTTAAAGAGTTTGAAAAATTAGGCGATATTCTAGCAAAAACTACCGAAGCCGGAGCAAACACCGTAGGCGGCATTAATTTTACTCTCGAGAATAAAGATAAGGTAAAACAAGAGGCTCGCGAAGAAGCGATTGCAAAAGCGAAAGAAAGCGCTAAGCAGATCTCCGAAGTTACCGGCTTAAAATTTGGCCGCATCATTGGATTTTACGAATATTTCGAAAACCCTGGCTATTTTGAGGGCTATGGCGCTGCTGAAAAATCAATTTCGCTTGATGCATCATCTCCTCCAATGATCGAACCAGGACAGGAAGAAATGACGTTAAAAGTTAGTCTCACTTATCGAGTTCGTTGATTTTCTTAATTTGAACGACATGTCAGGTATACTTTATGTTTCCGGTTCTACGGAGCCAAATATAGATCAAGTATCTGATTCATATCCAGACGCTCAAGGTCTCAAGGAAGCCGCCTTGATTAGCCGTGACGTCACTCGACGTCTGGAAAGACAGCGTCTCGAAACCGAGCTAAGCGAAATTGTAGACCATTTAAAGACTCCAAATCTCACTGCCGGCAAAGATTACACTGCTGGAAGACAAGCTTGGGATCCGGGCTATTTGCGCCACCTCTTTGGCCTTATTGCTATCGATCCAAATAGCAAAGTTCTGCAAATCTCTACAGGCAATGGAAATATGGCTGAAGAGTTTGGGCTAAATCCTGGAAATATTGTTAAATTAAGTAGCCATCCTTTTGTCGCTCAGTCCACACTACAGCTTCCCTATCCTGATGATTGCTTTGATCAAGTTTGGAACACCCAGGGCCTCTATGTTGATCATTATTTATCTCCTGAGGCGGAGAGACTTTTAGAAAACGCTGCTCTCTATATACCTGATCAAAACTGGACTCATCTTCATTTATCAGGAAATATCCGAAAGCTTTTGGCTGTATTGCAGTTAAAAGAACTCTTAAGAGTTACCAAGCCAGGCGGGCAAATTCGTTTTGCTGGGAGCCAAAGTTATATGAATCAAGGATTTTTTAGGCATCTATTATTTCAAACCGAGCACTATCAAAGTGTCCAATTAGTAGATGACGTAGATTTAATTGCAATGAATAAGCCTGATGCTCTCATCTTGGATCAGCTCATTGAGTTGCCAGATGCTCAGCCCTCAGAAGATGCGTTACAAACTGACTCCGCTTACACTTTTACAAAAAGACCAGACTTTGACTGGGAATTAATGGATGAATTTGTTTTAAAAAAATTCCAAGACCTGTTGCCTAAAGACTTCCTCAGATATCTGCAAGAGGCAAAAATTAAAATTCAATAAAAAAAGACCTCCCGACAAAGGAGGCCTTTTTGAAACGTTTCTTTATGGTGTTGGTGTCGGTTGACCAAGCATCATCAATGGATTGAATTCTTCAGCATCTTCCGGTGCCTCTACTTTTACATCTTCATTAAAATCTCCGAAAGTCATGGCGAAATCTACAGCATCAGTACCATTTTCTGGCTTAAGATCTGTGATTTTCCCGCTCACCTTAGTTACAATTTTTTCTTTTGTATCAACCCAGATATCCGTGTCTACCTGTACTTCGTCCAGGCCTTCCTGGAAAGCTTTTTTATCTTCTTCTGTCATTGTTATCCCCTGAATTTTATTCACTTCAACCACGAAATTTTGCAATGCCGCCTTATCTAAAACTCCTTTATAATGATCATTTCCAGATTCCAAACCAACATAAGTCAAATCTTTAAAGAATGTAGTATCTTCAAGTAGTGCTCTTATCTTCTTTTGTTGTTCAGTTAATTCTTTTTCGTCGCCGGTTGGCAATGTTGTTTTATCAAAAGTTCCTTCAGGAATTGGCATTTTCCACCATTTTCCAAGAAAAGGAGTAATCATTTCTGCCGGTACAAGTTCTCCTAAATCCGGAAATTTTCCTACCAAGAAGTAAACATTTTCTTTATCAAGACGCACTTCACCATCAAACTCTTGTGATTGTCCGCCTACTCCGCCTTTCCCCTTAACCTTTAAATTCACTTTTGGTTCTTTTACATTACTCATATCTGTTGCTCCTTCAACCTTTAGTTCAAAAGTTGAGCTTGTGCCGTCTTCAGCCTTCATATCGCCTTTAAAATCTACACCAAAACTTGCAGAAGAAACTGCATATAGATTTTTAAATGCTTCTTTAATTTCCGCTTTTGGATCTTTCTCTCCCCCGCCGCTGCTGCATCCGGAAATTACAAAAACCCCGAAAAGCGCTAGCACCGATATAATTAAACTTTTCTTTTTCATCCTATTTTTTGTTAGGTAAATATAGCCTAAAAATTCTAGATCAAACCTCTATCCAGGTCAAATCTTTACCGCCTTAATTATTTGATTTATCCATACGTCATCTTCGTACACAAACTCCTCCTGCTCTACCTTGAGCCAGTTTTCCTCCAGCACATCTAAAACATGTTTTGGCATATGATAAAAAGAGTCAATTACAAACTCCTCTCTTTTAACTTTTAAAACCGGCGCTTTTTTCTGATTAATATTTGAAACAATAAATATTCCACCTGGTTTCAAAACTCGATAAATCTCTTTAAAAGCCTTATCCAACGTCTTTAAATGCGCAATCACAAAAAGTGAAACAACAGTATCGAAACTATCATCTTCAAACGGCAAATTTTCAATTTCTCCAGCGACCATCTCTATATCAGAAAACTTTTTTTTCGCAATTTTTAGCATCTCTTCAGAAGGATCCAAGCCCACTACCTTTGCTCCCGCTTTTTTTAAATCACCAATCGTTCTCCCCGTCCCACAGCCAACGTCCAAAACTTTCTTTCCGCTAAGTTCCTGAAAAAAACGCCCCAAAATATTATTTTCAAAACTGTCCAAAAACGTTTTTTTCTCGTCATATTGCGATGCATACAAATTATACCCTTCGTTCGACTTTAAAACCTTTTTACTCATATAGAGATTGTATCATAGAAAATTAATTGTTAAACTTCTGGTACTTAAAACAACTTTATGGGAGTAGGAGGACAAAAACCAGACATGCGCGAAATCGATGACACTCGCGGTTTCGGTCGTGAAGAGGCTTTTGAAGCCATTTTAGAGCGTATTAAATCTTCTGGCGGGGAAGTTACTCGTGACGAAACTTACCCTCTTTATACCGATATTGGCATGGACCAGTTTGAGCTTGGAGTTGAAAGAGCCGTCGAATTCACTCTGAATAGAATCGAATTTCAGTTAATTCGCCGCACCGAAAACTATCATCTTGCAGGAATGGGCAAGCAAAAACATGTCGAAGAGCTCACTCCACCTCGTATTAAGATCGTTCTCAAACGCAAATCTTCCCAGAACAACGAATGGCAGGTTGTGGACCTTGAAGACATGTTCTAGCCCAGGTACTCCCAAAAACACTCCTGACAGTAAACTTTATAGGGACTTTCCGCGCTATAAGAACTCACTACATCCTTCTGGCATTTATCGCATTTTCGTTTGTACAGAGTTCGTTCATTGCGCAGAGACAAGCGTCTTTTCCTCCTGCAATCCGGACAATTTTCCGGCAGCGGTAGATGTTTTTTCTTATAAAACGCCTGCTCCTGCGTAATCACCAGGAAGTCCGTTCCACAAGCCTTACAGCCCAGTTTTTCACTCACTTCTGACATATAATTTGGTTACATTGATGCGTTGCTATCCTCATATGGATAAGTTGATTTAGGAAATTGCATATATTCGCCGCTTTCCAGCATTTCCTTCTTAATTTCTGCCACTTTCTTATGATACTCCTCTTCCGTGTATTGCTCGTTAAAAATGCAAAACGACTTATGCTTCAGTGAGAAACATCCAAAACAATCATGACAATTATACAAATGTTCACAATGATCCAGATTCTGGCTGTCAAAACAAGTCACGCAAAAATTGCAGTTATAAATATTCATCGCCGACATTACTTCATAATTCAGCTCCGAATTATAGTATGTATTACTCATATCCATGCAGTCCTTTATCGACACGCAATTATTACAATAAGCACAGTCCTCAAGCTGTTTCACGTCAAAACATTCATGAGCACCTCGCGAATTATAAATGTAATCGCCTGTGGAGTTTTCATTATTGAGCTGATGCGTATAAAATCTTGGAACCTTTGCCTTCACATCTTCTAGCATCTGTTTCAGCTGGTCTTTGGAAAACTGCTTTTTTAACTCCCCAACTTTTTTCTCATATTCCTCGCGCGTATACTGCTTATTTCCAACCATATATTGTTTTCTTCGCAGTCCGGTACAGCCAAAACAATTCTTACATCCAATACAGTCAAAGCAATAGTCGCAATCCGTACAGTTGCTCAAATCCTGGGAATGATTTACGTTATAGCACTCAATACAGTCCACACAATCATAGCAAAGTTCGCATTTCTGACAGTAATCGCAATCCGTACAGTCCGTGGAATCATAAAGCCAAAAGCCATAATAACAGTTTTCATCATACTCACTGCCATAAAGCAGATATGAATTCTTCACGTTCCCGCTGTAGCTCACATATGGGCTATTCTCACAGTTCACAGCTACCAGTGAAATCCGCGGCACAGTCAGCCTCAGCTCCTCCATTTTTTTGATGTATGACATATAGACATTTTGTCAGAATCACTCACTTTTGTCGACTTCCTATCGAGCACCCCTACGATTTAAATAAAATTGATGGTTTAAACAATAACTTCTTCTGTCGACCATTTTTCCACAACACTTTTATTCTTCTGTGATCTCTATATAAAATCCCTCAACCCACCCCAATGACCTTAAAAGTTTTGCACGAATTATGGTGATTTGACTATTTATTTCCTCTTCTATTAATATCTCTCTTTTCCCTTTTCGTGGGGGTAATTTTTTGTTAGTTCTGGCCTGCAGTGACAACGCATCGCCTTGATTCTTCAGTTCAAGTACAACTAGTTCAAAAATAGCTTCAGCTTTTTTAAGATTCCTTCCCTTAAATAGTCTGATAAGCCATTCTTTCAGATCTGTCAGCTGTGGTATATCAGTTGTAATCCCTGGTCTTTCTTCAAGCATTTATAAAAGTTAAAACTGAATTTAATTTTACTCCCACCGTATTTATTGTCGATGGTGCGCTAACAGAAGTATTTTAAATTGATTTTTAATAGCTAAAAGCATATAAAAAAGTATGTCGACAATCTTCCGACAACACTTATGATAATTGAAACCTTAACAAAAATAGGCTTTTCCGAAAAAGAAGCACGCATCTACACACAGCTGATCAGAATGGGCGCACAGCCCGCTTCCGTAATTTCTGAAAAATCTGACATAAATCGAACGACTACCTACGACACCATCGAGACACTAACGAAAAAAGGCCTTATCAGCTCAATCAAAAAAGACGGCATCACCTATTTCAAAGCCCTCGATCCCAAAGAACTTTTAAATTACCTCGAACGCGAAAAAGTCGAGCAAACCAAGAAAATCGAAAAACAGCAGAAAGAAATCGAACTACTTCTCCCAGCCCTGCTCTCCCTCGAAAATCCTGAATCAACAAAACCAAAAGTCACTTTTTACGAAGGGGAAAAAGGGATGCGTCAGGCCTATGAAGATACTCTCACTTCCACCGAAACAATTCTCGCCTATGCCAATGTTGAGGATATGCACAAAGGCCTACCGAATTTTTTCCCTGACTATTACATGCGCCGCGGCAAAGAAAAAAATATTCATATTAAATGCATCGCACCCGACAATAAAACCTCTAAAGAACGTCACAAAAAAGATAAAAAAGAAAACCGCGAAATGCTCCTGATTCCCGAAAAAGAATACGATTTTTCTCCCGAAATAAACATCTACGACGACAAAGTTCTTATCGCTTCCTGGCGGGAAAAAATGGCGATTATCATCAAATCAAAAGAGATCGCTGACTTCCACAAGAAGATGTACAAACTTTGCTGGAAACAGGCAAAAAAACTAAGCACCTAAAATTTTCGTCGCAAAATCTTCCATTTCCGCCTCCTCTAGATCATCATTATGGTCGAACCCAAAAAGATGCAACATCCCATGTACAAACAAAACTTTTAATTCGCACTCCAAATTATGGCCATGGTCCTTTGCCTGTGCTCGCGCCGTCTCCACTGAGATAAAAATATCCCCCACAACCCCGTTAAATGGCACTTCCGCCTCTTCAAGGTAAGCAAAGCTTATAACATCGGTCGGTTTATCTTTCCCTCTATAATCTCTGTTAATTTCCCAAATTTTCTCATCCGAAATCATAATAAGATTAATCTCTCCTTTTTTCTCTCCTAAATAATTTTTAATGCGCTCTCCTAAAATTTTCTCAAACCTTTTCACCAAACCCTTAAAAACGCCACTATCAATGTCAGAGCGCGTTTCGTTGCTAAAATGTAATTTTATTTGAGCCATAAATTTTCATAAATTTTCCATTCATCCTCTTCGATCTCCCAATATGGATAAATTGCTACACCCGCAAAAACTTCTTCGTCACTGCGGATATTATTAAGGCCCGAAACAATTCCACGTATCCCATTCTCGATATTTTCCACTTCAGGATTAAAACCCTCTTTGATCTCCTCATATGCCGGAATTCCAATAAAAACCTCTTTATTTAGAAGATTTGTCACACGAATAGTCTGTTCCTTCACCAGCCAGCGGTAAAACCATTCCTGATTAATCCCGGTATCATAAACCATTACCACCACCTGATCCGCATACTGCGCCACATTTTCATAATTCACCTCCGAATTAACATTTTCAAAAGTATGAATTTTCTCTGTAAACCAGATAAAAGATTTCGGAATAAACTCCGCCAGCGCCACCGAAATGAGCTTCTCTTGGCCTAAAACCTCTCTGCTTTCTTTTAGAAGCTGTATAAACTCGCTATCCTCATCCCAAACCGGCTCAATATCAAAATGAATCCCGTCAAACCCGATAAAATCGCTCAAAATCAAACATTGTTTTGTAATATTTTTTCGAACATTCTCATCTCCCAAGTCAATTTTTCCTCTTAACTGGCCCAGCCATGCCTGATAATTAATATTGGGCTCAATTTTTTTAACACGATCAATAAAATTTATTGCATACTTATAAGTTTCCGGATCAATCGTCCCATCTTCCAGAATCGGCCCTGTATGAACAAAAACTGTATCAATATCGCCCGCTTTTAAGCGATCGACCAACTCCTGTATCTCCTTCAGACTTTTGTTCTCATCCACCCACTCATGTCCGAGCCAGACTGCATTATGGCCATTGTTAAAGAAAGATCCGGGACGATGTGAAGAAAGTCCAATAGCAAAAATCCATATAAAAAGCACAATTAAAATTCCAATTCCCCATCTGGTTTTTCGCCATATCTTCATGAAAGTTTTCTTAAAGCATCATAAACAATAATCCCATAACACGTCGCAACATTCAAAGAATTCGCCCGCCCCAACATCGGCAGATACACCGACATATCAACATATTCCATCACCTCGTCCGCAATGCCGTGCACCTCATGCCCGAAAATAAAACAAACCGGAAAATCATATTCCGCCTTGTCATAGAGCACACTTCCTTCTGCCAGCTCCACCGCCACAATCTTCACACCCCGCTCTTTTAAGTCTTTAATAGCATCCACTGCCTCCTCCTTATATTCCCAGGGGACAAGCTCTTCGGCGCCCAGGGCCGTCTTAGAAATCTCATTCCTCGGTGGACATCCCGTAATTCCGCACAAATAAATTTTTTCCACCAAAACCGCATCCGAAGTCCGAAAAATTGCCCCTACATTATGCAGACTGCGAATATTATCCAAAATTACATAAATTGGATTTCTCTTCTTTTTTTTCACCTCTTCAATTGAAGGTTTAATTTGAAGAATCTCCTCGTGCGTTAGTTTCCTCATTTTTAGCTATTAACTTAAGTGTTCTCTCAATCAACGTATTGAGCTCACCCATAGTAATATTATCATCCGGCCTAAACAAGCCCTCTTCGTTTAGATCAACAAGCCCATTCTCTACAGCAAAGTTTGTATACATTGGATACCACCACATATATGGAATTCGCGGATTAATATCGTTAAAGTAACTTTTCTGTTGGTTAAACTGCTCCAACGACCCAAACATCTTCACTAGCTCAAACTTGTATTTGGGCTCTACAAGGTCCGAAGACGCCAAAATTACTTTGAGGGCCTGTATCCTTGAAATAGGACGTTCAGGATGAAACGGGCTATTATCTTCATTTAAATAGCCATTCATTACGCCCAGCATCGTGGCAATCGTGACACTCTCATAAAGTTCATGGTCTTTCCCGATATCCGGATAAAGCACAATATCCGGCTCAAGCTTCACCTCATCATTCAAAGTCACTGCCAAAAAATTAAACAAACAAAATTCTCTATGGTCATAACACTTTTTAATATATTCCGCCTTTTTATTTTTAACATCGTATTTTTCCACTACCATCTTCACAAATTCCCCTCTATTTACAACCTCGCCCGAAACATCCTTCTCTGTTCCCCAAATCTCCCCTGTTCCAAGCAGAATGAAGGTCTTACCGTTATTTGCCGCGTCTTTACCTTCGGAATATCGTGACCCAATAGCCAAGTCTCGTTTTCCATCGCCATTGAAATCTAACGACTCAATGCTATAGCCAAACCAATCATCTTCGCTCTCACCTTTTATTTTTGCCACTTTCTCCGCTCCATAAAAAATATAAACATCGCCAGTCTCGGTACTTACCGGATTTCCTATTCCCGGCGCGCCCACAACAATATCGTCTTTAGTGTCTCCATCAAAATCCCCCACCTCAATAAAAGCTCCCAGCATATTTTCCTCCAAATTTGCCTCAACATCTCTTGTTATATGTTTCTTGCTGAAAAAATCTCGTTCTTCGAAAAAATTGCTCCAGCCATAATATGCCACAACCTTGCTCTCCTCTCTCTCTCCGGAAAAAGGAAAATAACTCACAAGTATGTCATCCTTTTTATCCCTGTTTACATCTCCCGTTTTTAGCGCAAAACCCATCCAGCCATAATCCATTTTTCCTTCGATTTCAACATCAGCTTTATTTATTACTCTCGAAAACATTTTCGTTCCATCATAAATATATAGCTTTCCAGCATATTTAAAATCCTCTGTACTGGAAAAGTAGGCGCCTATTATTAGATCCTTATTTTTATCGCCATTAACATCTCCTGCAGTCATACTTGCTCCAAATCTCTCTTCCTCACTCTGTCCATAGAACAATCCGTCATAAAGAGGAGACAGTCCATTAACTCCACCCCTATATCCATACACCATTCCAGATTTATTTTTGCCCGAGGCGCTAGAAAATGGCGCACCCACCAACAAGTCGTCAATCTTGTCTTTATTTATGTCTAGTGTCAACATTGCCAGTCCAAAACCATCGCCCTCAGAAAACCCTGACAACTGGAGATCCGCCTTGTTTAAGGCGAAATCCCAGGATTGACTACCCCAGTGGTCACCCCCGTTCATAATGTAGACAGCCCCTGTACTCTTTCCTCTATACAAGGCTCCAAATGCTCCGATCGCCAGATCATCTACACCATCATGATTGTAATCGCCGGTCTCCAGCGCTGTTCCCAGCTGGTCTCCACTATTTTCTCCTAAAAAGGTCATTTTTTTAAATTTTCCAGGCTCACTACCTCCATATACTACTTTAACCGCTCCCGTCCATTTTTTCCCCTCAAGGCTGGTATAAGGTGCGCCCATGGCAATATCCTCAAATCCATCGTTGTTAAAGTCCCCTGATACTAGTGATGCTCCAAGCTGTCCGCCAGGATATTCTCCCCCAAACTCAAATTTATTCTCACTATTGGCAATATTGAGCTCAAAAATAATATTCGCGGCAGAAGCCGTATTTAAAGTTAGCGCGCCAATGAGGATTGAGGCTAAAAAAACCTTTTGCATAGGATATATAAAGAGGTAGGTTCATTATGCCCCTGAGGCTAAATAAAGTAAAGAGATCACTAGACATCAGTAGACAAATCAACTAAGATGTCAACAAATTTGTCTACATTGTCTACTAGTTGTCTAGTGGACAGGAGTAGACATAAAGTAGACAATATCTATGGATGTAGACAACTATAAAATAGATCGAAAAAAGGCTTCAGGACTGCTGAATGTCTCTTTAAGGACAGTAGACAGGTACGCCAAGTCTAAAAAGCTGTCTACTGTGGTTGTCGATGGGCGAGTTTTGTTTAATGAGAAAGAAATAGTGGCGTTTTTAGGGGGTAGACAGATGGTGGACAAAGTAGACATGTCTACTGGTCATTTGTCTATAGACAACGTGGTGGAGGAAGTAGACAATGTAGACAAAGAAGGTCAAGGATTTGTCCACTCTGTGTCTACATCACACAAAAAAACAGAAGGAGAATCTGGAGTTTACAAAAAATTATTTTTGGAGCTCAAAGAGGAGCTTCACGAAAAACAAGAACGTCTCGAAATTGCAAATTATCGTGTGGGTCAGCTAGAAAACCAGATCAAAAACAGCATTCCAATGCTTGAATACCACCGCGAAAATTATGAAAACAAAAAAAAAGAGGAAACCTTCAAAACTGAGATTGAAGAGCGGAAAAATTTAATTGAAAAACTGATTAGCCAAATCAAGTACGAGAAGTTCAGCAAGCGAATATTCATTATCATCATTCTGATTATCCTTGCTCTTCAGCCTCTCTGGCTTTTCTTCTTTAATCCATCTGGATAATATCTTTCTGAACAACATTGATCTTAACTTTCGGGAAGCTAGCCTGGAGCCTATCAAAAATTCCTCCCGGTAGTTCCAGCACGCTTTGAAGTTTTGAAGATTCACCTATTACATTAAAAACATATGGAGGAGATAGAATGCTCCCATTTAAAAATATCTGTCCATTTGGCAGAGCATCGAAACCCATAGTTTCATTCACGATCCTGATCCCGTTTACACTCACAGCTTCGCCTCCTGAATTAAAAAAATGATTGATAATATCAATTATCCAAGGGACATTTAGCTTATCATCCAGAGTAAGCGTAATCCCAGGTCCAAACACGGGAAATTTGCCATTCAATTTGCTGTATTTCTTAATCTCCTCCTCGACCACATTCAAAGCGGAATTCTGATCTGACAAAAGCTCAATATTGCTCTCTAGCTCAAGTGTTTCCTTCTTCAAACTCTCGTTTTTCTCCTTCAAAATCTTAATTTCCTCAAAAATATTGCTCTGGCTGTCACGAAGCAATATCTCATTCACATTCTCCAGCGACCGGCTCTCCATGATAATAAAGAAGCCTAAAACTGCTGAAATTCCCACAATAAATATTTTTCTCTGCATTATTCGACCAGGTTTAAATAATCTACGTTCAGATCGCCATTATAGATCGGAATCTTCAAAAATTCCTTCATTGCGATCTTGAAAACCAACTTTGTTTTTGCACTTCGATCGTAAATCGAAGGCAAAAGTTTCTCATTCAGAAGCCTCTGAAGAATAATCTCCGTATCACCTACCGCAGTAATAATAAAAGGCGGTGCAATATAGGCATTATTTACTAAAATTGTTGTTCCCACAGACGAAATAGGGGAGGTTGCTATTACTCTTTGATTGTTTATAGAGATTGCAGTTGCGTCGGCCGCACTCAAGATGTTTACAACATCGCGCAAATCCGAAGCTTGCACAAGCTGTTCATCCGTGACATTTGTCCCTTCTCTCAAGGCGAAAGGGCTATCATCAAGTGTTATCTCAACTCCACGGCCAATAGCTTCGGTCAAACCGATATCTTCTTTCAGTTTGCCTAGAACCTCTAAGTTTGTCTTCTCTGTCTGGGCATTTATACTTTTTTGTGAATCTTCAATTTCCTTACGCAATGTGACAATCCTGCTCTGCAAATAGGCCTGCTCATCCAAAAATTCCTTTAAAAGCGATTTTCTAGCCTCAATTTCATCAACAGCAAAATTCGATCCTACCGGCACATCATTCTGAAACTGCCAAGTCGCAAGAATTCCTATTAACAATCCGGTTGCCAAAAACGCGTACAGAACGTTTTTTTTCATCTACCAATATTAAAAAACATCGATATACTAACTTAAAAGTGAGTAAAGTAAACTTATGATTGCATTATTTGATTCCGGTTACGGCGGCCTCACGGTTTTAAAACCGATTCTCGACCTGATGCCCGAATACGACTACATCTACCTCGGCGACTCCGCCCGCGCTCCTTATGGCAACCACAGTACCGAAACAATCAGGAATTTCAGTGAACAGGCTGTGGAATATCTCTTTAAACAAGGTGTCACGCTTATTATTTTCGCCTGCAACACTGCTTCTGCCACAGCCTTAAGCCACGTTCAGGAAAGATATCTAAAGGGCAAAGATGAAAAAGATCGCAAAATCCTTGGAGTTTTGATTCCTGTAGCAGAAAAAGCAGTGAAACTGTCCAAAAAAGTAGGAGTCGCTGCCACCCGCGCCACTGTAAATTCTAAGGCCTACGAACAAGAAATCACCAAGCTTAATCCTGAAATCAAAGTTTCTGCTAAGGCCTGTCCCTTACTTGTCCCTTTCATCGAAGAAGGCTGGCACCACAAACCTGAAGCCATTAGTATTTTAAAAAAGTATCTCAGGCCGCTCAAAAGCCAAAATCTCGATACTTTGATCCTCGGCTGTACACATTATCCATTAATGGAAACGCATTTTAAGCGTATTATGGGCAAAAAAGTTAAAATCCTCACCTCTGGCCAGATCACTGCCGAAAGTCTCCAGGATTATTTAAAAAGACACCCAGAAATTGAAAAAAAACTTAGTCGAAAGGGGACTCGTCAGTTCTTTACTACCGACGACCCGGAAAAATTCAAACAATTCACCGAAAAAAACTTCGGCATGAAAATTCCGATGCCAGAGAAAATTACTCTCGAATAAAAATTCTACGGCATTCAACACTAATAGAAATAGAAATAAATTTTGAAAAATTTATTTCTATTTCTATTCCCACTCAATAGTCCCCGGCGGTTTATTCGTAACGTCATAAAAAATCCCTGAAATTCCAGGAACCTCCGAAAGTCTCTTAACCAGTTCGTCTAACTTCGCTATCTCCATTGGATAGAAATTTGCCGTCATCGCCTCCTGGCTTTCTACTGGTCGAAGAACAATCGACTCATCACCGCGACTACCCAAGTCTAAAGGAACAAGCACAGTAGGAAATTGCCATATCTCTCGAGCAATTCCGGCCTCCAGCAAATAATCCATCACAACCTTGTCCGCCTTTTGAATAGTCAAAACCCGATCCCTGGTTAGACACTTATTCACAACTGTTATTTGGCTTACATCAGCTGGTTTTAAGCAATAAAGGACCCTGTTTATATCTCCAAAGTGATTAATCAAACGGGTAGACAATCTGTGTAGTTCATCCCAGTCAACAGGCTTACCATAAAGCAAAACTGGATGCCTGTAAGTGCGTTCATCCCCCTGCACACCAACGCTTTTTAGCGGTAAAATCTTCGCTTTATATCCAAACTCTCCAACAAAAGCACCGACCTCGTACTCCACCTTCTCTTGGTCAGCAATATAGTCCGGCCCCGTAGCACATAAAACGCGAACCGCCAGTCCCGGCCCTGGAAACGGATGCCTCCATACCATTTCCGCCTTCAGTCCCAACTTTTCGCCCAAAATCCGCACCTCGTCTTTATAAAGGTGTGCTATTGGCTCGATCACTTTACCCGCCTCAATTAGCTCCTGCACTTTTTCCACGCGGTTGTGATGCGTTTTAATCTTATGGGCAAACTTCGTCCCTCCTGTTTCAATCGTATCCGGATAAATCGTCCCCTGACCGAGCATCCACTCATCTGGGTTAAGTTTCAAATCTTCTGAAACTTTCTCCTGAATCTGCAAAAACAGATCACCAATAATCTTCCTTTTCGCCTCCGGTTCATAAACCTCTTTTAATGCCTCAAAGTATTCATTGCTCGCGTCATAAACATGCAGATTTGTAACGCCAATCTCCCTCAGTGCTCCTTCCACCTGCGCTCTTTCATCCATTCTCATAAAGCCAGTATCCACAAAAAGTCCGTATACCCGACCTTCACCTAACGCCTTATCCAAGAGCAAAAAGGCGACTGTACTATCGACACCCCCGCTGATCATCAGGAACACTTTTTTATCACCAACCTTCACTCGGATCTCCTCCGAAATCTCCTGCAAATAATTATCCATCGTCCATTCCCGCGCAGCACCTGTGATCGCCACAAACCCTTCCAAAATTTTCATTCCGCACTCTGTATGAGTAACTTCAGGATGAAATTGGATCCCATAAATATTTTTTTCAAAGTTAGCCATCCCTGAAATCGGACAATCGTCAGTCAGAGCCACCAACTCAAAACCCTCCGGCAGTTTTACCACCTGGTCAAAATGACTCATCCAAACATCCTCAATCTCCTCAACATCAGAAAACACCGATTTGCGCTGCAAAAATTTCACATTCGCATGGCCATATTCGCGAACATGTCCTTTTTCCACAGTTCCTCCCAACTGATGAGCAATCAACTGATGACCATAACAAATTCCCAAAACCGGCACTCCGATTTCAAAAAGCCGCCGATCGCATTGCACACTTGCAGGGTCACTCACGCTCGAAGGCCCGCCAGACAAAATAAAACCTTTGTAATCGAGCAATTTCTCATACGGCGCATCACCATCCAGGATCTCCGTATAAACGCCCAGTTTTCTAATCCTATTGGCAATCAGATGAGCATACTGCCCTCCAAAATCTAAAACAGCTATTTTATCCATGCGAACAGCTTAAAAACTTTTTTAAAATTAATCAACCCTCGATGAAACTAACTTTTTATTTCAAAACTTTGGAGCCGCTTCTTGACAAAGATTGAATTTAGACGTAAAAAGATGCCTAAATTTAAATTACATATGGTATATCAAGGCCCTGAGCGTAGAAATGTTGATCGAGAAGAAACACTTATAGAAAAACATGCGCAGAGAGCAGCCGAAACGCGTTTCCAGTGGAATCCGGAAACCGAGAGAGCAGAGGACAACACAGGTCATACTATTACTACTGCTAGTTTCGATGGAGGAGTAAATTTTAGAGAACTTTTAATTGCGGCCGCATTCGACCAGAAAACTCGCCCTCAAGCTCCAACTGAATCTGTGGTGACAATATTTTCCCAATATGAAATGTTCCTTAATAGTTTAGATCTTTCACCAGTAGATAAGCACAAACTAAAAGAAATGATGAAACCGGATAACTATCAGATCGCCTGTCAGACAGCACAAGAAATGGGGCCAGCCCCAAATTTGCCAACATACGGAAGAATTGCAGTTGAATTAATGAAACTTCCACCTGAAAGATTAAAAGAAATTTGTGAAATACAGCAAAAACCAACAATTATCATCGTTATGCCAAATAGTTTTGATCAAAAACTGGCAACAATGAATCGTCACAAACATTACACCGGTAGAAACGGTATGAGTCAGCAGGATGTTAAATGTGATCAGGGCCTGGGCTCTCCATACAAAGATGCCCCTCAAATGGCAACCGGTAAGGTTAGCATCGTGGATGGCATCCCACATCCAAAACTTCCAAACGTCCCTCCAAGGCTTGGGGTTGTAAGAGATTATTTAATTAAACAGTTTGCTGCAAAGAAAATGCGCCTCATCGATAAAGATGAAATTGCTACACTAGCTCAACAATCTCTAATTGAATCTCAAAAAACAAATGATAACAGCAGGATCATTGATAATTGTGACAGTGAGGTGGAAACTCGTACAATGATAGATTCTCAGAGTTTATCTAACCAGAGATATGGGACCTACTATTTTTTCAGCTTAAACAATCGACGACCATACTTCCGCTATTTTTATCCCGATCGTATTGACGAGAAAGTATGCGGGCGTGCTGCTTTTCAACTCCTGGAATTTTAGCCCTTAGACTTTTTTAGCAATTTTTTCGCCTTTTCCATCGCCTTCTTCTCTTTCTTCACATTTTCCTCCAGTGGTCTTAGCAAAGGAAATAACACTGAATCCTTCAAATTATCCTGACCCGTCAGCAAAGTGACCATTCGATCAACTCCCATGCCCCAGCCCGACATACACGGCATCCCGTGCTCCATCGCTGTCAGATATTCTTCATTCATCATCATCGCCTCCTCATCGCCCTGCGCTTTCGCCAAAGCCTGTTTTTCAAATCTTTCTCTCTGATCCGTCGGATCAACGATCTCTCCATACGCATTCACCACTTCCCAGGTGTTTACCAAAACCTGAAATGTATCACACAAACGTGGATCATCATCGGACCTTCGCGCCAGAGGTTTTGTACTTACTGGATGACGAATCACAAAAGTCGGCTGAATCAGTTTCGGTCGCGAAACCTTCTTATACAAATGATCTACCAGATTTCCATAACCTAGTTTTTCCGCCCCTTCGATGACAATTTTTTTCTTCTTAATTTCTGCCAGCAAAGATTCGGAATCCTCATATTTCAATACATCAATCCCACAATCCTCCTCAATAATTTTCGTAAACTCTTTACGTGGCCATGGCGCTTTAAAATCCACCTCCACCTCTCTGCCTTCACGATCTTTAAGCTTAACTTTAGTTGTTCCCAATAATTTCTTCAAAATCGTCTCAAACATTCTCTCTGTAAAATTCATATTATCTTCGAAATCCCAATAAGCGCGATAATGCTCGATCATTGTAAATTCCTGCAAATGGCTCGGATCAATTCCTTCATTTCTAAAACATCTCGCTACCTCAAAAGTTTTTTCAAACCCGCCGACAATCGCCATTTTCTGCCAAAGTTCACCCGCCGCAATTCGCAGATAAACATCCATATCCAACGCGTTGTGATGTGTGCTAAAAGGTTTTGCCGCCGCCCCGGAAGAGATGTTTTCCAATACCGGAGTTTCCAGTTCAATAAACCCTTCTGCCCAATAAAACTCTCTAAAAGCCTTCACCAGATTACTTCGGAATAAGAATCGATCCATACTTTCGCGATTCATCACTGTATCCAGATAGCGCTGTCGGTAAATCTGCTCCTTGTCCTGAATTCCATGCCATTTTTCCGGCAGGGGACGCAGCGCCTTCGAAAGCATCTGATATTCATAAACCAAAACAGTAATCTCTCCGTGACGTGTCTTAAATAGTTCGCCAGTAACTCCCACGAAATCTGCTACATCCACTTTATTCAAAAATTTGTACTTCTCTTTGCCAATAAAATCCTCCATAAAACAAATCTGAATTCGTCCGGAAGGATCTTGTACATGACCAAAAGTCAGCTTTCCATGGGCCCGGAAAGACATCAGGCGCCCGCAAACTTTAACCAACTTTTTCCCCGGCTCCTTCACAATATCCTCAATCACCCGCAACTCACTTTTCTCACCCAATTCCAAAGCCTCTGCCGCGTTATGCGTCCGCTCAAATTTGCTTGGATACGGATTCACACCCGCACCGCGCATATTTTTCAGTTTTTCTAAACGAACATAATGCTCGTTTGCTGGATTTTCACTCATATAAAAATTTAAAACGCTAGCATTATAGGGGCCAAAAGACGGTTCGACAACCTATTCTACCGGCGCGTAATCTGCAACAGTGCGATTCTTTTCCAGATCCAAAAACAACATCTGCTCTTTTCTAAATGCCAGCTCCACATGACCAATCGGCCCATTTCTATGTTTTCGGATAAACAAATCCGTCACGCCCTTTCGGTCAGTATCCTCTTCATAATAATCCTCTCGATACATCATCAAAACCACATCCGCATCTTGCTCGATCGCACCGGATTCACGCAGATCCGAAAGTTGCGGCACCTTGCTCGGACGCAGTTCCACCGCACGCGAAAGCTGTGATAAAGCCAGAATCGGAATTGAAAGATCACGCGCCAAAGCCTTCAGCGACCGTGAAATCTCCGAAATCTCCTGTACACGGTTAAACTGATTTCCCTTCGAACTGCCGCTCATTAACTGCAAATAGTCGATTACCAAAAAGTCCAAACCATTTTCCATCTTCAGTCGTCGCGCCTTTGCCTTTAATTCTCCAACTGTAAAGCCGATAGAGTCATCAATAAATAGTTTCATCGTGTTCATTTCGTCCATCACCGAACCGATCTTGCTGAAATCATCGTCGGTCAATTTGCCGGTACGCATTTTCCAGGAATCCACCGCGAGTAAGCTGCAGAACATACGTTCTACTAACTGCTCTTTGGACATTTCCAAAGAAATAATTCCCACCGACTTTCCTTTTTTGGCGATATTTTGGGCCACGTTCAGGGCAAAAGCTGTCTTACCCATCGAAGGACGTGCCGCCAGAATCACCAGATCCGAAGGCTGAAAGCCCGACAAAATATGATCCAGAGTACGGAAACCGGTAGAAATCCCACGATATTTTTCTTTTGCTTCCGGATCGTGCAGATCCGAAATCTTCTCATAAGTCTTATTTAAAACATCTCTGATATGCACAAATCGATCACTCACAAACGTCTGCGCCACTTCAAACAGCGTCTTTTCCGCCTTATCA
>SXGT01020465.1_pt1 | contig 19657 bp, 17 predicted proteins | sample 3176221 | NCBI WGS metagenome assembly SXGT01 (sample SAMN11356862, study PRJNA531348) | freshwater metagenome | isolation source: freshwater sample F1-120 | place: China: Fuxian Lake, Yuxi | collected 2017-12-25
AGATGTCGCTCGCCATCGCGGCCGGCCTGGGCCTGGGCGGCAACGAAAGTTACCCGGATCTGTTCCAACCCTACGGCGGGTTCCCCGATGGGGTGAAGGTGGAGCAGGGCTATGTGAGCTTGCCTTCGTTGCCGGGGATCGGCTTCGAGGGCAAGGCGGATCTCATTTCGGAGATGCGGGCGCTGGCGGGTTGAGATTGTTAATTGTGGTGAGTTCACCGCCGGTGGCGAAGCTGTTGAGCTTGTTCTCCACCGCACTCTGGTTGCTCGCAATGGCCCCGCCGATGAGCGAGGTGTCGCCTTTGACGTTGACCTGGAACCCACCATCACCCGCCTTGAAGCCGCTTTGCTCGGCCACGCTGGCGAAGTCGCTGTTGACCTTGCTCTTGCTCGCGTTGAAGGAGCCGCTGGTAGTCACCCCCCCAGCAATGATTTGTGCTGGCTTGGCATGAGGGCCTCCCTGCGCTGCCACAGCCGTAGCCCGTGCGGCGATGACGTCGGCGCCTCGACTGGTGGCCCCAGCCGTATCGGCAATCGCATCCTTGGTCTGCTGAGTGAGCGGAGCGCTCTGCTGCTGCCCTAGCCGAATTGCAGACCTTCCTGCACCACACCAATGACCCGAAACGATCCGTGCGGTACTGCGGTGCAGGGCAAGGTCACACCAAACTTGATAAATAGCGGCTTGGACATGGTGAAGAGATGTGGAGCGGTTTGATGGAGACGACTGAGGCTTGCGCGGAAGAGCTTGTGTCTTGCAATGCACACCCTGTCACTTCACCTGATCGCCCGCAGGTTGCCACGCCCCCGGTGAGGGATGCCTTGTCCTGTGCGGCCCGCAGATTTACCGCTCCTTCGAATCATCAGATTCGGGTGTGGAGTCCTGCTCGTAGCTCTTCTTTGCTTTGCGCCAGCCAAGGGGGTCGCTTGTAAACGGCTTTAGGCCAATTGAAGCCGCGTTGTTAGATAGCGCTGCAAATCCCAGCAGACTACATCCCACAACAAAGGACAGCATGCCAAGGAAAAAGCTGTCAGCGAAAAGCAATGTGTAGGCAATGAGCCCCACTCCCACAAGGCCAAGAACGGCGGTGCCTATCGCCGTAAGACGACCGTCCCTGAACAACCATGATATTTTCATTTGCTTCTTCCCAAAAAATTTTGCCATTGTTTGTTTACCCATGTCTCTAGCGTTAGACCGCTGTCGGAACTCTTCCAAAATTCAATGACTTCATTCGTTATAGGAGCCACACCGGGAGCATGCGAGTCAGCCCAATCTTGAAAGTACATCGTGATGGACGTGTGCGCAGTTTTTCCCATATCAGGCCTTGCTATTTGTTCGACGGTGTCTGCCGCAGCGCCAATTGCAGTTGCGCCCGTTGCGACAACCTGTGCCGGCTTCGTATAAGGTCCACCCTGCGCTGCCACAGCCGTAGCCCCTGCGGCGATGACGCCGGCGCCCCGACTGGTGGCCTCCGCCGCATCAGCAATTGCCTCCTTGGTTTGCTGTGTAAGCGGCGCACTCTGCTGCTGACCTACGCCCGTGATGCAGGCGGTATCCCCGTTCGCACACCTTGCCGTTGCTGTCGTGTCGCGCGGCCCTCCGGTCGTGGCGGGCCGATTCAACGCAGGGTTGCTGGCCACATAGGGCGATTGGCCCGGGATGTAGCCTTTGAGGCTCGCGCTGGTCTTTTGGCTGGCGTTGCGGTGCAGCAGCCGCGAGAGCTTGATCTCGGCGGTTTCGCTTCGGCCGCTGTACACATAGTCCTGATTCAGTCCGGCCACGCTCTGGTGGTAACGGTTGGCGGATTGAGTGACGCCCAGCAGCCAGAAGTCCATCGGCACCGAGTAGTGGACCGTGTGCCCCCGCGTGCCGCGCTTGCCCGGCTGGCCACCGCCCAGGTCCTGGTTCAGCGTGACATAGAACAGGTCATTGAGCGTCCACCAGTGGTCGTGGCTGAGGGTGGCGCTGCCCTGGTACTTGCCGGTGGCTTTGGAGCCGCTGTCGTCCAGCGTGGCATTGAAGCGGAAGGGAAACGACTGTTGCCAGGAAATGGCCAGGTCGCTTTGCGTCGGCGCATCTCCGGGTTCGATCTGGATGTCGGCCTCGACCGTGGGCACGCGCTTGAGGTTTTCCAGGCCCTGCTCCACATCGCGCAGATTCAGGATGTCGCCAGGCTTGGCTGGCAGGGCGTTCCATACGTTGGCGCGAGGATCAGGGGCAGCGAAGCGAATGTTCCTGATGCGGCCGGGCAGCAGGGTCAGCGTGAGGCGCCCGTGGGCAAGATCTTGTGTTTGAAGAACGGTGCGCGAAGTGACGTACCCGCGCTCCATCAAGGCCTGTTGGGCGCGGCTTGCGGCAACGCTGACGCCTTCGATGCCCAGGCAGCGGCCGACGGCGGGATCGGGGCCAGACACCAAGCCACGGAGTGCCCACTGAAAGGACTCGCTCGAATCACCGGTCAATGTGACTTCGCTGATGGGTTGGCACGGAGATTCGTTCTCGGGCCAAGGCTTGAGCGGTTCAAATGCTGGCGGTGGCGGCGCCTTGGGCTCAGCTTGAAGCTGCCTACGCCGTGCTTCTTCGCGCTCCTGCTGCAAGCGCTCTTGCTGTTCACCCTGCTGACGCAGCCCTTGCGATGGCGCCGTCGGTGCTTGCGCGTGCGCAGTTCCCGCCGTGCTCCCGAAGAGCAACACCGTCCAGCTCAGCGCATGCCGACGAATGTCCAGCCCACGGATGCGCTTGCGCATCCCTCCCACGTGCAACCAATTCACATCCCACCCCAGATCTGTTGTTCCAGAACGGGGAAGTCAGATGGTCGTTAAGCTTTTGGCCGCGTCATCTTTCTGCCCCGAAGAGCGCGGAGTTTTTAAGTGCGACTTGGGCTTGTGGAATAAAAGTACCGGAGTGCAGTGTTTGAATTACAAAGCGACTGAAAGGGGCATCGAAACGATTTGTCAGCTGCGCGACGTTGTTTGCAACCGCCGCACGCCCGCCAGCGTTGCGCCTCTGGTTTGTGTGCCCATGCCCTGGAACCCGAAGTTCATTGCCGGTTGTTCACCGTGGATGAGTTCGGCCATCGCTTTGCCCGAGCCCGCGCCATGCGTCCAGCCCAGCGTGCCGTGGCCGGCGTTGATCCACAGCTTGCGCAGCCTGGTGCGGCCGATCAGGGGAATGTTCGTCGGCGTGGCGGGGCGCAGGCCGCACCAGAACTGCGGGTCACCGCCTTCATCGGCCGTGCGGGTGTCGGCCACACCGGGGAACACTTGCTCGATGCGGCGCACCAGCATGTCGCAGCGCTTGCGCGCCAGCGGCGTGTCGAGCGAGAGGTCGAAGCCGCCGAGTTCGATGGTGCCGGCCACACGAAGCTGGTTGCCCAGCCGCGAGACGGCGCATTTCATCTGGTCGTCGAGCAGGCTCACCGAGGGCGCGCGCTCGGGGTTCAACAAGGGCAGGGTGGCGCTGTAGCCTTTGCCAGGGTAGATCGGCACGTTCACACCCACCGACGCAAGCAGCGGCGTGGAGTAGGAGCCACAGGCCACGACGAAGGCGTCGGCCTGGAGCACGCTGGCCAGGCCGGTGATGCGGTCGCGCACGCGCACCTGGCGCACTTCGCGGCCGTCGCTTTCCAGCTGTTCGATGTCGTGGCCGAACAGCAGCCGCGCGCCGCGCTGGCCGCACAGGGCCGCGAGTTGTTGTGTGAACACGCGCGCGTCGCCCGATTCGTCGCTCTGGGTGTAGGTGCCGCCCACGATGCGATCGCCAAAGGCCTGGAGCGCCGGTTCGATGGCGAGCAGTTCGTCGCGTGTGACCACGCGGCGCTGCACGCCGAAGCGCTGCATCACCGCGGCCGCGTCGGCCGCGCCATCGAAGGATTTCTGGTCGGTGTAGTAGTGCGCAATGCCGCGTTCGAGGCGGTTGTATTCGATGCCGGTCTCGGCCACCACGTCTTTCAGGGCCGCATGGCTGTAGGCGCCCAGCGCCACCAGTTGCGCCACGTTGCGCACGAAGGCCTTGTCGTTGCACTGGGCCAGGAACTGCAGGCCCCAGCGCCACTGCGCCCAGTCGAGCTGTGGTCGGAACAGCAGTGGCGATTCGTCGGAGAACATCCACTTCAGGGTTTTAAGCGGTGCGTCCTTGTTGGCCCAGGGTTCGCAATAGCTCACCGAGATCTGCGCCGCGTTGGCGAAGCTGGTCTCCAGCGCGGCGTCGGGTTGCCGGTCGACCAGGGTGACCTCATGACCGCGCTGCAGCAGGTGCCACGCCGTGCTGACGCCGATGATGCCCGCGCCCAATACCGTGACTTGCATGATCCGCTCCACAAAAAAGAGGTGGTGAATGCGCCGCAGTATGGAAAATATCGGGTGCTTGGTGAAGCGAAATTAAACTAAAATCGCATTCATCAGAATGACTTATGTGCAGGCCACAAGCCGCGCACGCCGCTCTCTGCCGGAGGTTTCCCATGAGCACCTTTGATCCAGACGCCCTTGAATGCCTGGCCGCCATCATCGAAGAGGGCGGTTTCGAGCGCGCTGCGCAGCGGCTCTCGATCACGCAATCCGCCGTCTCGCAGCGCCTGCGGGCGCTGGAGGCGCAGGTCGGCACGGTGCTGATCGTGCGCAGCCGCCCGCTCAAACCCACGGCGGCGGGGCAGCTCATGCTCAAGCACGCCAAGATGATGCGGCTGTTGCGCGCCGACCTGGAGAAGGACCTCAAGGAGCTCGCGCCCAGTTCCACCGGCAACGGGCGGGACGACGAGCGCATTTCGGTGGCGATCAACGCCGACAGCATCGCCACCTGGGCCTTGCCCGCGCTTGACGCCCTGGCGCAGGGCGGCCTGCCGATCGAGATCATCACCGACGACCAGGAGTTCACCCACGAGTGGTTGCGCGAAGGTCAGGTGCTGGGCTGCGTGACCTCGCTGGGGCAGGCCTTGCGGGGTTGCAAGATGGAAGCCCTTGGCACCATGGACTATGTGGTGGTGGCGCAGGCCGCCTACGCCGCCGAGCATTTGCCCAAGGGCCTGAACGCGCACAACTTCCACAAGGTGCCCTTCGTGGCCTTCAACCGCAAGGACAACCTGCAGCACGGCTTCGTGTCCAAGGCGTTCGGTCTTTCGCGCGTGATGCTCAAGCAGTTGTTCGTGCCGTCCAGCGAAGGCCAGGTGCGCGCGGTGATGGCGGGCTGGGGCGTGAGCGTGCTGCCCGAACTGCGCGTGCGCGATCTGTTGGCCCGCGGCGAGCTGGTGAACCTCGCACCGCGCCATCGGCTGGGCGTGGCGCTGCATTGGCATTGCTGGAACCTCAACTCCGACGTGCTCGATGCGCTGAGCACGGCGCTGCGTGTCGCCGCCGCCAAAAATCTGCGGCCGACCGATAAGAGCCTGGTGTGAAAAAGCCCCGCCAGGGCGGGGCTTGCGGGCGGGGTTGGGCAACCTTATTTGGGCATGATCACCGTGTCGATCACGTGAATCACACCGTTGTCGGCGGCAATGTCGGTTTTCACGACGTTGGCGGCGTCCACCTTCACCCCGCCAGTGGTGGACACGGTGAGCATGCTGCCTTGCACGGTGGTGACCATGCCCGGCTTCACGTCCTTGGCCATCACCTTGCCTGGCACGACGTGGTACGTCAGCACCTTGGTGAGCGCTGCCTTGTCTTTCAGCAGCGCGTCCAGCGTGGCCTTCGGGATTTTGGCGAAGGCTTCGTCCGTCGGTGCGAACACCGTGAACGGACCCGGCCCCTTGAGGGTGTCGACCAGACCTGCGGCCTGCACGGCAGTCACCAGGGTCTTGAATGAACCGGCGGCTACCGCGGTGTCCACGATGTCAGCGGCATGAGCGGTGCTCAAGGCACCCAGGGCGAGCAGCGAAGCGATCAGGGTCTTTTTCATGGTGGAGTCCTTCCATATTCAAGTTGGGTCAGCGCGAAATGGCACGGGCCGGCGCGAATGTTAGCCTTGTCGGTAAAAAAAGATACTGATCAGTCACTTTCCGACTTATTGGTATGGTTATCGACGAGACCGTCGATTTCGGGCAAAATTTGAGCTCTGTCAAAAGGTCGTCCATGGTCAGCGCCGTTCTCAAATCGCCCCCCGAAACCTCAATCAAGCGCAGCTTCCGCGCCCAGATGCACCTGGCGCGCGAGGACGCGATCATCACGGCGGTGAATCGCCTGCTGGCCGAAAAGGGCTTCGAGGCCATGACCCTGGACGAGGTGGCGATCGAGGTGGGCATCGCCAAGGCCAGCCTTTACAAGCATTTCTCCAGCAAGGAAGACCTCGCGGCGGCGGCCATGGTGCGGGTGATGGAGCGCGCCCTGGCGTTTCTTGACAGGCTGCAGGGCGAGTCCACCGGCGCGCGACCGATCGATCAGCTCAAGGCCGTGGCGCGCTGGACCATGGAAGTGCAGCTGGCCGGTGAAATGCCGTCGCTGCCGAGCGAAAACTCCAGCCTGCGCGCCGCGCTGACCACCAACAAAGCCTACGTGGATGGCCTCATGGAGGTGAGCGAGCGCCTGGGCGCCTGGATCACGGCGGCGCAGGCCGATGGCAGCCTGAACCCGGCTTTGCCGCCCATTGCCGTGCTCTACACCTTGTACGCACGCGCCTGCGACCCGGTGCTTGGTTTCCTCAAAGGCAGCGAGCAGTACGACAACGAGCAGATCATCCAGATGGTGCTGAGCACCTGCTTCGACGGGCTGCGGGCGCGCTGACGGCGCTGGTCGCACGACCATGAAAAAGGGCCGCATCTGCGGCCCTTTCTGCGTGAGAGCGGTGGATGTCAGCGCACCAGCAGCACCGGCACACCGCAGTGGGCCAGCACCTGCGTGGCGACCGAGCCCATCACCAGGTTGCCCAGGGCGCTGTGGCCGTGCGAGCCCATCACCAGCAGGTCGAACTTGCCGCCGTCGGCCGCCTTGGAAATCTGCTCGCCGGGCGAGCCGACCTTGTGGATCGCCTTGGCATCGATGCCATGGCGCTTGAGGAACTTGGCCACCGTGCCGGTGACCTTGGCGGATTCTTCCTCGTAGTACTCGTTGGCCGCCGCGGCGCCCACGGCCGCGCGTGCGCGGGGTGGCAGCGGGGCTTGCACGGTGATCATCGAGAAGCTGTTGTTCGAGCCGAACATCTCGCCGTGCGTGGCCAGGTAGGCCAGCATCTTCTTGGTGTAGGCGCTGCCATCGACAGCCAGCAGAATCTTCATAGGTTCTCTCCTTCTAGGTTGAATCAGTGCGCAGTGTATGTCCTTGGCACACAAGGACCTTGCGCTGGCTCAAACAGCGGCAAGGCCCGGTCGCGCCGGCACCTCGATCAGCTGGTCCGGCAGAAAACCGTCCTGTTCGTTCTTCACCGCATAGCCGAGCGGGTTGGCCACGATGCGGCAACGCCCGACCTGTACGTCCGTGGGGCAATGCAGGTGCCCGTGCAACCAGAGGTCGGCCTGTGGCAGCCAGGCGTCCAGCCCGTTGCAGAAGCCGGCCGTGCCCGGGCTCAGGCCGTAGCGTGGGTCGGCGCTGTGCAGGGTGGGCGCGAAGTGGGTGACGACGACGGTGGGGCCGTCGAACGGTTCGGCCAGGGCGCTGCGCAGCCAGTGCTGGCACTCCAGGGCGAGGGCGCGCATGGCCTCGGCGTCGAACAGTTGCCCGTCGCGCTGGCCGGCCATCTTCACGAGGTAGTGGTTGGCGGCGCGGTAGGCCTTCTCGCGTTCGCCAAGCACGTCGTAATCGCTCCACAGCGTCGTGCCCACGAAGCGCACGCCCTGCATCACGCGCGTCTCGCGCTCCAGCCACATCAGGCCCAGGCGCTCACAGGTCTCGCGCAGGCGGTGATGGGCGTCGTCCACATCGAGCGCGTCGTACTCGTGGTTGCCCGGCACGAACAGCACGGGTACCGGCCAGTCGGCAAAACGGCCCAGGCCCCAATCGGCTTCGTTCATGGCACTGCCATCGCGGCGCAGCTGGTACGAGCCGACATCCCCGGCCAGCACCAGCAGGTCGGCACCCGGTGCCGGCGTGGGCACAAAGTCGGGGTTGGCTTCGAGGTGCAGGTCGCTGAGCAGCTGGAGTTTCATGCGCGCATTGTGGTCCAGGGCGCTCAAGCCTTGGGCTTGCGGGGGCGTTGCGGCGGTGGTGCGTTGCTGGGGGGGGCAGGACGAAAACCGATGTTGGCGGCGCGCGCCACCGTTTCCCGCAGCCAGCGGTGCGCCGTGTTCTGTGTGGCTTGGCGGTGCCACAGCGAGTCCACGTGCACGGGGGGCACCTGCAGGGGCAGGTCGCACAGCGCCAGTTCGTGCTCCATGCCGGTGGCGCCGACGAAGTGGCGCGGCAGCACCGTGAGCAGGTCGGTCGTGGCCACCACCCGACCGGCGGTGAAGAACTGGTTGACGGTGATCACGACGCGGCGCTGGCGCGAGACAGCCGCGAGCGCCTCGTCCACGAAACCGAAAGGGCGGCCCGAGAAGCTCACCAGCATGTGGCGCGCATCGCAATAGCTGTCCAGGCTCAAGGGTTGGCCGGCCAGCGGGTGACCGCGCCGCATGACGACCACGTACTCGCCGTCGTACAGGCGCTGGTGGTGGAAGTGCGGGTCGTTTTCCTGCAGGTGCATGGCGCCCAGTTCGGCCAGCACGCCGGGAAAGTGCCCGATCGCCAGGTCCACCGTGCCCGACTCCAGCAGGCCGCGCGGGTCGCGCGTGGTCAGCGGCAGCACGCGCAGGTTCACGCCGGGCGCCTCGCTTTCCAGCAGGTCCATCAGCCCGGGGATGAGCTTGGCGGCGGTGGCGTCGGCCATGGCGAGCACGAAGGCGTTGCGCGCGCTCGCCGGGTCGAAGGCGCCCGGGGCGAGCGACTCGCGCAGCATGTGCAGGGCATCGCGCACCGTGGGCCACAGGGCCAGCGCCACCGGCGTGGGCTCCACGCCGTAGCCCGAGCGGCGCACCAGTTCGTCGCCCATCACCTCGCGCAGGCGGCGCAGTGCATTGCTCACCGCAGGTTGCGTCATGGCCAGGTTGTGGGCCGCGCGGGTGAGGCTGCGCTCGGTCATCACCTCGTCGAAGACGCGCAGGAGGTTCAGGTCAAGGGTGCGGAAATTCAGGCCATTTATCACCCGAGTGAATATAAGACATCACAAAGATAAAGTGGCTAAATACTAGGGCAAACCCTAATATTCGCTTGTCCAAAAGACATTTTTCTATTTCTGGAGTTCGCCATGAGCACATACGCATCCCTTCCTTCTGCCCCGCTGGGCCTGCGCCCGGCATCCACGCCCGCGCACAAGGGTGTCGACGGCATTCAGCGCCGCAACGACAGTGCGCGTGGTCTTTCCGTCATGCTGCTGGCCGCCGTCGTGGCTGCCATGGTCGTGGTCGCCGATCGCCTGATCAGCACCTGGGCCGACGGCCAGCTGTTCCTGGCCTGGGTCTTCCTGTGGGTCGTGGTCTTCGCCGGCATGGCCCTGTTTGCCGACACGGCCCGCTCGCTGGCCCGTCGCGCAGTGGTTTCGCTGGACGGCTGGTCGCAAGCCCTGGCCGAAGCGCGCGCCGAGACCCGCCTCTGGGAAATGGCCCGCATGGACCACCGCCTGATGAACGAGCTGGTGGCCGCCCGTGCCCGCGCTGCGGATGAGAGCGAAGTCCAGGCCCCGGTGGTGCAGGCGACGTCCTTCACCGAAGCCCTGGCGCCGCTGGGTCTGCCCGAAGCCACCCAGGCCGCTGAACCGCAGGTGGGCTACTGGGAACGCCTGGGCACCGCCCGCGCGCGCAACCGCCTGATGTACTACATCTGAGCGGTCCACGCGCCCACAAAAAAGCCACCGGGTCCGGTGGCTTTTTTTTGCCCTGGCCGGTGGGTCCGGGGCGCGCCGGTGGGCCGCAGATCTTGCGGACCGCCGGTGTGATCGAGTGCGGCCTGTCTCAGGCCGCCAGGCGCTTCTCGATCTGCGCTTTGGTCTCCTCGAGTTCCCGGGGCAAGTGGTAGGCCAGCTGGGTGAACAACTCGGCGTGCAGCTCGAGTTCCTGGGCCCAGGCAGCGCGGTCGATGTGGGTCACGGTGCGGTACTGGTCGGCGGAGAAGTCCAGGCCGTTCCAGTGGATGTCTTCGAAGCGCGGGCTCACGCCGAAGGCGTGTTCGGTGCCAGCGCCGGCCTGGCCTTCGAGGCGGTCGATCATCCACTTGAGCACGCGCATGTTCTCGCCGAAGCCGGGCCAGACGAACTTGCCGGCCTCGTCCTTGCGGAACCAGTTCACGCAGTAGATCGCCGGCAGCTTCGCGCCCTGGCTGGCCAGCTTGCCGCCCACGTCGAGCCAGTGCTGGAAATAGTCGCTCATGTTGTAGCCCGTGAAGGGCAGCATGGCGAACGGGTCGCGGCGCACCACGCCTTGCGCGCCAAAGGCGGCGGCGGTGGTTTCCGAACCCATGGTGGCGGCCATGTAGACGCCTTCGGTCCAGTTGCGGGCCTCGGTCACCAGCGGCACGGTGGTCGAACGGCGGCCGCCGAAGATGAAGGCGTCGATGGCCACGCCCTTGGGGTCGTCCCAGGCCGGGTCGAGTGCGGGGTTGTTGGTGGCGGCCACGGTGAAGCGCGCGTTCGGGTGGGCGGCCTTGGCGCCGGTTTCCTTGGCGATCTGGGGCGTCCAGTCCTTGCCTTGCCAATCGATGGCGTGGGCCGGGGCTTCGCTCATGCCTTCCCACCACACGTCGCCGTCGTCGGTCAGCGCGACGTTGGTGAAGATCACGTCGCGGTCCAGGCTGGCCATGCAGTTCGGGTTGGTCGCCGTGTTGGTGCCCGGTGCCACGCCGAAGTAACCGGCTTCGGGGTTGATGGCATACAGGCGGCCGTCCTTGCCGGGCTTGATCCAGGCGATGTCGTCGCCGATGGTCGTCACGCTCCAGCCCTCGAAGCCCTTGGGCGGGATCAGCATCGCGAAGTTGGTCTTGCCACAGGCGCTGGGGAAGGCGGCGGCGACGTGGTACTTCTTGCCCTGGGGATTGGTCACGCCCAGGATCAGCATGTGCTCGGCCAGCCAGCCCTGCTGGCGGCCCATGTTGGACGCGATGCGCAGCGCAAAGCACTTCTTGCCCAGCAGGGCGTTGCCGCCGTAGCCCGAGCCGTAGCTCCAGATCTCGCGCGTCTCGGGGTAGTGCACGATGTACTTGGTGGTCGGGTTGCACGGCCAGGCGGTCTTATCGGTCTCACCTTCGGCCAGCGGCGCGCCCACGGTGTGCACGCAGGGCACGAAATCGCCGTCGGCGCCGAGCACGTCGAACACGGCCTTGCCCATGCGGGTCATGAGCTTCATGTTGACCGCCACGTAGGCACTGTCGGAGAGCTCGATGCCGATGTGGGCGATCGGGCTGCCCAGCGGGCCCATGCTGAACGGCACCACGTACATGGTGCGGCCGCGCATGCAGCCGTCAAACAGCGGTTGCAGGGTCGCTCGCATCTCCGCGGGCGCCTTCCAGTTGTTGGTCGGCCCGGCGTCTTCCTGCTTTTCCGAGCAGATGAAGGTGCGGTCCTCCACTCGCGCGACGTCCGAGGGGTCGGAGCAGGCGAGGAAGCTGTTGGGGCGTTTGACCGGGTCGAGCCTCTTGAGCGTGCCGGCGTCCACCAGCTGCTGGCACAGGCGGGCGTACTCCTCTTCGCTGCCATCGCACCAGTAGATGCTGTCGGGCTTGCACAGGGCGGCCATGTCGGCCACCCAGGCGATCAGCCGGGCGTTCTTCACATAGGAGGGGGTGTTGAGGGCCAGGCCCTGCATCACGGGTGAGTTCATGGAGTCGCTCCAGAAGTTTGTAAACCGGCGTGCTTCAGAGACACCGACAGCCGCGGGCGTCATGCAGATGACGGGGCGGCTGTCCAAGGGGTCCCTTCGGCGAAAAAGGGCGGTCGGCGCGTGGGGGCTGCGGTGCGGATGGCGGGGCAGCAGGGGAGAGATGAAACCCGGTGGGTGGATCCGGGCTTGATCAGCGTGTCGGCCAATGCCCCTGATTTTAAGAAAGCGACCGCGCCGTTACGAGGCGGTTACATGCAAAACCCGCATAACGTGATGCATTAAACGGTTGGGCCGGGTGAGGGGCCGGGGGCCCAAAAAGAAAGGCCGAAGGCCCCGGCGGGCGTTCGGCCTGGCGCCAACCCGGGTGGGTTCAGGCCATGTAGATCGCGATGAAAGCGAGCAGGAACATCAGCACGCCACCGGCGACCGGCAGCACAACAGGCATGTAGGGAACGATGGATTCCACCATGTCCTGGGACTGCTCGCTGGGGGTGTTGTGGTTGTGGCTGGACATATGACGCTCCGTCAAAGGGTTCAAAACTCCCGGGATTCTAAGGGAAGCGGCGCGGCAGGCTCAGAGCAGGGCATAGGTGGTGCTCGCGCGGCACACGCTTTTGCCGTCGCTGGCGCCGCTGATGTCGATCTCGCCGAACACCAGGCTCTTGCCTGCGCGCACCACGCGCGCGGTGATGCGCGCGTCCTGGCCTGAGAGCGGCTTGAGGAAACTGGTGTTGAGTTGCACCGTCGTCATGGGACGGCGGGTGCCGAGCTGGGTGACGATGGCCAGCACCATGGCGGTGTCGGCGGCCGACATCATGGCTTGGCCGCACAGCATGCCGCCCACGCGCGAGAGCTGGTCGCTCTGCGGCAGGCGCAGGGTGACTTCGCCCTCGGCGAAGGACTCGACCCGCAGGCCCATGGCCTGGATCCAGGGCGCGAACCAGTCGGCCAGCAGGCCTTGAAGCAAGTCAACGGTGACGGGGGTCTCGGGGTTCTGCGTCATGCGCTCAGTCCTCGCGGCGGAATTTGGACAGCCAGTGGTCCATCAGCTTGCCGGCCGCCTCGCGCCCGCCCAGGCCGAAAGAGAGTGCGATGGCCACGGCGACCGCCCCCAGCGTGAGGCCGAAGGCCAGGTTGACGATGTCGTCGGCGATGCCCATGGCGCGCAGGCCCATGGCGATCACCAGGGCCAGGATGGCGTAGCGCCCAATGCGCGCCAGGCCCTTGGTGCCAGCGCCGCTGGCACGGTCGATGGCATCGTAGGCGAGGTTCGCCAGCCAGAAGCCGATCACCAGGATGGCCGAGCCCAGCAGGATGTCGCCACCAAAGCGGATGAAGCTGGCCACGATGCTGCTGACCTGTCCGAAACCGAGCTGCGCGGCCGCCTCCACGGTGGCGAACAGCATGGCGAAGAACAGCACGACCCGGCCCACGGCGGCGGAGGCGCTGGTCTTCTCGAAGGCATGGGCCATGTTCACGCGCGCGGGCAGGGTGTCAAAGCCCAGCGTGGCCAGCAGGGTCGCCAACAGCTTGCTGGCGAACGAGGCCACCAGCCAGGTGACGACCAGGATCAGCGCGGCGGCGATCAGGTTGGGCACGGCCTGCAGCAAGGTGTTGAGCATGTCGGTGGCCGGGCGCGAGATGGCCTCGATCTTGAGTGCGTCGAGCGCGGCGATCAGCGACGGCAGGAACACCGCCACGAACACCAGCATGCCGATCACCCGCGAGAGCTGCACCGTGTCGGCCAGCCCGGCGCGGCTGCCGAGCTGGTCCACGCCGGCGGTGCGGCTCAGGTGGGTGGTGAGGTTGCGCAACACCGTGGCCACGATCCAGCCCACGCCGCCAATCACGAACGCCGCCACCGCGTTGGGCAGCATGTCCAGGGTCTTGGTGACCATGGCGCGCAGGGGGTCGAGCAGGCCGTCCATCTGCAGCGCGCCCAGAATGGCCGGCACGAACAGCAGGATCACCAGCCAGAACAGCGCGCCAGACAGGCTGTCGCTGATGGGCGCCATGTCGGCGTGCTCCGAGAGCTTTTCGTCGAGCGTGGTCTTGTCCAGCAGCTTCTGTGAGAGCGCGCGCACCACGCCGGCCACCAGCCAGGCCACCAGCGCGAGCAACAGGCCGCCCAGCAGGCGCGGCGCGTACTCGAAGAGCTGGGTGGTGAAGACCGAGAACGGGCCGGAGACGATGGCGAGGTTCAGCGAGTTGAACACCGCCACCAGGGTGAGCAGGATCACGATCCAGAACAGCGCGAGGGCGACTGCGCCTTCGATGTCCACGCGCGTGTTGGTGAGTTTGCCGAAGCGGTGGTTGACGCCCACGAAGCCCAGGCTCTTGCGGGTCGCGGCGCGCACCAGCACCGCGATGAGCCAGCCCAGGATGAAGATGGCCAGCGCACCGAGCAGTTGCGGGATGTGGGTGCCCAGCGTGCTTTGCAGCGAGTTCCACAGCGTGTTCGTGTCCATGCCCTACCTCCTGTCGCGTTGGCCGTTGATCGGCCGATGATGCCGGAGGCCTTGCCGCAGCGTCAACCGGTGGGCGCGCGGGTCAGAGCAGGGTGGTGTCGAAGCCCGCTTCGCGCAGGCGCTCGATGACCTGCTCGATGTGCTCGCGCCCACGCGTCTGCAGCACGAGTTCGATCGCCACGTTCTGCGCCGCCAGCAGCGTGAAGGCGCGCTGGTGATGCACTTCGTCGATGTTGGCGCCGGCCTCGGCCACGGTGGCCGTGATGCGTGCCAGGTTGCCGGGCACGTCGCGCGCGTTGACCTGGATGCGCGCCAGGCGACCGGCGCGCACCATGCCGCGTTCGATGATCGAGGCCAGCAGCATCGGGTCGATGTTGCCGCCGCTAAGCACCAGGCCCACGCGCTTGCCCGCGAAACGCTGCGGATGCTTGATGAGCGCGGCCAGGCCGGCGGCGCCCGCGCCTTCCACCAGCGTCTTCTCGATCTCCAGCAGCATCACGATGGCCTGCTCGATGTCGCCCTCATCGACCAGCAGCAGGTCGTCCACCCGCTGGCGGATGATGGCCTCGGTGACCACGCCCGGCGTGCCCACCGCGATGCCCTCGGCGATCGTGCTCGTGCCCTGCGGCAGGTTCGTGCCCTTGATCGCGTTGACCATGGCGGCAAAGCGCTCGGTCTGCACGCCCACGATCTCGATGTCGGGCCGGATTGCCTTGGCGGCCGTGGCGATGCCGGCGATCAGGCCCCCGCCGCCGATGGCGATCACCAGCGTGTCCAGGTCGGGCTGCTCGCGCAGCATTTCCAGCGCCACCGTGCCCTGGCCGGCGACGATTGCCTCGTCGTCGTACGGGTGCACGAACACCAGGCCCTGCTGCTGCGCCAGCTCACGGGCGTGCGCGCGAGCCGCATCCAGCGTGTCGCCGTGCAGCAGCACCTCGGCGCCGACGCCGCGCGTGCGCTCCACCTTCACGCCCGGCGTGAAGCGCGGCATGACGATCACCGCGCGCACGCCCAGCCGGTGCGCGTGGTAGGCCACGCCCTGGGCATGGTTGCCCGCGCTCATGGCCACCACGCCGCGCGAGCGCTCCTCGGGCGTGAGCTGCGCCAGCTTGTTGCAGGCGCCTCGTTCCTTGAAAGAGGCGGTGTACTGCAGGTTCTCGAATTTCAGGAACACCTGACAGCCGGTGAGCTGGGAGATGGTGCGCGATTCGACGAAGGGCGTGTCCAGCACCTGGCCGGCGAGGCGACCAGCGGCGGTCTGGATGTCGTGTAGTTGCAGCATGGCGCGATTGTGTACCGGCCATGACGGTGTGGTGCGAGGGCAAAGCCCGACAAATTGCTCAAACCGTTCGTATCACTCTCTTCCATGATTCATCAAGCTGGGTTATGGTCCGCTGAAATGTCGGCTCCCCTGGCATGGCGTCACGGGAAGGCATTTCTGGAGGTGTCTGGATGACCAAGCGCTCGCTGCAGTCCGCTGCATCGGCGGCCCGCACCGTACTCGATGCACGCGAAGGCCGTGCCCCTCTCGCGGGCGAGGGGCGCGTTTTCGTGCCCCATGGCCTGCGCCAGGCGCCCGTGCTCGACCTCATGTGCTCGCATTTCGTGCTCACGCTGGCCGCGCGCCAGGGCCCGCGCTTCAACGTGCGGCGCGACCTCAACACCCTGCTCTCGCTCGCCGGTCGCCACTTGGTGTGGCCCCACACCGTGCTGCTGCGCCTGCGCGAGTTCCTGCAGCGCCGCTGCAAGGACAACGAACTCTGGAGCGGCCACGACGGTCTGACCACCAACGCCTTCATGGAGCGCTACGGCGTGTGGCGCGGCCCATACGAAGAAGGTACGCTGTTCTTCTACCTGGACGAGTACGCCAAGGAATCGCCCAAGGACCTGCTGTCGGTGCTGGCCGTCACCGGCGACTGGCTCAGCCACTCGCTCAAGAAGCAGTCCACGCTGGTGGAGAAGAACATCGACGCGCTGGCCAGCCTGCTGCAACTCAACCGCGCCGAGCGCGCGCTGCTGCTGTACGGCACGCTCGCGCGCTACCAGCGCGACCTGCGCTCCATCCTGGTCGAGTTCAAGGTCAACAACGCGCCCGAGGCCTACGCGGCCATCGCGGACGTGGCGGGCGTGAAGGCCAGCGAAGTCGGCGAGGCGCTGCGCGCGGGTTCGCGCCTGGAGCGCATCGGCATGGTGGAGAACCTGATCTCCGAGCACAACATCACCGACCTGGCCGACCTCATGAAAGTGAGCGAGAAGCTGCCGCCAGTGCTGATGCGCGAGTACCGCACGCAAAGCGAGCTCATGGCCGTGTTCACCCGGCCGGCCGCGCGCTCGGCGCTGACCGCGAAAGACTTCGATTACGTGGGCGAAGACGTGCGCCTGCTCTGCGGCTTGCTGCGCGAGGCCGTGGCGCGCAAGGAACCGGGTGTGAACGTGCTGATGTACGGCCCGCCCGGCACCGGCAAGACCGAACTCGCGCGCGTGGTGGCGCAGGCCGCCGGCCTGGAACTCTTCGAGGTGGAGTACGCCGACCGCGACGGCAACGCGCTCTCGGGCCGCGACCGCTACCGCTCGCTGCAGATCGCCCAGGTCTTCCTCAAGGGCACGGCGCACTCGGCGCTGCTGTTCGACGAGGTGGAAGACGTGTTCCCGCCGATCTCCAGCGAGGCGGCGCAGATCATGGCGCGAGCCGAACACGTGGCGGCCGCGCACACCGGCAGCGTCAGCGGCAAGGCCTGGGTCAACCAGATCCTGGAGACCAACGCCGTGCCCACGCTGTGGGTGACCAACCGCATCGAGCAGATCGACCCGGCCTTCCGCCGCCGCTTTGCCTACCACCTCGAACTCAAGAGCCCGCCGCCCGGCGCGCGCGAACAGCTGGTGCGCAAGACGCTGGAAGGCGCGCCGGTGTCCGATGGCCTGGTGGCGCGACTGACCGAACGCAAGGGCCTCACGCCCGCGCAGATCCGCACCGCGCTGCGGTTTGCCCAGTTGGCGGGCCAGCCGGCGCCCCGGCGCGGTGGCAAGGCGCGGGCGGTCGAAGCAGCGCCGCCGGTGCTCGACGAATTGATCGAACGCCAGCTCAAGAACGCCGACCTGGCCCTGGGCCGCAAGCCCGATCTGGTGCAACGGCCCAGCGCGACGCAATACAGCCTGGACATGCTCAACGTCGAATCGCGCTACGAGCTGCCGCGCGTGATCGCCGCGCTCAAGGCGCGCGGCCATGGCTGCCTGTGTTTCCACGGCGCGCCCGGCACCGGCAAGACCGCGCTGGCCGAGCACATGGCCCAGCAGCTGGACCGTCCGCTGATGATCCGCCGCGCGAGCGACCTGGTGAGCAAGTTCGTGGGCGAGACCGAGCAGCAGATGGCGGCCATGTTCCGCGAGGCCGAGGCCGAGAAGGCGGTGCTGCTGCTCGATGAGGCCGACAGCTTCCTGCAGGACCGGCGCGGCGCGCAGCGCACCTACGAGGTGACCGAGGTCAACGAGATGCTGCAGGGCATGGAGCGCTTCGCCGGCATCTTCATCTGCACCACCAACCTGATGGACAGCATCGACCAGGCGGCACTGCGGCGCTTCACCTTCAAGATCCGCTTCAAGCCGCTCACGGCGAGGCAGCGCGAGACCATGTTCGTGGTGGAAGCCCTGGAGGGCGATGCCTCGCGCCTGAGCCCCGAGTTGGGTACCCGGTTGGCGAAGCTGGAGCAGCTCTGCCCGGGCGACTTCGCGGCGGTGAAGCGGCAGGTGGAGATCCTGGCCGAAGCGCTCGCGCCAGAGGAATTCATGGCCCAGCTGGAGGCCGAGCACCGCATCAAGCCCGAGGTGCGCGAGGCGAGGGGCATCGGCTTCGTGCACTGAGCAGGCACGCCAAAAAGAAAGGCCACCCGAGGGTGGCCTTTTTTTGTCCAGGGCGGCGCGGAACCGGCTTTGCCGGGCCGCTGCCGCCCCCCCTGGGGGGCGACGCCGCAGGCGGCGCAGGGGGGTCAGTGCAACAAGGCCATCGGGCCGCTGGGCAGGTCGTCCGCCGAGTACTCGGGGTGGTTGGAGACGAAGAAGCGCAGCTTCTGGTCGAGCCGGGCGACACGGCTGTTGGCCACGCTTTCGCAGTGGTGCTTGGAAATCAGGCTGAACAGCTTGCTGCGCAGGAACCAGAGATCCTTGGGCGTCTGGCAGGACATCAGCGCGGCGTGCACGCGCTGGCGCACCGGGTCCTTGATGTCGGCCATGGCTTCATGGAACTCGTCAACCAGAAAATCCAGTTCCAGCACCTGGGTGTCGTGGTACTGCGGCTGTACCTGCCGGGATTTGCCAAACCATGGCAATCTGAAAAACATGACGCGCTCCGTTTCGTGGGTCTCAGGCCGAGGGGACAAGAAGTCCTCCGGCTACATCTGAAACATCGGCGCGGCGGGCGCAAGCTTGAGCGGCAGCGGGGCCCGACAGACGGTGCGCCGACAGGCGGTTGAAGGCCTAGAACCTAGGTAATCAAAGGCCGGAAAAGCGCCCGGCTGGCATCAGACGAAAGCACTCACGACCTGAAGCACGTCCGAGCCGTAGGCTTCGCGTTTTTTCTGGCCGATGCCGGCAATGCCGTCCAGATCGGCCAGGGTTTCGGGTTTGCGGCCGGCGATCGCGCGCAGGGTCGCGTCGTGGAAGATCACGAAGGCCGGCAGGTTGTGCTCGCGCGCCACGCCCGCGCGCCAGGCCTTGAGGGCCTCCAGGCATTCGCGTTCGGACAGGCTGAGCGGCACGCCATCGTCCTTGGCGGTGGCGCGCGAAGCGCGTTGCCGGCCGCTGCGCGCCGAGCTGGTGGCCTTGTCCGCCAGCGACTTGAGCCACACCGGGCTCTGGCCCTTGAGGATGTCGCGCGCCGCGTCGGCCAGGTGCAGGGTGTTGTAGGGCGCGTCGTGCACCTGCACCGCCTCGCGCGCAATCAGCTGGCGCAACAGCGCGCGCCACTGGGTTTCGGAGAGGTCGGCGCCGATGCCGAAGGTGGACAGCTTCTCGTGGCCGTACTGCTTGACCTTGTCGGTGGCCTTGCCGCGCAGGATGTCCATGATGTGGCCGGCACCGAAGGCGGTGCCGCTGGCCTGCTGCACGCGGTAGATGCACGAGAGCAGCTTGCGCGCCGATTCGGTCGCGTCGTGCAGCTCGGGTGGCGTGAGGCAGTTGTCGCAGTTGCCGCAAGGCTGGCTGGCTTCGCCGAAGTACGACAGCAGGCGCACGCGCCGGCAGTCGCTGGCTTCGGCCAGCGTGAGCAGGGCGTCGAGCTTGCCGCGCAGCACCTGCTTGAATTCGTCCGCCGCCGGACTTTCATCGATCATGCGGCGCTGGTTCACCACGTCCTGCAGGCCGTAGGCCATCCAGGCGTTGGCGGGTTCACCGTCACGCCCTGCGCGGCCGGTTTCCTGGTAGTAGCCCTCGA
>SXGT01078956.1_pt1 | contig 19657 bp, 10 predicted proteins | sample 3176221 | NCBI WGS metagenome assembly SXGT01 (sample SAMN11356862, study PRJNA531348) | freshwater metagenome | isolation source: freshwater sample F1-120 | place: China: Fuxian Lake, Yuxi | collected 2017-12-25
CTAGAGGTTCATGGTCAACAATACAATGACCACCTGTGGGTACGCAAGCATAATCCTCAGGGATACTGGGACCTTGGGCTGGGGGATCCCTTACCGGAGTCTGGGGTTGCCAAGGTATGGGGAGTATGGAAACACCCACACATCAATCGCGTGGTTGTACTGCGGAGAAACGACACACAAGCCCAGCTCCGTAGTATGGCAAAGGTGTTTCGGGATGAGAAGAAGCTGGAAGCTTACAAGGACCTAGAACTAGCGTTTATGAACCCCAGCGAAGTTCTACTCCAGTACCTACGAGAGACAACCCGCTGGTTAAAGACCAGAGACACAAGCAACACAATGTTAGTAACGACCGAAAACTTGGATAACGAAATAGATGGAATCATCGAATTCCTAAAGGAGGATATCTAATATGCCTTTTATAATCGGAGGACTGGCCCTAGCTGGCGGTCTGTTTGGGGCTTTTGGAGCAAGCTCAAACGCGGCAGCACAAGCCAAAGCGCAAGAACTTCAGCAACAACAAGCGAATTTCAAAAACCAGTGGGCGCATGTAGCTGACCAACGCAACCAACTTCGTGCGTTTCAGGCAAACCTTGAGCGGAACATACTCATTGAAAAGGGAGCTAATAAGGATCGAGCTATCGCTGAGTTATACCTTGATAAGGATTTTCTCAACCAAAAAGGTACTCTGTCTAAACAGACTTCAGCAACGAACTCTCAGTTTATCTCCACAATGGATTCCCGCAACGTCAGCACTACGTCTGGAACAGCAAGAGCATTGCTGAGACAGAATATGACAGCGATGGAATCAAACATGATCGCTCTTCGCGCCAACTACAACAATGCCTACAAGGATATTAAGAACCAGCAGAATGCAAAGCTATCTCAACGGCAATATGCTTTCCAAGAAATGTCAGTCTTCTTACCACAAACAGGTGGTATTGTAGACTCATCATCGTCAGCCTTGATGCAAGGTATTGTTCAGGCTGGTATTAGTGCTGCGTCTGCTGGACTAAGTGCTGGTATGCGAAGCGGGACAAGAGGCGGACAGTCAGCGTGGGGCTACTTAACAGGTGCTGCGCCAACACAATAAGGAAGATATGGCAACTACCACAACAAACTTATACAACGATTTACAGAAAATAGCGTCACAGGTTACTCCAAAGTCTTCCAGTAGTGTTGACGGTGTTGATAAAATGTTAGCAGAATACGATACTAAGATGGTGCAGGATATGACTAATCTTGCCAATACCATGTATCCGGAAGATACCAATGCTAAGTTTTCCTTCTGGAAATCACGAATTAATGTTGGTCTTCTTGCACCGCAAGCTAAGGAAGCTTATTGGTCTCAGTACGAGAAGATGCACCCAGATGGGATAGTTGGGGCTAAGAGAGACTTTATCAACGTTACCAAGCGAGAGTTGGATGTTGTTCCGGGGTTATCAGGTAAAGAATTCTTTCTGCGAGAGCGACTAGCAGATACTCCTGTCTGGGCTAGGAAAGAACTAGATCCTGTGTTAGGCGAGCTTAGTGCTGTGGTAGCTAATGCAAACTACTCAAAATCCCAACAAGTCTATATGCAAGACTTGGATTCCCGTATGGGTCGGTTTATGACAACCGCTCAACTAGATCCAGATATCCCCACAGAGACACACACATCTGATGCTGTTCGCTTAGAGCAGCTGAATCTCATGTCACTTGGTAAGGTACAGTCTGGTCGAATTGGGGTCTATAACGAGAAGGGTGTATTCTTCCCAGCCTTCGGCATCAAGGATCGTTCAGAGATTTTTAAACAAGATCCAAATGGAAGCCCAAGCTTACAGGAGCAACGACTCGTTCGCGAGCTTGCGCCCAACATCATCCGAAAGACAGTCGAAGGAAATCTCGCCACTCGACGGCGAACCATTCAATCGGAAGAACGCGCCAGTACTGTTGTAGCTAGTAATTACTTAAAGACTGGTGCATTCGGTATTGATAAGTGGGATACAGCCTTCTCAATGTTGCCAGAAATTCCGCTACAAGAACGACTTAATTTAGGACTACAGGGTGAAATCGCCTCTGGGCGGATCGCCTCTGAACAGGATTTAGTTAGAACCATTTACCAGACAATGGTTAAGTATGGAAATCTATTTGAGGAAACCAAGTAATGCCCCCGCTGACACCGCTAACACAGACTATCTTCGAGACTGGCCCAAGATCGCCAGCAGCAGAAGCGACTCCAGTTCTTCAATACGAAGAAATCCCAACAGTAATACCAAACCCAATTAACCCAGCTCTCGCAATAGATCCCGGAATTGATTGGTATGCTCTGGGGGAATACGCAGCTAGCGAAGCAGGTAAACTGTACGAACAGCTCTCTGAGTTTGTGGTGGCTAAGGCTGATGCAGATGTGAATGATTATATCTACGACTCTCAGAAGAAGATATTTGATCTTTATGGTCAAGCAGAAGCCACGGGATTCGATGATGAGACGACCGGATATCAGCTAGGTCTTCAGTTACAACAGGTCGAGCAAGATACAAAGGATAAGATTGCTAAGCGATTGAATGCGCCAAACTTGTTCGAGGAGAACTTTACCCTACAGGGATGGGGAAGTAATTGGTTTGAAGCTTTTACTAGAGCACGTAGCGGATTAGCTGGACTATCTGCAAGTTCCGAAAAGATACAGAAAGATATCTTCACCAGCGGCATGGCATCTAGACAACTCAAACAAGAGCTTGATGATTACGGTACACATGGCGGAAGTATCGAACCAAAGAAACTAGAGCAGGCGTATAATATTCGCCCACTCGCGTCTAATCCAGATAAGGTATTCAACGTAAACGTACAGGATCCAGACTTCACCCCAGCCGAACGTTCTGAGGGCGTAGCTCAATTCTCTGCAAACATGATCCCAAGTAACGGAGAAGGCGAAGTCTCAACGATTGTGAAAGATCGTGTTAAGAGATTACTAGGTCCTATTGAGGGCTATAATGACCAAGACTTAGAAGTTTCGCTCTCGCTGCTAGGTACTATGACACCTGTACAGATTAGCCATCTCGGCCTCAGTGAGGTTGACTCCCTTAGATTGGCTAGTATCCGTATTCTCGGTACTGCCTATAGTCCTAAAGAATCTCGGGAGTTTCTGCGTAAAGCCCCAAAATCTTCGTATGCGCTGTCTTATGTGCTTGATTCCGATTTTAAAGGTGGTTCTCCGAATGAAAGACTTCGCGGTGAAACCGTAGCTGGTATGTTCGATACAGCAGTAGTAGAATACTATAAATCAGTAGAACAGCTACATGCTTCTTCGTGGGGTCAGCAAGTTTGGGATAGGTGGACAGGCGATCCACTGAAGGCTTGGGGGGAGTTCTTTGCAACAGGTAGGTTATCAGGTCCACCTACAGCTGGTGTAGAGTATTCGTTAAAAGACGGAACACCAATGGTTAGTCGTGCTTACGTTACGGCAGATGACCTACAAGCGAGTCCTTATATGCGATCAGCGAAAGCGGCTGTTATGAGTATGCTACTAGCCCACCCAGAACTAGATGTTCAAAAAACACTTGATGAGTTTCTCGACGTTACGATTAGAACTGGCAGTGTCTACCGTACTCTGAGCGGGGACTTCGAGTATGTCCCACTGCGGATTAACATTGGGGATAAGACCAAAGGTAAACTTGAGGTGTTTAATAGGTATCGAGCGTTAGAAGACCGCCTCACTCCAGAGACTTTAGCCTTCTCTGCTCAACTAGCTTCCCCTCTCGATACAGCCGCTGTTGAAAGGGTTGTATATCAAACAGTGCAATCTGTAGATACAGCACTGAGTATGTCACATACAGTCATCTCCCCCATGAATTTATTTTCAATGGTTGAAGGTATCCGCAACCGGGAGAAGAACCAGCTAGGTTTAGATTACTACGAATCAGCATCCGAAGCACAAATCATACAGTATGCCGTTGCATCCTCTGATGAAGTATTGAAGCAAGTTAATGGTGGCGTTCTACCAAGAACATCTCAAGAAATACGCGAGGCTTTGCGAAAAGCTTTGGACAGACTACCAACAGCTGATCGTTGGCAAATGCAGCTTGAGCCTACGAACGGATATCTTGGTATTAACTTCGTAAACATCCCATTCGATAACGGCAACGGCGTAGCGGTTAATATGCTCACGGATGATACGATTGTCCCTGAGTCTTTCTTATACCAACGATCCCTTACCCTACGAAATATAGACGGAACCGCACACCGTCTACGGGTACAACACACCGCAAGAGATAGTAACGGTCGTTTTATCCTCCTAGATGATGCGAAAGACATTGAAAAGTATTTGGAGAAGCGCATCTTTCGAGGAAAGGCATCTACCCATGATCGTGGTCCATCGCATATGGATGTACCGGGAGATCGTAACTTTACCAAGCATGTACTGGATGAACTAAAGGCAGAAAAGACTGCGTCTACCCGTAAAGCTAGAGCATCAGACGCAAGTGCTACATATGCCAACATAGATGAAAGCCTACAAGGTCCAACAGAGAACCTGCTTGCGGAGCTAGAGAACTTAAAGACTAACTACCCAAATCTTGCGGACATTGGTAACAACGAAGATGGTACTCCTGTCATCATCGAGTCTAAAAAACAACTACGGAATTTACTAACAAGCCCTACAGCGAGAGTAAACTCCGTAGGATTCATTAAAGGTGCGTTTGGTGTTACAACAGAACAAGCCACTCTTATAATGGATTTGATGTATACCACAGACTATGGAGATGGGGATGACCTTGTTGACCGTATGTTTGACAAACATGCTGGGTCGCCTCTGGTTCATGTTTATGCCGATATCTTCCGAATGGTGCGAACATACTATAGTCCTGAACAGGGCGTGAAGAAAATTAGCTTTGACGAGACAGATCAAAACTACACACCATCCGCTGTTCGTAATTACGCACCTCCCATTGAGGTCCCTAGAGGCAAAGGAAAGCAGTATGTTAGGTCTCCTGCTTTCAGCGATCCTTGGATGCCGGGTGGATCTGGTGGTTCAGGTGGTTTGGGTGGCTCTAGTGTTTTTAGTCCGCCAACTACACCACCTACTGAAGTGCCTGTTACAAAGTCAGCAAACAACAGAAACAACGCTATGCGTCAGTCGGCTGAGAATCTAATAGATGCGGTATTTGGTGAAGATAAAAACCCAAAGATAGAGATACCGCCTACGACCTATAACCCCTATGTTGAGGGTTATGTTCCACCAGTTCTCCCTACGGACCAAAAGATACTGTCTCCGGTAGAGGTAGAAATGTTTGAACGAGGTCAGCTATCCCTTGCCGATGGGGATTACCTACTACCAGAAAAATCTACCTCCCTAAGCAGTATCCTAAACCGAGACTGGAAACGATGGGAAGACGATATCAAGGCATCTTCTGGTTCTTCTTCGGGTGGTGGAGACAGCCAAAACGAACCACTAGAGATACACATGGGAGATTTCTCTATCTACCCACCATACCCCACAATTAACAAGCCAGCTATGGGAGCAGTGGGTCGTAGTGACGATACGAAACCGGATGTTGAGATGCCAACAACAAGGATTACTCGAGCAGCCTACCCAGTAGTCCTAGCACCAGATGGTGGGACTACAACAATTAAGTTCGGAATCCTGCATGAGAAGGATGGTCCTTACCTCATAGTTCCTATTGTCGCAGATCGTAAGTTGTTATCTGGAGACGAGGCATACGCCCGCTACAAGCAAACAGGGGAACACTTTGGTGTATTCTCCACAGATAAGAAAGCACGGGAAGCAGCGGCTGTACTCCAGAATAACGAGGATACAACTGTTCGCAAGGAACAAGAAGCTTTCGTGTCGTTCCTTACTCAGGTAGAGCGATTTGAACCTGTGGCCTATCTTGATCGGGTTGGAAAATGGACCATTGGTATTGGGTCAACCACACACCCGAGTGGAGAAGAGGTTGTTAAGGGCCAGACGATCACCAAAGAGCGTGCTGTCGAGTATGTCAAACATTACGTGTACACACAAATCTTACCAGCAGTTCAGAAAATCCCTACGTGGGATGATATGAATATCAATCAGAAGACAGCTATCATCTCCTTCGCTTATAACTTAGGTGCTAATTTCTATGGAGGCCCTAATAGAGAGACTATTACAGAGGCACTACGCACTAAGAAAAATCTTAAGAATGTTCCAAAGGCTCTCAAACTGTATATCAAGGGAAAGATAAACGATGTGCTACAAGTCATACCGGGTTTAGTTAACCGCCGAAACGCCGAAATTACACTGTGGAATACACCTGTTTAAATAAGGGAATATATGCCAAGATTCATTAACGAGCAAGATTTTCAGGGTAACTATGTTGATACTAGTCACCAAAATATCAACATGGATAGTCAAGAGACAACAACTAGTCTCTACTTTAACCCTACGGTTAGAGCATTGTTTGCACCAGCCTTGTGGGGAACTGGGGTCGAAATGCCTGACACCACAATGCGGACACTGCTAGACCCAACGAGCTGGTCGCCAGAAATGACGAAGATCAAGTCCCGCATTGATTATGGAACGAAGGAAGCGGTGATGTCTGGCGGTACTGGATCTGGTCTTATTGGGAACGATACGTTTGCTGATGCCCACAAACGGGCAATCCTTGGGTATCATTATTCACCCTATTTTAAAATCCCAGAACAGAACGCAGAGTGGAATTTAACGGACTTTGAGAGAGAGGCAATGTTAGCTGGAGAAGCCCTTAAACGGGAAAAGCTAGCAAACCCAGATAAGGAAGTTTACCACCAAGGTAAGATGATGAAGGTTAAGGATATCCAAGATCTTCCCACTGCCGACGAATACAAAGCAATCGTTGAATCCTTACATTTGGATACAGAGGTTGCGGCATGGTATTTATCCAGCAAGATTAACAATGTTGCCAGTGGTGGCGATGTAGTTGCTTGGGTCGTAAGCAATCCTTGGGCTGGTGGGACAGATTATCCAGCAGCTGTCGCGGATATGAAACGCAGTAACCTAGCTCTTGAACTAGCTTACACTGGCGAGACCACTAGCGTCAAAACACCAGCAGGAGTTGTACAACTAGCTTCGGATCTTGCAGCGTATCTTGGTAAGGTTGAACAAGGATTCGATGGAGCCGCTTGGTATCAAGCCTTAGAAATGCCTACAGAAGTCCGCGCAGCCCTTGCATCCAAAGGTATCAGTAATGAGTTTTTTATCGGGACTAATGGAAGCAATGAGGCTAAGTTTCGTCTTCTAGAACACGTTAGCCGTACAACCATGTCCGAACAGCTGGAAAACTACGCAACAGAAAACAATATCTCCGGCTTTTTCTCGCAAGCTGTTACAATGATTGGCAATCTTCCAACCATGCTTGCTGGCGACCCAGACCTCGGAGCTGGGGCCGTAATAACACTGGCTACAGCTGGACTCGGCGCAATAGCACCTGCACTAAGTGGAGCTACTCGCGGTCTTGGTATGATATCGAAAACAGTACAGTCGGTTCGGGCTGCACGGAATTTCCGAAGAGCCGCAGAAGCTTTCCGTTCGGCGCATAGGGTGGCAGTAGCTTCCCAGAAAACAGTCGAAATTGCTGGGTCGCTCGCTATGGTTGATCTTGCCAACTTTGCTCCGAAAGTAGGAACACTGGCTAAGCTTAGCTTATTCACTACAGGCGGTGCTATTCAGAATATGGGCGCAGATTACTTCGACCAACAAAACCGCATTAATTGGACAATGGCAGGGCTAACTACAGATACACAGGTTGAGTACGACCTATCACAAGGGATATTCTCTGGTATTATGGGAGGCCTGTTTGGTGGTGGTATGTTTCTCGGGGGTAAGGTTTTACCAGCTCTGTATACTAAGGTACGTAGAAATAAACTAATGGTAACTGAGGCCGAAGGCCATGCTCTGATGCTTACGGAGTCTTCTACTGCCATTGAACTCGCATCACGCCCCGAACAACCTGCTCTGGAAGGAGAAGTCTATACGCCCGTACGGGATACATGGGTAAGTCCTGAGCCAAAGCAATTGACACACCAGCCACCTCAACGAAAGCAGCTAACCTACCAGCCACCCGGTGATGCCGCTCCCGTAAAGGTCACACCCGTTTCCACGGCGTTTGACACAGCTGCTGTTGACGCTAGTAACACACACGCTAAAGCTGAGCTAGTTGCCTCTGGTGAACCAGAGCCAGCTGTTGTTGTAACAGCGATCCCACGACGTTTACCAGCAGAACCAGTTGATAAGTGGGCGCAACGCTCGCTGGAAGCAGATGTCGATATACAGTCCAAAGACTGGGTTACAATGAATTCTTCAGCTAAGGAACGACACGCACTAAATAACCCAAAGCTATCGGCAGATGCTAAAAGGGGAATACTGTTACCGCTCGTCTCTAAGGCCCTTGCCACTGTTAATAAGTTGATTGAGGCAAACCCAGACAACAAAACTTCCTTACTAAAGCACCAAAAAGAGCTTACGAAGTTACAAAAGAAACTACAACAACAGCAGACAAGTAAGAAAGCAGCGGAAGTTAAGGCTGCGAAAGCTGCTGAGAAGAAGGCAGCGAAAGAAGCTGAAGTTCCTACAAAGACTTCGCAAAGCAGGGCTGGCGATAAGCCTCATGGGAAACCTGTACCAACAACCAAATCAAATATCAAAGTACAGAAACTCTCAGCATCTGAAGCAAAACAAGCAAGAGCAGCCTACAAGGATATCAACGTCTGTCACAATAAGTCAACCAGCCATGCTGCCGTGCTTGACTATCTGGATGCCAGACTACAAAAAGCTGGTCTTTCCAAAGAACAAGCGGTAGACAGTCTTCGATTTGTTGCAGCGGCTCTTGTGAATCTAAATCTCGACGGTAACAAGGTTAAAGGGTTTATATCTAGAGTTACATCAGATGCACTTGGTGAGACAGATATCGACGGAAACATTGGTTTCAATATACCGGCTATACTCAAATCTGATATGTTTAGTCTGTCTGATGTTGTTCTCCACGAGCTTGGACACATCTTCTCGCACTTTATCAGTACCGAAGAGCAATGTCGTTTACTGGAGATATACTCATCCGAAATGGATGTTAACTCGATCATGTATGCTCAGGGTGGAGCATACGCTGTATCTAATATGGATGAGGTATTTGCTAATGCCTTTATGAACATCGTTAGCCATAGGACTGCCCAAGCTTTAGACGATGCCACGGTAAAGGCCCTGCCCGTAGTTCGGATGGTTATTGATTGGTTTAAGAAACTACTAGAGACCGTTGCTCCCGGTGACGTTACTATGATCTCGGCAGTTGACGCAATACTGAAACGTATCAACACCAAGCCAGTTAATCCGCGACACGGATTACGAAACCGATCTCTACTAACGATTGTCGTAGAACTCGCAACGAAACAAAAGATGTACGCAACCACGCTAAAGCATCACGTTGCTGCGTGGGTCGATGACAGATACTGGCCTGCCGGTAGCGAACACCTGAAGCAGCGACTAGAAGCAATCGCTACAAATCCGAACCTCAGCGATGCTGATATGCGGACAGAGTTATTGGAGTGGGTAATCTCCTTAGATAAGGAACCGAAAAACATTCGCGATGCAGTCATGCTTGTTAGGGACTCTGAAGGCGAGGAGATCGATATCTCTGGATATTATAATGATGAGCTAGATAGCTTTCTAAAGACTCCAACAACACACAACTTCACTAAGCAACACTTGTTACTAGCAAGTCAGCTGATTCCAGATTGTGCTGATATTCTTATTAACTCCCTTAGTCTGGTACAGCAGCATTCGGGAACTCTGGTAGAAAACTTTAAAAAGCTTACCATCCTAAAGAGGCGGTATCAAACACGAGCATTGGCTCTGATGATAGGTGAGATGCGTGGTGAAAGTACTCACTCTACTCCACCGAGTTATTTTACAATCCGCAACCTGATCAACGCATTGCTACAGGTTCCGGAGGAGGGAAGACTACAGAGACACGAGTTCCGTCAACTCCTACGTGAAACCAACTGGCCAGTTGGTTCTAGTATGCAGGGAATATCTACGATAGATTTACTATTCAACGATATCGTAGACTCATTCTCGGATATCTTCGGACTTCACATAGATCAAGATGGAGCCATCTCAACATCTATCTCGAAACGTAAGAGTAGTACATCGTACTCAACCGATAAGCCGAAGATAACAACCGCCTCAGATCGTATGTTGTATACCCTCAATAGCGAGGGTGTCATTGCAAAACTAGACAAGGCTCTCTTTAAGAAGTTCCCGAACGCAGCTGATCGACAGGAGATTATCGGCGCACTCGCTGAGGCTCTTTTAGATAATCCAGAATTCTTCAACAAGATCTACAGTAAGATAACATCAACGAAGGATGTAATGAAGGCTCTGTATACCTCGGCTACTTTTATTAGAGCTTCTCGTAAGGGCAAGTTTAAAAAGGTTCCAAGGTTAGATGAGAATTTCAATGTGATCCGTCACCCAGACGGAAAGATTGTATACGATGTAGTCCAAAGGGATATATCCACCACATCTCTAGATTCCGTGGATGTAGCGCAACCCAGTACTGAGAAAGGTGTATCATTAGCTGCCGATGAAGCAGATATCCTCAGTAATGCTATCCTTGTTGGGGATATCCCACTTTCAAAGTCGGTGAAGGATGATTTGATCGTCGTACTTCAGGCTATGCGTGATGGTACGCTTGATGCCTTAACGATTCCCGTGACTCGCCAAGATACTGTAATCAGGGCCTATAGATCAGCTATAACGAAATTGCTTAAGGAGCATGGCCTCAAATCACAGGATGACTTGGTAGATTTCCTAGCAAAGAAGCAATCTTCCCGCAAACCTAGTAATGTTGCCCGTGTAATCTTGGGTATGTCTGATGCGGAGATTGATGCTCGGGCAAAGGCTGGGATTGCCCGTCTTGAAACGGAAGAACGCATAACCAGTGAACTCGCTACCAAACCAACTGATACCGGAGTAGCTATTCCGGTTATCGCTCATGTACCTGAAGATGCGCGTGGTACAGCGACAGGACAAACTATCCGTAATGAGACAGTCCCAGCTGGCACGGCTATTACACACGGAGCTACTAAGACACGCGGAACCGGAAAATCAAACCGTGTTGTTATTGTCAAGCTTAATACTGAAAAACCATCACTAGCACTAGTAGCACCAGAGAAAGGTACTTCATCCCTTGTTGAGCTACTACGGGGTACATCGGATAAGGTCTTTAAAGATCTTGGTTTAGTAAAGGAAGATGTGATTTCTCTGGTAGCGAATACGTCTACCCCACACGCAGTTCTTATCCAGATACTAGCTGACAATAAAATAGATTCATATAGTATCTCTGGTGATGGTGGTCGTAATGTTATTAGCTTTACGACAACAAACAAAGCTGCAACAGCTACCTCCGAAATCTCTCTTAACCCAGCCGAATCGCCCGAAAGTAGACCTGTTGGCTCTAAGGCTGAGGAAGCTAAACCAGAAGAAGCGGCTGATCCTATGGTTGAGCCGGTTACGGATGATGACTTACCGGCCCTTGAGCCCACTGAAAAAGATGCTCCTATACTCTCGGATACCGAAAGGTTTGCCCTAAGCATCTTGGCTAACAAGGAAGGGGCCAGAGAAAACGGTATGGATCCTAGTTTCTTAAACCGTCTCCTGCAAATCTTCTTTGCCCACATGGAAGAAGAAGACGGACTAACCAGAAACTTGTCTGAGATACCCAGCGACTTCACGCTATTACTCCACAGTGTGCAGGGGATTTATATGGCAATCTCCGATGCCAATAGAGCGCGATTAGAAAATCAGTATGACTATTTTATGATGCTATACTGGCACGCATATGATCGAGCATTTGCTAAAGAGCTATCGGTATCTAAGAACGGGAAGATTTCACGTACGGCATTAGCCCGTATTATGAAGGCAGCCGATACCTATGTAAACACGGAAATCAAAAGGCTTAACTCCGAGTATGGAGTAGGGATTCTTGAGTTTATCGCACCCCCATCTCCAGATGACTTTAAGTTAGGTATCTCAAAGGGAGATCGATACGCTACATTCGCTGAGTTGGATCCTAAGACCAGAGCTGGTAAGCTGTTCACAAAACTTAAACTTGAGAGGGTAACCGCAGAATCAGCTGCTAAGGAAGTTGGGGTTACGTTCCACACAACCGATCCATCCGGACGGACTGGAAGCAAACCTACTCCCCCAACCCCCGCGCCACCTACCCCTGCTCCACCAACTCCTGCTCCACCTGTCCCTCCTGTCCCTCCTGCTCCACCTGTTCCTCCTGTCCCTCCTGTTCCCCCTGTTCCACCACCTCCTCGACCTCATCCACCAACAGATCCACCACGACCAAGAGATCGTAAACGAGATCAGGTTCTGAACGAGCATTACGCCTCGATGGATGCAGATAACACCAATCTCGCACGGGAGATGACGTGGATTGCTCGTCTCTTCGGTGGAACATCTGTTGTAGCCCGGAAGGCATTTCGTCGCTTCTTTGATCGCATGAATACCCTCGGCGATCTCTCTACTCAGGAAGGACTCCTTAAAAAGGCATCAGTAAACATCTTAAGGCACTGCGCTGCTTTCTGCGAGACAGGCTCCTTGTTTACACACCATCTTGTAGCATCGAACAAAGCTGCCTTCAAGTCGTTTGAGAGCTGCCAGAGGTCTATCTACTACCAGCTAAACTTAATCAAGAATGCTCAAACAACATTTGAGGCCGCGCTACAGGATACGTTTAAGAAGCCTATGTTAGGCGATGTTAAACGCGGTATTGAGTTAGTCTTGATTGAGGCTTCTGTTCTTCATGGTGGTAGGTTAGATGTTGATAAAATCCGAACTATCCTACTAGCAGCAGATCCAGCACTGAACCCAAAGCAAGTTGATCGTATTATCAAACATGCTAAGGAAATGCGTAATGCCAGCATTTCCATCAATGCTTTTATTCTTCATTTGGAGGACTTAACTGGATGGCGATCTCTTACTGATAAGGATGGAAAACCACTAGATCCGGCGAAGTATTTCGCCTATACGTTGGATAAGGATAAGATGACTCCTGAAGTTCGCGCGGCTTGGTTATTAAAAGCTGTCGAAGCTCGCCAGAAAACATTGAACAAATCAGATGACCTAGATTCGTTTGTTATGTGGTCTATGGGCTGGGTTCAATCTAGGTCCGTAAAGAAGTTCCAAGGAGGGAAGTATGGTCTCGATGCAGATAACGTGGATGCTGCCGGGTGGGATGCACAAACTCTCCGGAACCTAGAAGTGGTTGGTATGCGGTTCCCACCAGGAACTGCTCTTGACTCGATCCCGCTAATGCGCTCAGCCTCGAAAGACCACTTTACTCGTATCGATCCTGTTACTGGTGAAGTTGTTGTGTGCCGTGTACCTAGGAAGAAAACAGATCTATCAGTAGCTGATCGCCAACGCTATAATGAGACTGTTAACGGAGAGACAAAGCACTTCTCAGATGATTACAAGGGATCTGTAGATCCTACAACCCCTGTAATTAACATTATGATGAGTGAGCTATTGGCTTTCAAGTTACATGAAGGACAATACGCATACAGCAACGGTAACTTTTCATCTGGTCGCCATTCGCTGTATCATGGAAACTCACGAGAATCACTAAGCTTTGCTCCGCTGAGTTGGGATGAGATTCTACAGTCACCTGAGCTAACAGGCCCCATGAGAACCAATCATATGGCCGTACACCACAACTTCCTGAAGAAGCGTGGGTTTGAGTTGTTAGTTCAGCGTGAGATTGATAAGGCTGTTGGTATGACAGGTATCCGACCTGAAGAGTACTTTACCAAAATGGAAGAACATGCTCTTCGCATTGCGGCTGGTAATCCTGAAATGCAGGAAGGTATCTCAGCTGGGTTTGGTCGGTTGGCTTATGACTATGCCATGTATTCTGGGAATACCCCGCGAACACGCGAGGGGTCAGTCGAAGCATTTGCATTGGCTGGTACAGCTTTAGTTCGTATCGGTGGAGGAATGCTATACGGTATTCGATCCGCAGCTGAGGGCATTATGGCGGTGAGTCGATCCTTTATGACGCATGGTATAGAGCAGGGTGTATATGACCTATTCGTTGGTCTCGAGATACTGCTCAATCGCTCCACATCAGCAGAACACCGTAGAGAGATAGCAGATACCGCATTCGGTATTCGTGAGTTCTTGTTAGGTGTTCAGGACCGTTACATCGACGAAGAGATGCCTGATAATATCGAGGAGATGAACGGATTCTGGCAACGATTGGGACGAACATCACGAAACCAGAATAAAATCGTAAAGGGTTTACAGGTACTTGCAAACGTATCTATGGAAATTGGTAGTTCCCGTCAGGTGACATCCTTTGCAAGAACCCTGAGTATGCAGACAAACTCATCAAAGCTGAGCAGAGCAATTCTTAGTGGAGCTGCAAGAAGGTTGTTGGATTCCTTTACGCCAGCTGTACGAGCTGAGCTTACGGATCTTAAGAACAGAGGAGCTACTGATCCAGCTGCTGGTAAACAACTCGCCAAGCGATATAAGGAACTCGCTAGACAGGCTGGGTTTACGGATTGGGGAGAAGCAGCTTCATTGAGTCGCTTTGCTATCCTCGAACCGGAAACTCTGTCGCACCTAGAAGCAATCCTGAAAAAGGCATCGGGTGGTAAAGACTCTGCTATGTCTATCCGCACCATTGCGCGGATGACAGAGGAGATGGCTAACGACCCTAAGAGAACACAGGCAGAGAAACATAGCATCAGAGAAGCCTTTGTTGCATATTCCAATATGTTGGAAGTACTGACATCCACACAGGATATGATCTCCGAAACAAGAGGACTTAGTAGGGCAACCTACGGTACTGGCGGTCAGCGATTCCTGCGGGTGTTAACTGGTTGGTCTCAGTCGTTCTTCTCGAACGTATTGAAGAATATGCAGAATCGCCCAACTAGCCACTCGATACCGAATCTGATGGCTTTCGCTATCCTTAGCTATGTTGCTGAGTTGTTTATCGAGTGGATTAAGGGACGCGATACGGCAGATATCGTCGCTGAGATTACCACAGATCCGGGTACTGCTGTCATTCGCGCTGCGTCTGCACTACCAATTGGAGGAGCTGCGTCGGCTGGATGGACTACAGCATTAGCAGCAGTTTCCGAAGTAACTGGTGGTACATATGGTGGGTTCGGTACTCCGATCTTACCTCCATCTGTCTCTGCGCTGAAGACGATCTACTCAGAGGTTTCAACAGGTATCCGTCGGGGACTTAATCCCGAGTTGTCTGGTGAGGAGCGGGTAGCAGCGGTTATCAAGGGAACTCCGTTTATCGGAGATCTGGTAAACGCATCTCCTCTTACGGTCCCCTTACGGATTATGGAGGAAGTAGGATACCTCAAACAGGCTCCTACGCTGGAACGAGTCTTGAACCATATGCGTAGTAAGAACATGAACAAATACCTGAATAAGGATGGTTCACCTAAGAAAGGTAAGCGAGACCTACAGCCATATGTCCCAAGGAAGGATACGAATGCCTTGAAGCTCAGGAAGATTCGGTCTATGGAAGAGTATATCAAGGAAACCGAAGCAGCCTCTATGAAGCCAAAGGTACGTAGAACCCCATCCAAGGATATTATCCGCAGTAAACCTAATATGGGAGTCTCTGGAGAACTTGGGTCGTTACTGGGTAAATAAGAAAACACCCCCCACCCTACGGGGGGATTGTAGTTCCAAAACGGAACGGATTGACTGTCAATAGCATAGTCGTTTTTAGACCAAAAACAAACATTCTGAATAGTTGGGGCTATGGATAGTACCTAAGGGAATCCAATGGTAGGATTGACTGTAAGTCTTTATTGCTTACAGTTGTCATTGGTATTTCTTTTAGGGGTCTTGTAAGAGTTTTTGTTGAGTGTTAACTAAGGGACTAAGGTTAACTATAGTTAACCTAAGGGGACTAAAGTTTTAAAGTTGTTGAGTTGTAACTTAGGTTAACCTAAGGACATCTATAGTTAACCTATAGGTATGCTACGGTTTACCAAAGTTCTTAAGGTTTCCTTGGGAAAACAACAACAAATATCAACCTATGGATACATGGTATCCCCTGCTTGTACTATGGACCGGATTGTCCTGCGTGTTATCACCAGCGTATACTATGGGGTTCCCTTATGGGACAAGCTGTCGGTCATCTGGGGTCTGGGGACGGACTACGGTCTCCGATGGCTCCAGCGACCTCTGCGGGGCTGTGGTGGCACGTGGCAAAATCGACTTAGGGGCCAAAAATTTGTAAGGGGCTACCTCCCTTCGGTCGGTCCCCGCGCACCCCCCGTAGCCCCTCGTCGTAGCGGCGGATAAACCACATTGCGCCAACCGTCCGATAACCTTGAGTCTCAAGCAAGCGTCCGATAACAGTAATCTTCTCGAAGTCTACTGGAATCCGCGGACTGGGCGGCATTGCTTGTGGCTACGGTTCTTTGACAATTCCGCCCTATTCGCTTACCGCTGTTCGCTTACCGCTACGGCTTGTTGCCTAGTGGTACACGATGGCATAACTTGGAGATACCATGAAGCAATACTTGGTTACGATTTCAACGATGCAGCCTATGTGTTATCAGTATGTGGTTACCTGTGAGTCAGCACATATAGCCGAAGAGTGTGGCTTGGATATGTGGGAACACGGTAAGCCATCGTATGACCAATGGTGCGACGAGGATGGTAGGGCTGAGGTAGTCGAAGTAAAGGAATATACAGAGGTCAAGCGATGAATACCTTCCGACTAGATCAGCAGATGTCCGAACAACCACAACAAGAAACCATATCGGCAGTCGATAAGGCAACCATCATATGGGCTATCAAGATTGCCCTAGAAGCAACCAACCGAAGCAGGGTAATACGGCAGACCTGCCATCGCAAGGATCATGCGAACGCGGGACGAACGATGCAACTCGCAGCGATCCGATGGTCGGAACTAAGCCACCATCAAGGGATCGCGCGATAGCGGATGGCAACAACGGCAGCCACTATGGTTCCGCCCTTGCACCATGCAAGTAGTCCGAAGATGCATCATGCCTCAGGGCATATCTCTTCACGCCTCACTAACTCCGCATAGGTCACGGCTTGTAACCTATGGGTGACTAATTGACCGTTGAATAAGGCTATAAGGTGCTAGGTATCCCTTGGTTTTTTCCTAAGGGATGCCTTGGCACTAGGGTACTGTTGGGTTCCGCCTCCAGTCACCTAGTGCCAAGGTATCGCGTGATATCGTGGCAATTCACTCTAGCCCCTAGTGGGCAGAAGGTAGGCTAATATGACTCAAGAATCAATCCGCGCTCTCGTCTCGGTTTACCGTAATGCTCCAAGCGAGCATAAGAGCAAGGCTCTTGCCGCTTGTGTGGTCGCGTACTATAACGCGAGCCCCTCATCGAATCGGTGGGCAGATAGCCTAGGATTCGCTACAGCGGTTCATGGCTCGACCGTCTCCCGTGCCGACCATGCGTGGATGCTTGGCACGGGTGGGATCGTCTCGGGGACGAAGGCTAAGCGTACGGTCAATTCGTACCTTGACGCTCTCGCCTAAGGGACTGCGGGGTATCCTTCCCACCTTAGGTGGGAGGGTATCCCATAGGGGGCATTGCGCCTAGTGCGCCATGCTTCCTATGGGGTATGCCAAGGTGTACTTGGCTACCGTCAACACAACACCCCTATGGGGTAGAAGGTAGGCTTCTATGAAGAAGGTGCGAATCACTCGCAAGGCTATTGCGGAGGCTAGTAGGCGCGCGGACTATCTGCAGAACGGGGTATGGTTCCTTGTGACAATGAAGTCTCCGCGACTTCTCGCTGCCGAAGCGGAACTGGCACAAGCGCGTACCAACCTTGAGGCTATGCGCCTGCAGTATGCTGCGCAGAAGGGCGGTATCCGATGAGTCTCTCCCCTACCACCGCCGAACGGGTTCGAGCATGGAAGCCTAGGTTATTGGCTTGTGCTACGCCTATCGCCTGCTGCCGATTGATTCCCGCTTTCTCGCGGGATATCGGTATCTCGCAGTCCCTTGCTTGTGACCTAGTCTACCGATATCGGGGGATATCGGTCGATACCGAAATGGTGCGCAAGCATGGGAGTCGATGCTCGACCACTTGGGCAAGCGATAGTCGCCCTAAGGCGGCAACGCGGGTACTGTATAATGGAACCGTACCCGAAGTCGCGGATATGTTCCTTGACGGAACACTTCGCTAAGGAACCTACCTTCGGGGTATCCCTCCCCTAACGGGGGAGGGTATCCTATAGGGTACACTAGGGTATCCCCTCGTGTTCCCTATAGGGTATGCCTATCGTAGGCTACCATAGGTCACAACAACCCTACGGGGTAGATAGGTAGGCTTCTATGGCACAAGAGATTGTTATCGTCACCCGCCATGCGGGTCTTGTTCAATATCTCGCAGAGCAGTTCTCTATCACGGGGCGAGTGGTAGCCCACGCTACCCCCGACGATATTCGGGGTAAGGTGGTCATTGGGGTGTTGCCCCTTAGCCTTGCTAGTATTGCTAGCGAAGTGTGGAGTATCGACCTAGACCTACCCGCAGAGTTACGGGGTGTGGAGTTGACATTGGCTCAGGTGTCTCGCCATGCTAAGGGCATGGTGAAGTATACCGTCCGCACTAGCGAGGCATATCAAGCCTCGCATCGTGAGGCATTCCAAGACGGGTATGATGGTGGATTCTTCCCGTCTACCTTTGCATAGATCGGTCAATGGGGATACCCCGCGCTATCCTGCGCGTGGAGTGTGGGGTATCCCCCTAACAGACGAAAGGATACTAATGCCAGACTTTCATGTATTCGCCACTAGTGACCCGATGGATGGCTTCGGGTTCTGGGTTAGGGGTGGGTTTTGCTGGTTCCCCACTAGGGAATTGGCTCAATACCATGCCGACCGCATGGCATAAGCCTTGACCCTAGCAAGTCACTAAACTGCTAGTCGCCCGACCGCTGCGGCTATAACATATGCGGTATGACCTAGGTTGAGCCAACCTGAGATATCTAGGTCACTAATAGGTTGGATGCACCTACTGCTATAGTGTAGGGCTGTGAGCCTCAGCGCATAGGTAACTAGGTATCCCGTGGTTGGGGTATCCTTATAGACTGCACCATGGGTACCCTAGGAGCCACCAATTGTACTACTAGGGTACTCTATTCGCTTGCTTCTGTGGGTTATTCCCCTAGCGGCAAGCGAATAGGGTACTAAAGCCCATAAACTTGACCTAGATATGTCACTAAAGTGTCTGTACTGTATGGGTGGCAATGACCGTACAGTAGTAAATAGTGTTGCCAGTTTACACCGTTGAACTACAGACAATGGCATGATATCGTGTAGGTAGAGGCGATACACGGTATCGAGATAGACAGACTCTAGGGGCTGATCACCCCGTAGGTATTCCCTAGGCGATATCCTAGGGTATCCTATCGCTTATCGCTAGGGGAATACCCCAACGGTACGCGATAGGGTATCACCCTCGATAGACAGCGATACTAGACGCTGTACTATCGCATCTAGGACTGTATTGTGGCTATACAAGGCTCAGATTATGCCACGGCTCCCTTTAGTGTAGAGTCGGCTATAGGGATCGTTATAACAGACTCTAGGGTATCCTTCCGTCTTCGAAAACGGAAGGTATCCTATC
>SXGT01737519.1_pt1 | contig 19653 bp, 21 predicted proteins | sample 3176221 | NCBI WGS metagenome assembly SXGT01 (sample SAMN11356862, study PRJNA531348) | freshwater metagenome | isolation source: freshwater sample F1-120 | place: China: Fuxian Lake, Yuxi | collected 2017-12-25
CGATCACCCGTACGCGACCCTCTTCGTACAGCGCACCGGCAAACGGACGCGTCTCGCGTCGGCGTGCAACTTCGCGGTGTGTCCACGCCCCAATCTCTTGCAGATATCCCATTACGCCGCCCCTTCCGCTGCGGATTGTGCTGCGGCGGCAACCGTCTGCAGCACTGCCTGTGCCCGACCACTATCGATTGCCTCTGCCGCCAGTGCAACTCCGGAGGCGATGTCGTCGGCCTGTCCACAGACGGCCAGTGCCGCGGCCGCGTTGAGGACAACTGCGTCGCGGGGTGCACCGAGCTCGCCCTCAAAGATGCGGCGAATGATGTCCGCGTTCTCGCTTGCATCGGCACCGGCCAAGGCCGAGGCTGGTGCACGAGCAATGCCAACGTCAGTCGGATCGAACGTCCACGTCTCGATTCCGGCTTGCGTGACGTCCGCGATCGTTGTCAGGCCGCATGGCGTGATCTCGTCGAAGCCACCCTCGCCGTGCACGATCAGGGCGTGTTGGATGCCGAGGATCTGCATCACCTTAGCCATCGGCTCGACAAGGTCGGGGCGCGCCACGCCAATGATCTGAAACGGCGTCTCGACGGGGTTGGCGAGTGGGCCGAGCAGATTCATGATGGTGGGGATCGCGAGTTCGCGACGGACGGGCCCGGCATGGCGCATCGCCGGATGATGGTTAGGTGCGTAGAGAAAGCCAAAGCCGTGCTCGTCGATCATGTTGGCGACGGCGGCGTGGGGGATCTCGACGGGAATGCCGAGCGCCTCGAGCACGTCGGCGCTGCCGGATTTTGAGGAGATTGAACGATTGCCATGCTTGGCGACGCCGGCCCCGGCGCCAGCGGAAACGAGGGCAGCAGCGGTCGAGATATTGAAGGACCCGGTGTGGTCACCACCTGTCCCACAGGTGTCGACGAGGTCCGTGCGCTGGGGGCGTACGGCAATCGCGTGCTCGCGCATCGCACGGGCGCAGCCTGCGATCTCCTCGGGCGACTCGCCCTTTGCGCGCAACGCGACAAGGAAGCCCGCCGTCTGGGCGGCTGTCGCCTCTCCGGTCATCACGACGTCGAGTGCGGCGCGTGCGTCCTCCTCGGACAGGCTTTCGCCGGCTACGAGGCGCACCATGGCGTTATGGAGGGCGGTCATGCCGTTGCCCCCAAGCTGAGGAAGGCCGTCATCATCTCGGGGCCCTGCGGTGTGAGAACGCTCTCGGGATGAAACTGCAGGCCGTGGGTGGGTTGCGAGGCGTGGCGCACGGCCATTACCGTACCGTCATCGGCGCGTGCCGTCACCACCAACTCGGCGGGGATCGGTTCGTGCGCGGCCAACGAGTGATAGCGGCCGGCACGAAAACGCTCGTCGAGCATGTTCAAGAGTGGGTCGGGTGCGATGCGTGTGACGTCGTCGGCTTTGCCGTGCACGAGTTCGTTGGCCGAGCCCACGACGCCACCGTGCAACTGCACGAGCAGCTGGTGGCCAAGGCAGACGCCGAGGATCGGGATCTGTCCAGCAAACTCACCGATCAGGTCGGCCGAGACGCCGGTCTGGTCGGGGGTACCAGGGCCAGGTGAGATCACGAGGTGTGTGGGTGCTAGGGCAACCGCCTCGGCGACGGTGATGGCATCGTTGCGGCGCACGACAACCTCGTCGGCACCCGCCTCGGCAAAGCCATGGGCGAGGTTGTACGTAAACGAGTCGAAGTTGTCGATCAGGAGGACGCGGATCATCGTCCGTAGACTCCGGCGTCGGCGAGGTCGACGGCGCGCTGCAGCGCCGCGATCTTGCGCAGGCATTCGCGGTGCTCTTCGGCAGGGTTGCTGTCGGCGACGATGCCAGCGCCCGCCTGGAGGGTGGCGACGCCATTGCGCAGTTGAATCGTGCGCAGGGCGATGCAGGTATCGAGCGTGCCGTCCGTGCCGAGATACCCCACGGCGCCGGCGTAGGCACCACGACGGTGTGGTTCGAGAGCACTGATGATCTGCATCGCCCGGACCTTGGGTGCGCCCGACACGGTGCCGGCCGGGAAGGTCGCTGCCAGCAGGCTAAAGGCATCCTCACCGGCACTCAGTGTGCCTTCGACGCGCGAGACGATGTGCATCACGTGGCTGTAACGCTCGATCTCGAGCAGGCGCGTGGGGCGGACGGTGCCCGGGTCGCAGACGCGGGAGAGGTCGTTGCGTGCGAGATCGACAAGCATCTGGTGCTCGGCCCGCTCCTTGGGGTCTGCGAGCAGTTCGTCGGCGAGCCGATCGTCTTCCTCGGCATCCCCGCCACGCGGTCGAGTGCCGGCAATCGGACGCAACTCGGCGATGCCGTCGCGTGACAGAGCAACGTGCGTCTCGGGCGACGCGCCAATCAGCGCTAGCTCGCCGAGCTCGACGAGAAACAGATACGGGGAAGGGTTGACGGCACGGAGTGCGCGGTAGATCGCGACGGGGCTTCTCGGTGTACGGCGACGATGGCGCTGCGAGAGCACGACCTGAAAGACGTCGCCGGCGGTGATGTGCTGCTTGCCAATCTCGACACGCTCGATGTATTCGTCGATCTCGAGGTCGGCGACCGATTCCCCACCCGTCACCAGGGGCGGCACGGGTTGCACATCCTCGGGGAGTGGGCCGAGCAGGCGGGCGGTCATCTCGTCGGCCAGCGCCTCGTGACCGGGCTGCGCGATCACCTGGACCGTGGCGCGCACGTGGTCGAACGCAACCACGACGGGTGTGAGAAGAAAGCTGGCGGGGTGCGCGAGATCGCCGTCTTCGGTGGCCGGCAGTGGCACGGTCGGCTCAAAGGTCGGGATCGCGTCGTAGCCGAGCAGTCCGACGGCACCGCTCGCAAATGGGGGCAGGCCGGTCAGGTCGAGTGACCGGTTCGCGTCGAGTGCCGCGCGGAGCGGCGCGAAGGGGTCGTCGCTCGTCAAATTGAGATCGAGGCGCTCGCAGCCAGCCGACAAAAATGAGTAGCGACCAACCTGCTGGCCGCCCTCCACGCTCTCCAATAGAAAGCCCGGTCCAAGGTCGCGCAGGCGCAAATAGGCTCCGACCGGCGTCAACAGGTCCGCGGGCAATTCGCGCACGTTGGGGCGCACCGTGGGCAGATTCTTTGATCGGGGTTCGGTTGGGTTCATGTTTGTCTTTTTGCGGGCATAAAAAAGGCTCCCTGTCAGGGAGCCCGGGCGGTACAGATCGGCAGTGCGTTTTAGCGCACAGGATCCCGCCCGGACATAAGCCACCACCACGCCTCGTTGCGGATCCCTTGCATGGGTGCAGGGTGACAAGTGACAGGGCATCTGTCAACTGTCCGCGTGGTAGCCTCCGCCCGTTGTCGCATTCTGCGGCCGCACTGTTTTGGAGGCATGTCCCCGTGGCTCGCACCGTCCTCGTTAGCGCCGCTCGTACCCCGTTCTGTCGCCTCAGTGGCGATCTGGCGGGTGCCTCCGCGGTCGATTTGGGCGTTGCTGCGGCTGCGGCGGCGATCGAGCGCTCTGGGTTGACTGGTGCCGACGTCGACTACTCGTTCATCGGCACGGTCGTGCAGGCGGGTCAGATGCACGCGATGGCGCGTCAGGTGACGACGCGTGTCGGCATTCCGGTCGAGAGCGGCTCCGAGACCATCAACAAGGTCTGTGCCTCCGGCATGCGTGCGATTGCCTTGGCCGACTACCTGATTCGACTCGACGAGGCCGCTGTCGTGCTGGCGGGTGGCATGGAGTCGATGACGAGCGCGCCGTACCTTGCCCTCGGCGCACGCCACGGCTTTCGCTTCGGTGACACGCAACTCGTCGACGCCGACCTGCACGATGGACTACGGGACCCGTGGACGCAGCGCGTCATGTACGACCAGGCCAATGAGGTCTCGCACGAGCTCGGTCAGACACGTGAGGAGCTCGACACGTGGGCGCTGCGCTCGCATCAGCGCGCTGTCGCGGCCCAGAGCGATGGCTCGTTTGCCGCCGAGATCGCGCCCGTCACGATTCGTGAGCGTAAGCAGGAGCGCGTCGTCGAGCAGGATCAGGGCCCACGTGCCGATTCGACGCTCGAGTCGCTCGCCAAGCTTGGTCCACTGACCGAGGGCGGCACTCATACGGCCGGAAATAGCCCGGGTGTGACGGACGGCGCCGCGATGGTGATTGCCGTGTCCGAAGAGGTTGCAGCACAACGTGGTCTCAAGCCGCTGGCGATCGTGCGCTCGTCGGCCACCGCGGCGGACATCACACGACGTCTGGCCTGTGCGCCTTCGACGGCCGTGGAATCGGCGCTCGCCAAGGCTGGTCTCAGCGTCGCCGACATCGACATGCTTGAGGTCAACGAGGCCTTCGCCTCGATCGCCCTCAATACGTTCAAAACGCTTGGCATCGATTCCGATCGGGTCAACTGCCTCGGTGGTGCTGTGGCACTCGGACATCCCGTTGGCGCCAGTGGTGCTCGACTTGTTGGTACGCTCGTGCACCAGCTCGGGCGCGCGGGTGGCGGCATCGGTGTGGCCACGATCTGTTCGGGTGGTGGCCAGGGCGATGCGATGGTGCTCGAGGTTCTGTCGGCGTAGACTCGGCTAAAGCGATAACGAAAGCGATCTGATCGACATGAGCGACGTTCCCAACGACGACATCGTGGTCCGCCTCGACCGCATCTACACGCGTGGGGGCGACCTCGGCGAGACCAGCCTCGGCGACGGCCATCGCGTGGCCAAGCACAACGCCCGCGTCGCGGCCTACGGCACGGTGGACGAACTTAACGCCGCGCTCGGTGTCGCGCGCCTCCACAGCGCCGATGTCGTCTGGGACACCTGGCTCGTTCGCATTCAGAACGACCTGTTCGACGTTGGCGCCGACCTCTGCGTTCCGCCGCCATCGGAAGACGACGAGAAGCACCGCTCGCGCCTGCGTGTCAGCCCCGATCAGGTGCAGTGGCTCGAGGGCTGCATCGACGAAATCAACGCGAGTCTTCCGCCGCTGACTTCTTTCGTCGTCCCGGGCGGCACCCCGCTGAGCGCGCACCTCCACGTAGCCCGCACGATCTGCCGCCGTGCCGAGCGCGACGCCGTCGCCCTCGCCGCGCAGGAGCCGATGACGCCCGAAGTGATCACGTACCTGAACCGCCTGTCGGATTTGCTGTTCGTCCTCGGCCGTGCTGCCAACGGTGATGGGGGCGAGACGACGTGGAAGCCGGGCGCAAGCCGGGCCTGACCTGCGGGTCTGGATATCACCGCAACGCCGCTCGTCTTTGACCGTTGGGTGGCGAAGACACTCCGTGGCTTCGAAACTACATCGCATTCTCGTAACCGCAGCCGTCACCATCATGCTCGTTTGCGCCGCCCCTGCTTTGGTCTCGGCGGACACGACGAAGGAGGCGACTGCCTCGATGAAGATCAACGGTATGCACGTCTCCTCGGCCGCCTGGGGACGGCACCGTGTCGCCACGTTCCTCGACATGCTCAAGACGGACGCCCGCGCCCGCACTCAAGCCGTTCCTCAACCCCGTCTTCCAGATTCAGCGCACCAACGGCGTGCGACAAGACAAGGCCTCGTACCGAGCGACACCCGCCTTCCTCTCCGGATACAAACTGTCGCAGTTTCGCGTCACGCGGAGCGCCACGACGATTGTCGTAACGTACTGGATTGCTGTGCAGGGATCGGTCATCGAAGGAGAGGCTTACACTGTCGCGCCGAACCTGAGCATCGCCACGTTCCAGTTCGACAACGGCAAGTGGACGATGCTCTCCTACGCCAATTTCAACAAGCCGAGTCGGGGCCCTAACGGGTGGCGGGGCAGTAGCACTGCCTCGCCACCCGTTGGTCCACATTCGCATGTTGAACGTCGGCGGAGCCCGATCGATGGCGCCGACGTGCCCAAGGGGCGACGCAAACCCGTGGGGGGTTCCATTTAACCCGCTAGGTGATGGCCCCGTCAGCGTGAGTTCGGTCATGATAGAAGGCTCGTGTCGACCACTAGTCCTCATGCGTCGAACCTGATCCTTGGTGCGGGCCTCGCGGGCCTGTCGTTGGCCGATGCCCTGCTACGTCGGGGTGTCCGTTCGCCGATTGTGATTGCCGATGCGCGTGAGGATTTCACGAACGATCGAACGTGGGGCTTTTGGGATGTCCATCCACATCCGTATCGGAATCTTGTACAGCAACGCTGGAGTCAGTGGAGTTTTCGATCAGGTACCACGGCCCGTCGCCAATCGTCGTTGTTGGCGCCGTACTGCTACTTGCCCGCAGATCGTTTTTACCGGGATGTAGTGACGCGCCTGCGCGCTGCTTCGAACTGCAATCTCCTGTTAGGCACCACGATCGGTGAAGTGTGCGAGGACGGTGCCGGGGTGACTGTTGAGACGTCTGCGGGAGACCTGTCTGCGAGCCATCTGTTCGATGCCATGGGCACGCGCGGGCCAACCTGGCCCAGCACGGTTCCCCAGCCTGGCCCGGGGGTGATCTGTCAGCGGTTTCTCGGCTGGTTTGTGACGGCGACTGAACCCGTGTTTGATTCTTCCTGTGTGACGCTGATGGACTTTGATGTCACGCCGAATGGCGAGTTGCACTTTGTCTACGTCTTGCCATTCAGTTCCACGCGGGCCCTGGTGGAGGACACGACGATTGGCCTCGATGGCATCCAGCTGACTGAACACCGAGGAGAAGTAGAGCGGTACCTTGGTCATCGCTATGGCTTGACGACGTGGCAGGTTGAGCGCGAGGAGGTCGCCACGATTCCGATGCTCCACGTCAACCGTTCAGAGCCTTCGTCGAAGCGACTGATTCCTGTCGGCACGGCGGCCGGCACTGTCCGCCCCTCGAGTGGCTACGCCTTCGTGCGAACGCAACTTCAGGTCGCTGCATTGGCAGCCCGTGTTGCCGAGGGTCGCCCGTTTGCTGTGCCAGTGGGTCGTCATCGCGATGTGTTTTTGGATCGAGTCTTTCTTGATGTGCTTCAGCACGACCCGGAGGCGTTCTCGCGCAATCTCATGATGCTTGCGAAGCGTCTTTCCGGTGACCGCTTTGCGCGCTTCATGATGGATGCTGCATCACCAGCCGATCTGCTCAGCATGATCGCCGCGCTTCCAAAGTTGCCGTTTGTGCGGGGCGCAGTACGTGTCGGTCGCGAGCATGTCCGACGATGACATCGTTGCGCCGCACGTGGGCGTTGCCGACGTATTTGGCGTTGGGCGCGGCGGCTGTTCTGGCGCTGTTGGCCCCTGCCTTCGTGACGCGATTCGAGTGGGTGCCGTTGCTGCTCTCGTTGCCGTTGTTGGGGATGGCGCACGGCGCAGTCGATCACAACGTGCCGGGGCGGTTGCTGCGCCGCGCATTGACGCGCCGCGAGCGAGTACTGCTGATTGCTGGCTATAGCGGTCTTAGCATCGTGTTGATGGGTCTCTGGTGGGTCGCTCCGGTGCTGGCGCTCGGCTTGTTTCTGTTGATCGCCATTGTGCACTGGGGCGATGGTGATCTCTGGTTCTGCGAGGTCATCAACGGGCGTTCGGCTCCGCGCTCGTTTGTTTCGTTGTTCTTTTTTGTGTCGGCACGTGGACTGGTGCCGATCGCGATTCCCGTTTTGGTGGACGCAAACGCTTCGTTGTCGGCGTTTGACGGGTTAATGGGATTGTTTGGGCGCGATCAGACGCTCGCGATTTCGCCAACCCAACGACTGGTTGGTCTCGTCATTGTTGGTTTCGTCGTCGTGGCAGCAGCCCTGCTGAGTGTTCGGGATAATCGTGCGCGACCGCGTCGGGCCCTGCTGATCGATCTAAGCGAACTGGCGCTGCTGACTGTCTTCTTTTTGCTCACGCCGGCAGTCTTTGCGGTTGGCATGTACTTTCTGGTCTGGCATTCGCCGCGACACATCCTTCGCCTGATGGCATGTGAGCCTCGCCAGCAGGCGCTGCTCGACAAGGGACGCAGCTTGGCGGCACTCGTGGCATTTCACTGCGAGGCGCTCTTGTTTACGGTCGTACCCCTGATTGGCGTTGCCGCGATCGCGGTGGCGCTGGCTGCGACAGGGGCCGCACAGATAGCTGCGGTGAGCCTGGCGGTGATTGCCTCGCTGACCTACCCACACGCTGCGATCGTTGCCTGGATGGATTACCGTCAAGGCGTTTGGCGGGCCAGCGACTGAGAGTTTGCGCGGACCTCTCTGCGTCCGCAAGTCGGCGCGCCTCGGAGTCCTCGGCGGAGTATGTGGCCTCGGTCTCTTCTCCGGTGAGCCGCCGCATACACCAATCACGAACCGGTGGTCACCACCCCAAACCCGCCCCCGCCGGAGCCGACGAGAATCAGGACGTCGCCCTCGTGCAGCGTCACGTAACCCTTGCCGTGCACGACCTCAGTCTCGCCCGTGGCGGCGCGGCGAATCGCGGCGTACCCAGGCGCGCCGGTAGTGCCACCCTCGCGGCCGCCGGCACCGAAACGCGGGTTGGTCTGCTCGACGTAGAACATGCCGTCGGACTCGGCGGCGAGCAGGCGATAATCGCGGCGGATACCCATGCCGCCGCGGTGGCGGCCTTGACCACCAGAGCCTTCGACGAGTTCCGTGCGCTCGATCAGCCATGGGTACTCGAGCTCGGCGATTTCGACGGGCAGGATCGCGCAATTCGAGGTGTATGGGTCGATGCCGTCGTCACCGTCGGCGTTGCGTCGTGCGCCACCGCCACCGCCGAGGATGTCGGCGAGCAGGGTGAGGTCACCGCTGCGTGGGTCGACAGCCTGGAACACGAGCGCAGGGAACGAGACTTGGCTGCCGGCGATCGCGTGCTCGGGTAGGAGGGTGGAGAGCGCGTCGATGATCACGTCGGTGAGGCGCTGAACGGCGAGGTGTCGCGCGCTGAGTGCGGCGGGGAAGAGGGGGTTGTAGAGGGTGCCCTCGGGGATGATCAGCCGTACGCGGCTGGCAAGCCCCGCGTTGTGCGGCACGGTGCCGCCGAGGAAGGCGCGCACGGCAAAGTACGCGGCTGCGTGCGCACTGGCGATCGGCACGTTCATGCCTGATGGGATCTGTGGCGAGCAGCCGGACAGGTCAACGATGAGCGTGCCGTCCTCGACGACGAGCCGGACGTGCACGCGCACGGGGGCGGTGTGCTCGAAGCCGTGGTCGTCGAGAAAGCCCTCGGCCTCGACAGCCTCGCTCGGCCACGATCGGAACAACGCCTCGGTGCGCCGCGCCGTCTGCGCGACGAGTGCCTCGAAACCGCCGAGCACGAGCGGCAGCCCGTACCGCGTGATCGTTTCGGTGAGCCGCTGGTTACCGCGCTTGCAGGCGGCGAGCTGTGCGTCGAGGTCTCCGAGGGTAGAGGCGGGATCGCGGACGTTGGCCTCGAGCATGTCGTAGATGGCTTGAACGCGCTGGCTGCGCTCTACGAAGCGCACGGCGGGGAAGATCAGCCCCTCCTGAAACAGCTCGGTGCACTGCGCGCTCTCAGTGCCAGGGAAGCGCCCACCGATGTCGATGTGGTGCGCTATCGAACCGCTCCACGCAACGAGCGCGCCGTCGTGGAAGAGGGGGATGAACACCTGCAGGTCGGGTGTGTGCGTGCCGCCCATGTAGGGGTGGTTGGTGATGAACGCGTCGTCGGGCTCAATCCGGCCGCTCCACTTGGCAATCACCGACTCGAGCGCAAACTGCATCAGGCCGAGTTGCGCGGGGATCTGTTCTGAGTTGGCGATCGCGCGGCCGTCGGCAGCGAAAACACCGCAGTTGAAGTCGAGCATTTCGCGGATGATTGGCGAGTAGGACGAGCGATACTCGACGACGGCCATCTCCTCGGCGATGTGTTTGAAGCCGCTGGTTAGGATCTCCTGGGTGACGGCATCGGGCGGCTTAATCCTCATGCTTCCCCCTTTCGCTCGAGCACGAGCGTGCCGCCGGCAGCGACGATTGCGGTCCAGCCTCGGTGCAGCACACTGGTGGCGTCGGCCTGCTCGATGATCGCGGGTCCTACGATCGTGTCGCCTAACTCGAGAGCGTCGCGATGATGCACGACCCACTCGCTCCAGGCACCGTCGTGCACGCGCTGCGTCGCCGCCTGAGGCGCCCCGCCACCCACGGCGTCGACGACGATTGGCTCGGTCAGCGCCGTGGCGCGCAGACGGATCGTGACAATCTCCGTTTCCGTAATGGTGGGGGTGTAGTCGTACAGCCGCTGGTGCTCGTCGACGAAAGCCTGCTCGGCGGCGCCGATCGTCGCGATCGATGCGGGGCGCGCCCCAAGCGGAACAGTCAGGTTGTAGGCCTGACCCCGGTAGCGCATGTCGAGTTCCCAGTCGAGTGACTCGCCGTGCGCCACGCCCGCGGAGTACGCGAGCAGCGCCCGCGACTCGTCTTCGAGTCGCTCCAGTTCGGCGTCGAGTTCGGCCGGCGAGATGGCACTGGTCTGCCGCCGCCAGGTACGACGAAGGTCGTGACGGATATCCGTGGCGAGCAGCCCGTACGCGGCGGCGACGCCGGGGTGGCGAGGGATGACGATCCGTGGAATGCCCACCTCATCGGCGAGCGAGCAGGCATGCATCGGTCCGGCGCCGCCGATCGCAACGAGCGCGTAGCCGCGTGGGTCTTGGCCGCGCGCGACGCTCATCACGCGCACGGCGTTTGCCATATTGGCGTTGGCGATGCGCAGGATCGCACTGGCGGCCTCCTCGCTGTCAAGTCCAAGCGGTAGGGCCACGCACCGGTTGACGGCGTCGAGCGCGAGTGCGCGGTCGAGCGGCAATCGTCCGGCCAGCTTGCAGTTTTCGCTCAGCGTGCCGAGCACGACGTGCGCGTCTGTCACGGTCGCGAACATGCCGCCCTGCCCATACGCGGCTGGGCCCGGTGCAGCGCCGGCGCTCTCGGGACCAACGCGGAGCGCCCCAAACTCGTCAACGGTGGCGATCGATCCGCCACCAGCACCAATGCAGAGCAGATCGAGTTGCGGCAAGTTGATCGGCGTGCCGGCGGCCTCGCTGGTAAACCGCACCTCGGCCTCGCCGTGCGTGACGATGCCGATGTCGGCTGTGGTGCCACCCATGTCGAATGTGATCACGTCTTCCTCACCGACGAGCCCGGCCAGACGTGCGCCGCCGATCACGCCAGCAGCAGGACCTGAGGTGGCGAGCACGATCGGCAATTGTCGCGCGCGCTCAGCGGGCGTCACACCCCCGTTCGATTGCATCAGATGCAACGGCACCACGATGCCTGCGCTGGCGACCTCGTTTTCAAGCGCAGTGATGTAGCGCCCGACGAGCGGTAGCAGCGCCGAGTTCGCCGCCGCCGTCGACGCACGTATGTACTCGCGAAACTCGGGCACGACCGCATGCGATAGCGTCACGGGCATGCCGGGCATTGCCTCGGCCAACAGCGCGGCGATGCGTTTCTCGTGGGCGGGGTTGAGGAAGGAAAACAGCGTCATCACTGCGACCGCCTCGACGCCCGCATCGCGCATTGCCTCGGCGGCAGCCAAGACCTCATCCTCAGCGAGTGCCGCATGCTCGAGCCCTTGCGCATCGATGCGCCCGCCGACTCCGAAGCACAGCTCGCGCGGCACGATCGGCGCATCCTCGGGTGTCCAGAGGTCGTAGACGTTGCGGCGCATCTGCGTTCCGATTGTCAGCACATCGGCGAACCCAGCGTTGGTGATCAGCGCCGTCTTTGCGAAGGTCCGCTGCACGATCGCGTTCGTCGCGATTGTCGTGCCATGGGCGAGGTACGCGACATCCGCGGCCGACTCGTCTGCGACAACCAAGAGACTGTCCAGCCCAGCCATGAACGCCGCCTCGATCTGCGCCGGCTGCGATGGCACCTTCGCGACATGCACGCGCCCGTCAGCTCCGATCAAGACGGCATCCGTAAAGGATCCACCGATGTCGATTCCGACGCGACTCATGGTGGCAGTGTGGAGGAACGAGGCACCAGTGACAAGACTGGCAGGCGCTGGCGCGTCCCCCGTGAGAACGAGTCTCTGACGTACTTGAGTGCTGAGCGGACAGACGTCTCTGTGTGCCGAGTTGCCACGCTCGGGCGTGTCGTGACGAACTCACTCCGGTGTCTATCCGGCAGGCGCGAAGGTGTTCGTCACCTGATCACACGCAGGCGGGATAGTGTCCTTGCCGCTCTCGTTCCACTGGCAGCGGACGAAATACTGCGTCTTGCCTTTGAAGGCGTAGACGAGACGCGTGGTCAGTGAGCGATCCTTGGCGGTGAAGTCAAACTGGGTGGCCGGTAGGTCGCCAAGGTTTGTGGGCGAACTCTTTGGAATCTCCGCATTCATCGCTTTGGCTAACGCACGGGCGGCGCGCTCGACGGCGATCGCAAGGTTCGTCTTCTTGACCTTGCTGACGTCCTTGGCCAACGTGTAGGTTGCCGCGACGACGACGTTCGTCTCGTCGGTGCCGAGTGCTACGCGATAGGCCGGATCGAGTCCTTTGATTTCGCGGCCCGTATTGGCAAAGACCTTCTGCAGGTCGCTGGGATACGAGAACGTGAAGGGAGCGCCTTCCTCGGCGAAGCTCGTGCCGTCGTCGCCTCCACAGGCGGCAAGCAGTGCGACAGCGATCAACAGAACAGTGGCGACGAGCGTGCGCATCGACATCCGAAACATGCTCACAGGGTACTTGGTGCATCCGCGCGCCGTTTGCCGTCTACAATCCTCCCCCATGGAACGCCACATGCGAGTCGTGATTGCGAAACCCGGCCTCGACGGACACGATCGAGGTGCCAAGGTGATTGCCCGTGCGCTGCGCGATGCGGGCATGGAGGTCATCTACACGGGACTGCACCAGACCGCCGAGCAGATCGTGGAGACCGTGCTCGAGGAGGACGCCAACGCGTTGGGAATCTCCGTGTTGTCGGGCGCGCACATGACGCTTGTGCCGCACATTCTCGAGCTGATGCGTGAGCGCGGCATCGATGACGTCTGTGTTGTCGTCGGCGGTACGATTCCGCCCGACGACGCCGAGGAACTCAAGCGACTTGGTGTGGCCGAGGTCTTTACACCAGGATCGCCGACCGGCGCGATTGTCGAATTCCTGTCCGCCCAGGCTGCGGTCTAAGCGATAGGGGACACCACATGTCGATCGAAGTCCGTCGGGAGGGTCGCGTTGCGATCCTCACCATCAATCGTCCGGAGGCTCTCAACGCATTGTCGTCGGCGCTGCTCGACGAGTTGCGTTCGGAGTTGTCTGCCATCGCGCGCGACACCACGATCGGTTGTTTGATCCTGACGGGCGCAGGCGACAAGGCCTTCATCGCCGGTGCCGATATCGGCGAGATGGCCACGAAGACACCGCTCGAGGCTCGTGCGTATGCCGAGCTCGGTCAGGAATGCGCTGGGCTGCTCGAGACGATGCGGGCCCCGACGATCGCGGCCGTCAACGGCTACGCGCTGGGTGGTGGCTCCGAGATGGCGCTCGCCTGCGACATCCGCATCTGCTCCGAGAATGCCGTCTTCGGCCAGCCTGAAGTCGACCTCGGCATCATGCCGGGCTGGGGCGCCACGCAGCGACTCGCCCGGACGACTTCGATGGGTTTCGCCAAGGAGCTGATTTTTACGGGTCGCCGCGTCAAGGCCGAAGAGGCACTCGCGCGAGGTCTGGCGCAGCACGTCGTGCCGCTCGGAGAACTGATGCCCAAAGCGCTCGAGATGGCGCACAGCATCGCCGCCAAGAGCCCGGTCGCCGTTGCCTATGCCAAGGAGTCTACGAATCGCGCATTGGCTGGTGACCTCGCGACGAACTACATGGTCGAGGCCGACCTCTTCTCGATTCTCTTTTCGACCGAGGACGCGAAAGAGGGTCTGCGCGCCTTTACCGAGAAGCGCGAGCCGAACTTCCAAGGACGCTAGGAGTGGCGAGCCTCGAACTCGTTGGCGTCGGGACGGATCGGGCGCTGCTCGATCTTTTCGGTGATTTGACGCTGGAGTTGACGCCCGAGTGGTCGCGCTCGACCGACCAAATGCTGTCTGCGCTCGCGCTCGACCCGACGCAGCGTCGCGTGGTGGCGATGCTGGCCGGAGAGCCTGTTGGCTTCGTCACGGTTGGTCGCATTTGGGTGCTGCCAATTGATGACCCGACGGCGTGGTGCGAGATGGGCGTGCGAGAGCCGTATCGACGCCAGGGGATCGGGTGCCAGATCCTAGCCTGGGCGCAGGAGACGGCGCCGCTGATTGGTCGCTCGCGTCTCCAGATCCCGTGTCGAGGTAATCGGCCGGACGGAGTCGCGTTTCTTCAGCATCGCGACTTTACGGAATACGACCGCATGGCCTGTGTCGAACTGCCGCTCGCAGGTGTCGTCGCGCCACCGGTTGAGTTGCCCGACGGTGTCCGACTCTCGTCGTTGGCGGACGAGCCCGGCTTGCGGCAGAGCGCGTACGAGACAGCCGTCGAGATCTTCGCGGATCTGCCCGACCCAGAGCCCGTCTCGGCTGGCTCGTTTGAGGAATGGCGGATGCGCGATGTCGATGTCCCAGACGGTCCGCTTGATGGGTATTTGCTTGCGATCGCCGGCGACACGGTGGTGGGGTACTGTCGGCTGATGATTGAGGAGCGTGGCGCCGTCGTTGGGCATTTGATGACCGGAACACGACGAGACTGGCGTGGGCAAGGCGTCGCCAAGGCTCTCAAACATGCCGCAATCGCGTGGGCTCTCGGGCGCGGGGCACAGCGCATGACGGCCGAGAACGCGATTGGTAACGAGGCGATGCGGGGGATCAATCGCACGCTCGGGTTTCTGCCGGCGCCTGACTTCATCGAAATGCGTGGACCCGTCTGTGTCTGATCTGCTGTCGTTCCTGCGCTAGCCGCGCTCGGCAGCGAGCGCGACGCTGCGCGCCTGGATATCAGCCGTCGTCTCGATCGGCTCGCCATAGCCGCCCGCCAAGGTGACGACGAGCGGAATCGTACGGTCGCGGATCCAGGTGATCGCGCGGCGGTCACGCTGCTCGAGGCCTTCGACGGTGAGAGCGAGGCGGCCCAGGCGATCGCCCTCCCACGGGTCGGCGCCGCAGAGCAGGAACGCGAGGTCGAAGGGGCCGTGCGGGTCGAGGCGGGCGAGGGTGTCGTCAAGCAGGGCGAGATAGCCCGCGTCGCCGGTCTGGTCGGGCACGTCGATGTCGATGTCGCTTGGTACGCGTACGAGGGGATAGTTCTGCTCACCGTGGATTGACACGACAAAGACATCAGGGTCCTCGGCGAAGCAATCGGCGTTGCCGTCGCCCTGATGCACGTCAAGATCAAGGATTAGGCATTTACCGATGAATCCGTCTAAACGAATACGTTCAAGCGATATGGCGATATCGTTGATGAGGCAATAACCCCGCCCGACCGCACGATGAGCGTGGTGGGTGCCGCCACCGAGTGCAGCAGCAACACCGTCCGTCAACGCCGCACGTGTTGCCGCAACTGTCGAACCGGTTGCGTGCAGAGTTCGCCGGGCCAACTCGGGCGACCACGTCAGGCCGAGCGCTGCCTCCTCCCGTCGCGTCAGAAGCCCGTGCCGAATACGGCGAACCCACTCTGCCTCGTGTACGAGCAACGCATCGTCCCACGTGATCGGCGCGCCCTCCAAGACGTTAACGCCGGGCAGTCGTTCCACCCGCTCACGCACCAGCCGGTACTTCTCTTGTGGAAAGCGATTTGTTGGGGGCAGCGGAAAGATCCAACGGTCGTGTGTGAAGGCGCGCATCTGTTGCATCTTCGCGGTAGCGGCAGGAAGATGACGAACACGGGCGAAGGTCGACCCGTAATCGACGTGGGACAGGGTCCTGCAGGAGGCATACCTAGTGGAAAACGCACCGGCACGGTTGCTCGCGGAATTCGTGGGCACGTTCGCACTGATCTTCATCGGCGCGGGCTCGATCATGACGATGGCACAGTGGGACCCGACTGGCGGCGCACTCGTCGGGATCGCAGCCGCGCACGGCTTCGTGATCGCGGTGATGGTCTCCGCGCTCGGCCATATCTCTGGTGGTCACTTCAATCCCGCCGTCTCGACGGCTCTGCTCGTGACCCGGAAGATCAAGCCCGTTGACTGGGCTGCGTATGTCGTCGTCCAGCTCGTCGGTGCGACGGTTGCCGCGCTTGCTTTGAGCATGCTCTATGACGCCGTTGTGAAAGACAAGACGGGTCTTGGCACGCCCTCGCTGGCCGCTGATGTTACCTCCGGCCAAGGGCTCCTGCTCGAAGGTATCCTGACGTTCTTCCTCGTCTTCACGGTCTTTGCCGTGGCCGTCGATGGACGTGGTGCCTTTAAGATCGTCGCCGGTCTCCCGATCGGCTTCGTGATCTTCTTCGACATCCTGATGGGTGGACCGATGACGGGTGGCGCGATGAACCCGGCCCGTTGGTTCGGCCCCGCGCTCGTCTCGGGCAACTGGTCGAACGGCTGGTTGTACATCGTCGGACCGGTCGTCGGCGGCATTATCGCCGCGCTGCTCTACGACGTGATGATCCTGCGTCGCAAGGACGCTTCACCCGCGTGATCGGCATCAGGGGCGTCGCCTACGGGCGGCGCCCCGGCTTTGCCGTAGCGAACTAGAGCAGGATGCGCTCGAGCAACTCGGGCGCGCAGCCCTGCTCGAGAAGGCGGACAGCTTCGTGCAGGTCGGCGTCGGAGGCAGCGATACGCTCGGCGCGCTCGTTGTCGAGGCCGGCTCGCTCCAGCGTCTCGCGACGCCACTCAACGACAGCGTCGTTGATGGTGGTAACGGGTGCTTGCTGCTCAGAGGTCTGTGCCATATCCTAATCCTACCCGAACGTGTCCCCGGGACTGCCGCCTACCCGGATTGATGTGATTCGCGATACTTTCGCGGCATGGAACTTATCGCGATCGAAGCCGCCGCAGCCCACATCGAAGAACGCTTCGGTAGGCCGCCTACTGCTGTGGTCCCAGCTCGTAACCTCCTGAGTGGCGTGGTCTTTGTCTGTGCCGTTCCGCAAGGCGATACGCTTGGTTGGGTCGTCATCGACGAGACGGGCGTGCCGCTGGTTGATGAGGATGCAATCCGGCAGACGGTGGAACTGACTGCGATCTGCGAGGCTGCCGAAGAGTCGGCTGCGGCGCTCTCGGTCGATGAGGCGATGCCCGCGCTGGCCGAGGCCTGGCGCATGGCTGGCGAACTGGGGGAGGCAGAGGCCGAGCTAGCGACCCACGCGACGTACCAGGCTGTTGAGGCGCTGCAGCCACTGGTGACGGGTATTCGCGTCGCCGATCCGACCTATCTCGACCGGCTGGCTGCCGCTGCCGGGTCGGTGGGCGATCGCTTCGATCTCCTCAAGGAGGCGGCGGGGCAGGTCTCCGCACGCCTGACCGGGCAGGGTGTCGATCCGCTCGAGCCATTGGCGCAGTCGTTGTGGGGCGCGATCCGCATTCTCTCGCGGGACGGCGCACCCGATCGTTTCCGGGAGGCTGTCGAGCTCGCCATGGGTCCGGCTGCCGCCTTCGCAGACGACGTGGTGGCGCAGTACCTTGTGCCGGTGACCGGCGACATCGCCATCGAGACGGAGGACGCAACATGAGTCGAGGGATTGAGGGACGTGTCGTCGCGATCACCGGTGGCGGTAGCGGCATGGGACGCGCGATGGCAATCGACCTTGGCTCGCGTGGCGCGAAGATTGCGATCTGCGGTCGCCGACCCGAGCCACTCGAGGAGACCGTCGAGCTCGTCAAGGCAGCAGGTGGCGAGTGCGCCTCTTTCCAGTGCGACGTGCGTGACCCCGAGCAGATCGACGCCTTCTTTGCGGGCGCCACGGCGGCCTTCGGTGCGCCCGACACGCTCGTCAACAATGCCGCTGGCAACTTCGTCGCCAACGCGATCGACATGTCGCCGAACGGTTGGAAGGCCGTCATCGACATCGTCCTCAACGGCACCTTCTACTGCTCGCGCGCCTTCGCGCTCGGCTTTTCGAATGCGGCGAAGGACTCAGGCTCGATCCTCAACATCATCGCCACCTACGCCTGGACGGGTAATCCCAGCACGGCGCATTCCGCGGCGGCCAAGGCCGGTGTCTGGAACCTCACCAAGACGCTCGCCGTTGAGTGGGCGCCGCTGGGCAGTCGCGTCAACGCGCTCGCCCCGGGACCGACCGAGACCGAGGCGGCCTCGGCAAACCTCTTCCCAACCGAAGAGATTCGCGCGGCGATGACGGCTGGCATTCCGCTGCAGCGGTTTGCGACGCTCGAGGACATCACCGACAGCGCGCGCTTTCTCTTGTCGGACGAGGGTGGCTACATCACCGGCGAGACGCTGGTGCTTGACGGTGGCGAGAGCCTGTCGAAGGGGATGTTTTCGAATTCGCCGCAGACACCGAAGGGCTAGCGCCGACTCTACGCGCAGCCGGTCGCGACGAGGAGCGCTCGGCAGACTTCGCGCATGCGCGGTGGCGGCAGGGTGCAGATTCGTTCTTCGAACTGGCGGTGGTCGATCAGCGAGATGTTGTCTGTGGACAACACGCACGAGCGGGGCATGCCGTCGTGTTCGTCGAGTGGAATCTCGGAATTGAGACCACGCAGTCGTGTTGTGGCGGGAACACAAATCACGCGGTCTACATGGGGGATCGTCGTGTCGCGCATCAACACGAGGTACGGACGCCGCTTCTCTCCGCTCGGTCGCGCCCACCAGATCTCGCCGCGACTCACCACTCGTCAAGGTCCTTCTGTGCGAGGTCGGAGATGCGACCGAACTCTTGCTCCTCCGGACCCACGGGAAAGCGCGTGTATCCCGCGACGATCGCGGCGTCGATGCGTGCCGCTTCGTCCGCCTGCAGCCACATGTCGAGGGCGGCTTGAATTAGGTGCGTGCGCGTGCGGATCGTTGCTGCTGCGTCGGGGCTGGCGAGGTAGCGGTCCATGGCGGACAGCATGTCCTCGGAGAGGCGGACGCTGATGGGGCGGGCTGGCATCAGCGACGCGTGGGGAGTGTCATACGTTTCGTCATACATGACACGATAGAGGAACAACCGCACCCGAGTGTGGCGGTTTGACTCAGGCAGGCAGTGAGTAGCCTCCGTCGATGATCAGCGTTTGGCCGACGACCATCGTGGATTCGGCTCCCGCAAGCCAGGCAACGGCGTTGGCGAGGTCCTTTGGCTCGACGATGCGACCGGCAGGCGTGCGCTCACCCATCGCGAGCATCTCGTCCTTGTTCGGAAAGTTGTCGAGAGCGTCCGTGTTGACCACGCCGCCCGAGACCGCGTTGACGCGGATACCCATCGGCGCGAGCTCGACGCTGAGGTAGCGGACGCAGGCCTCAAGGGCCGCCTTCGAGACACCGACAAGGGTGTAGTTCTCGAGCACGCGAAAGGAGCCGAGCGATGACATCGCAACGATGCCACCACCGCCACCCGCCTCCATCAGTGGTGCTGCGCGTTGTGACAAGAGCATCAGGGCACGCGCGTTGGTGTCGAGCGTCCAGTCCCAGTGCTTCTCGGTCAGCTCCATCATCGGGCGGATCACACCCGAGGCGGCATTCGAGACGAGCAGGTCGAGTCCACCAAGCGCGGCGGCGGCCTCATCGACGAGCGCGTTGCAGCGATCGGTGTCGTCGATGCGGCCCTTGATCGCATACGCCGTGCCGCCGAGCGCCTTGACCTGCGCCAGCGTCTCCTCGGCGGCATCGCCGTTGCGCAGATACGAGAAGGCGACCGTGGCGCCGCGCTGGACAAGATCGAGCGTAATCGCACGGCCGATGCCACGCGAG
>SXGT01228470.1_pt1 | contig 19652 bp, 14 predicted proteins | sample 3176221 | NCBI WGS metagenome assembly SXGT01 (sample SAMN11356862, study PRJNA531348) | freshwater metagenome | isolation source: freshwater sample F1-120 | place: China: Fuxian Lake, Yuxi | collected 2017-12-25
ACCACGTCGGCTCCAAGAACGAGGTCCCCGGGCGCACCGGCTTCGCGCACCTGTTCGAGCATCTCATGTTCCAGGGCAGCGAGAACCTGCGCGAGGAGATCTTCACCGTGCTCGAGGATCTCGGGGCAAGCGACTTCAACGGCACGACCTGGCTTGACCGCACGAACTACTACCAGACGGTGCCGAAGAACGCGCTCGACAGCATTCTTTTCCTCGAATCGGACCGCATGGGGCATTTCCTCGGCGCAATGACCCAGGCAACGCTCGACGAACAGCGTGGTGTCGTGCAGAACGAGAAGCGTCAGCGGCAGAACCAGCCGTATGGCGAGGTATACGAACACGTGCAGCGGGCGCTGTTCCCGCCCGATCACCCCTACTCCTGGGAGACGATCGGCTCGATGGAGGACCTGAACGCTGCGAGTCTCGACGACGTGCGCACCTGGTTCAACACCTGGTACGGGCCGAACAACGCCGTCCTGGTCGTCGCCGGCGACGTCGACACGGCGGAAACCATAGCGAAAGTGCGCGCCTGGTTCGGCGACATTCCGGCAAATGCGCCGGTGGCCCGGCCGGAGATCTGGATTCCCCGCCACCAGGGCACGCGGCGCATGGCGCTCGCCGAGAACGTGCCGCAGCCACGGCTCTTCATGGCCTGGACCGGGCCCGCCTGGGGCAGCCGCGACGCGCAGCACCTTGCGCTCGCCGTCGCGGTACTCGCCGGCGACAAGAATTCGCGGCTCTACCAGCGTCTGGTCTATCGCGATCGCCTGGCGACCGACGTTGAACTGGACACGATCGACTTCGAGATCGCCGGCATCTCGAGCTTCGAAGCCTCGCCGCAGCCCGGGGTCGCGCTCGCCGCCATAGAAGCAGTAGTACGCGAGGAACTCGAGCAATTCGCCCGCAAGGGCCCCGCCGCACGCGAACTCGAACGTGTCCGCGCCCGGTTCCGCGCCGGCTTCCTGCGTGGCATCGAGCAGGTGGGCGGCGGCCGAGGCAAGGCCGCCACACTCGCCGAGGGCATGATCTACGGCGGCCGGCCCGACGCCTGGAAGGACGATCTCGCGGCACTCGATAGCGCGCGGCCGGAAGACCTGCGCCGTGTGGTGGCCGAGTGGCTCGTCACGGGCGACTTCGTGCTGACGGTCGAGCCACATCCCGAGCTGAAGACTGTTGCGACCCAGGTCGACCGCAAGGCCGGCATTCCGAAGCCGGGTCCGGCTGCTGCGCCGGGCTTTCCCGCCGTCGAACGGCGCCGGCTCGCGAACGGACTCGAGATCGTGCTCGCGCCGCGACCCGGCACCGGCTTCGTCGACCTGCAGCTCATCGTCGAGGGCGGGTACTCGGCCGACCCCGACGCCCGCCCGGGCCTTGCCAACGTGACGATGGCGATGCTCGACGAGGGTACGACCAGTCGCGACGCACTCGAGATCAGCGACGAGCTCGCAGGGCTCGGCGCCGCGCTCGGTTCGTCCGCCCAGCTCGACACCACCACGGTGTCGCTCGGTGCGCTGCGTGACACGCTGCCGGGCGCGCTCGACGTATTCGCGGATGTCGTGCTGAACCCGACGTTTCCCGCGACCGAACTCGAGCGGTTGCGAGGACTGTTCCTCGCGGCGCTCAAACAAGAGAAGAACCGGCCGAATTCGATGGGCCTCAGGGTCTTGCCCGAGCTCCTCTACGGGAAGGGCCACCCCTACGCGAAGCCACTGACGGGCACGGGGACGGAGGCATCGATCGCAGCCATCAGCCGCGAAGAACTCGCAGCGTTTCACGCGAGCCGCTTCCGGCCAAACCAGGCGACGCTGATCGCCGCGGGCGACACCACGCTCGATGAGCTCGCCGGACACGTGGAGAAGCGCTTCGGGCGGTGGCAGCCTGACACGACCAGCACGGCTGCCGCGGCAATGGCGATCGCCGAACCTCGCGGGGTGGATAACGGCGGGCTCTACATCCTCGATCGGCCCGGCGCGGACCAGTCCGTGCTGTTCTCGGCCCAAACGCTGCCGTCACGAGCCAACCCCGATGAGTTCGCCCTGCAGATGCTGCACAACGCGATTGGTGGGCAGGCGTCGGCGCGCCTCAACACGAACCTGCGCGAAGACAAGCACTGGTCCTATGGGGCTTACACGGTGCTGCTCGACACGCGGGCCGCGCGCCCCTGGTTCGCCTATGCGCCGGTGCAGAGCGACAAGACCGCGGAGGCGCTGCTCGAAGTGCAGCGCGAAATGCGCGCCCTGACCGGCGATCGGCCTGTCTCGGACGCAGAGCTCGAACGGGTAAAACGCGCCGAGATTCTCTCCCTGCCTGGCCGCTGGGAAACGACCGGGGCCATACTCGGCGCGCTCGCGGAAAGCGTGCGGTTCCGCTTGCCGGACGACTTCTGGCCGCGCTACGCGGAACGCGTCAGCGCCGTCGGCCTCGCGGACGTGCAGCGCGTGACCCGTGGCGTCGTCCGGGCAGACGATCAAGTGGTGGTGAGTGTCGGCGACCGGGCGAAGATCGAGCCGGCGCTGCGGGCCGCCGGCTTCATCGACATCCGCGCGATCGACGCGGACGGCAAAGCGCTCTGAACGTGCCCGGGCAGCAAGCGCAGCCCGGGCAGGCGGCAGCGCCGCGCTGGTTCTACGGCTGGCTGATCGCGGGCGTCACGCTCGTGATCTATTTCTTCTCGAACGGGCTCTCGGTGTTCGTGCCGCAGAACCTGGCGCCGCGGCTCATGGAGACCTTCGGCGCGACGGCGGCAGAAGTCAGTCGCACCTCGCTGATCACGTTCGGCGTCACGGCATTCGCCGCGCCGCTCGCCGGGGCACTGGTGGACCGGCTCGGCGTGCTGCGCGTGCTGCGGACGGGCCTGGTGCTGCTGGGCCTGGCCTATGTGGCGTATCCCTTCGTGCGAACACTCAACGAGCTGTACCTGCTGCATGCCGTGCTCGGTCTCGGCCTGGCTTGCGCCGGCCTGCTCGTCAATGTCGTGCTGCTGTCACGGTGGTTCGTCACGCGACGCGGACTCGTGGTCGGGGCACTCGCCGCGGGCTCGAGTCTCGCCGGGGCGACGCTGCCACTCGCCATCGCGCCCTGGGTCGGTGATCCGGAATATGGCTGGCGCTACGGCTACGGCGCGCTCGCGGGTGCGTTCTGGCTGCTCGCGGCCCTGCCCGGCTTCCTGCTGCTGCGCGAGACACCCGCGAGCGTCGGCCAGCATCCGGATGGACGCGCCGTTGCGGCCGCGGCCGTCCCGATCGAAGCCACGGGGACCGCATTCGGGCGGGCGTTGCGCAGCCGCACGCTGTGGTGTCTGGCGCTGGGATCGGCCTGCCTGTGGTTTTCCATCCAGGCGGTGACGAGCCAGCTCACCATCTTCCTGGAGCAGGAAGCGGGCTACACGCCGCTCGAGGCGACCGAGCTCTACTCGCTCGTGTTTGCGCTGAGCTTCTTCGGCAAGTTCCTCTACGGAGCGGCCAGCGACCGCTTTGCGAAACGGCACGTGATGCTGGCAGCGAGCCTCACCCTGCTCGCGGGCTGCCTCGCGCTGTTCGAGCCGGCGCAGGGTTTCCGGCTGACCACCGACCCCACCCGGCTCACCGTGTTCGCGGCCATCTTCGGGCTGGGTTTCGGCGGCAGTTTCACCATGATCCAGCTGACGGTAGTCGAGAGCTTCGGCCAGCGCGACCTCGGCAAGATCCTGGGGCTCGTGATCTTCATTGACGCGCTCGGCGGGGGCATCGGCCCGGCCGTGGCCGGCCAGCTCGCAACCACCAATGGGAGCTGGTTCGCGCCCTTTGCCGTGGTTACGGCAGTGGCGCTGGTGGCCGTCCTGAACGTACTCTTCATCCGCCCATTGCGCGAAGCGCAGTGAGGCCTCCCGCACACGCTTGATTGGGCCATGGCCCTGTGCAAAATACCGGCGCGCTGCCTGCGATGCGCCTGATTTTTTGGCTGTTTTGTCCCTGCTGTTGCGACGCATAGCAGCCCGCCCCGCGCCAGAGGAAACCGCATGATCCGAGCCGAATCGCTCACCAAGCAATACGGGCCACTGCTGGCCGTCGACCGCATCAGCTTCACCGTGCAACCCGGCGAGGTGCTGGGATTCCTGGGTCCCAATGGGGCCGGCAAGACCACCACCATGAGCATGATCGCGGGCTTCGTACCGCCGACCTCGGGAAAGGCCGAGATCTGCGGCTTCTCCATCGAGGAACAGTCGCTCGAGGCGCGCCGCCGTATCGGCTACCTGCCGGAGGGCGCGCCCTCCTACGGCGAGATGACGGTGGGTGACTTCCTCGACTTCATCGCACGTATCAGGGGATTGCGTGGCGACCGGCTGCGGCTCCGCACCGACGACGTGATCGGGCGACTCGAACTCGCGAGCGTGCTCGGCCAGCGCATCGAGACGCTGTCGAAGGGCTTTCGCCGCCGGGTCGGGCTCGCGCAGGCGATTGTCCACGATCCGCCGGTGCTGATCCTGGACGAGCCCACCGACGGACTCGACCCGAACCAGAAGCACCAGGTGCGACAGCTCATCGGCACGATGGCGAAGGACAAGATCATCGTAATCTCGACCCACATCCTCGAGGAAGTCGATGCCGTGTGCAGCCGCGCGATCATCATCGCCGCGGGGCGCGTGGTCGCCGACGAGACGCCGGACGCGCTGGTACGCCGCTCGCGCTTCCACAACGCGGTGACACTGAAACTCCAGAATGGGGCGCAGCTGCGCGACATCGCAGCCGAACTCGGGCGCATCGCGCAGGTCGAGAAGGTCGAGACGAACGAGGCAGCACGCAGCGTGACTGCCTTCCCGAGGGCAGGTGCCGCGATCTTTGCGGAAGTCTCGGGCCTCGCCAATTCGCGCAACTGGCCTCTGGAACAGCTGCAGCTGGAGAACGGGAGGCTCGACGAGGTCTTCCGCACCATCACTGAGAAGGCCGAACAGGCCGAGCGGGCCGGAAAGGAGGCTGCATGATGGGTGGCATCGGCATCATCGCGAAGCGCGAATTGAACGCCTACTTCGCTACTCCCCTCGCCTATGTGTTCATCGTGATCTTCCTCGCGCTGATGGGGGTCTTCACGTTTTACCTCGGCGGGTTCTACGAGCGCGGCCAGGCGGATCTGACACCGTTCTTCAACTTTCACCCCTGGCTGTACCTGTTCCTGGTGCCGGCGATATCGATGCGCCTGTGGTCCGAGGAGCGGAAAAGCGGCAGCATCGAACTGCTGATGACCTTGCCGGTCACCACCACCGACGCGGTGATCGGCAAATTCCTGGCCGCCTGGGCCTTCACCGCAGTGGCGCTGGCGCTGACCTTCCCGATCTGGATCACGGTCAACTGGCTCGGCGACCCGGACAACGGCGTGATCTTCGCGGCCTACCTGGGCAGCCTCCTGATGGCCGGCGGCTTCCTCGCGATCGGCTCCTGCATCTCGGCCGCGAACCGCAACCAGGTGGTGGCGTTCATCCTGACGCTGGTCATCTGCTTCCTGCTCCTGCTGGCCGGCTTCCCGCTGGTACTCGACTTCTTCTCGGACTGGGCGCCACAGGCAATCGTCGACACCGTGTCGGGCCTGAGCTTCCTCACCCATTTCAACGCCATCAGCAAGGGTGTGGTGGATCTGCGCGATGTCTTCTACTTCCTGATCGTGATCGGTACCTGGCTCTACGCCACGGCGATCGTGCTCGATCTCAAGAAAGCCGACTGAGGGTGATGCCTTGAGCAGTTCCACGCGTTCGAACTTCGGCCGGCTGGGGCTCGTCGCCCTGGCGGTACTCTTCATCGTGGCAGTCATGCTCTCGAACCGCATCCTGCGGGGCGCGCGCATCGATCTCACCGAGAACCAGCTCTACACACTCTCGCCGGGCACCACCGAGGTGCTAGGCAAGATCGCAGAGCCGCTGAACCTCTACTTTTTCTATTCCGACAAGGCGACCACCGACATTCCCTACCTTCGGTCCTACGCCGGCCGGATACGGGACATGCTGCGTGAACTCGCGCAGGCCTCGAACGGCAAACTGACGGTAACGGAGATCGACCCGATTCCCTTCTCCGACGAGGAGGATCGCGCGACGCAGTTCGGTCTGCAGGGGATCCGGCTGGACGGCACCACCGACCCGGTATTCATGGGGATCGCTGGCGCAAATAGTGTCGGGGACGACGAGATCCTGCCGTTCCTCGATCCCGGCAAGGAGGCGTTCCTGGAGTACGACCTCGCCAAGCTCGTCTACTCGCTGGCGAACCCGAAGCGGCCGGTGGTGGCGCTGCTGTCGAGCCTGCCGATCGACTCCGGTTTCGATCCGATGACGCAGCAGATCCGCCAGCCCTGGGCGATCACGCAGCAGCTCAGGCAGCTGTTCGAGCTGCGCACGCTGCAGCCGGGCGTCGCCGCGATCGCCGACGACGTGCAGGTGCTCGTGGTCGTGCACCCGAAGTCCCTGGGCGAAGCGACGCTCTACGCCATTGACCAGTTCGTGCTCCGCGGTGGGCGGGCGATGTTCTTCGTCGACCCATGGTGCGAAGCGGACCCCGGCATGGGCGACCCCGGTAATCCTGCAGCAATGGCCGGCGGTGGCCGGAGCTCGAATCTCGAGACACTCTTCGGCGCATGGGGTGTCAGCGTAGGGACGGAGAGTTTCGTCGGCGACGACCGCTACGCCCTGCAGGTGATGGGTCCGCAGGGCCAGCCCGTGCGCGACCTGGGCCTCGCAGGCATCGATGGCGAGAGCCTCGATCAGGACGACGTCGTCACCGCGGGACTGTCGTTGCTCAACATGGGTTACGCCGCGGCGATCACTCGTGGCGAGAAGGCGGCCGTTACAGTGACGCCGCTGATTCGGTCGAGCGATCTCGCGGCACCGCTCGGCACCAGCGCACTCGGCTTCATGAGCGACCCGGCAATGCTACGCGCCGGCTTCAAGCCGACGGGCGAACGCTACACACTCGCCGCGCGCATCGCCGGCAAGGCGCCAAGCGCATATCCGGATGGGCCGCCGGCGGGCGTTCCGGCTGGCGGCAAGCCGCACGTCGCAGTCGCCCCTGAGGCAATCAACGTCGTTATCGTGGGCGACGTCGACATCCTGAGCGACCGCCTCTGGGTACGCACGCAGGATTTCTTCGGCCAGCGCGTGGCGAGCGCCTTCGCCAACAACGGCGACTTCGTCGTGAACGCACTGGACAACCTGCTCGGCAGCAGCGAGCTCATCGGCATCCGCGGCCGGGCGGCCTTCACGCGTCCGTTCCGGCGCGTCGAGGAACTGCGCCGCGGTGCCGAGGACAAGTTCCGCGCCACGGAGGAGAACCTGAAGCGGGAGCTGGAGGACACCGAGCGCAAGCTTGGCGAACTGCAGTCGAGCCGACCCGACCAGGGCACCATGCTCATGAGTCCGGCGCAGGAGCAGGAAATCGCCGACTTCCGCGAGAAGCGCGCGAGCATACGGCGCGAGCTGCGCCAGGTGCAGCGTACGCTCGATCGCGACATCGAGAACCTTGGCACGGTACTGAAAGCGATCAACATCGGCCTGGTGCCCGTCGTGATCTCGGTGATCAGTGTCGTGGTGCTGGTCGTCCGTCGCCGGCAGCGCACGGCGGGAGCCGGCCGATGAGCAGCCGCACCCTGATCGTCCTGCTGGCGGCGCTGGGCGTGCTCGTCGCGCTGGCGTTTGCGGTTTCGGTATCCGAGAAAGAGCCCGCAAGCGCGGGCGGCGGACTCCTCTTGCCGGCTATAAAAGATGAGATCAACGCCATCGAGAGGGTGGTTGTGCGCACGGCCGGCGACAACATCGCGGCGACACTGGTGCGCGGCGAGACGGGTTGGACAGTCGCGGAGCGGGACAACTATCCCGCCGACACCGGCCGCCTGCGCAAGCTCCTGATCGAGCTCGCGGAGGCACGCATACTCGAGGAAAAGACCTCGAACCCGGAGTACTACGATCGCCTCAAGGTCGAGGACATTGCGAAGGAAACCGCTGGCGGGGTCGAACTGGAGCTCACCGCAGGCAAGAGCGTGACGAAGTTGATCGTCGGCAGCGTCCAGGGTGGCGGCGAACGCTGCTATGTACGCCGCTCGGGCGAGAAACCGAGCTGGCTCGTGAGCGGCGGGCTGGCGATTGCGCGTGATGCAACCGGCTGGCTCGACAAATCGCTCGTCGATATCGCAGCCGAAAAGGTCAGCAAGGTGACCATCACCTTCCCGGACGGCAGCAGCACGCGGCTCGCACGTGAGAAACCCGATGCGCCGGATCTCGCGGTGCTCGACATGCCCGCCGGGCGTGAACTCGGATGGCCGGGCGTCACGAATGCAGTCGCCGGTGCACTTGCCGAGCTTGCTTTCGACGCCGTTCGCCCTGCCGCCGGCTTCGATCCGGGCGGCGTGAAGCCGATCGTCGCGCGCTTCGAGACCAGCGAAGGCGAAGTCGTCGAAGTAAGCACCTACACGCTTCCGGCTGGAGAACAGGTGCGGATCAGCGTCAGCAAAGACGAGGCGCTGCAAGCCCGACTCGCCAACTGGGTCTACACACTGCCCGACTACAAGGGCGAGCAGTTCACCAAGCGCCTCGAGGATCTGCTGGGACCCAGCGCGACCGCAGCTGCCCCGTAGGTGACGGTGCCTACGGGCACCCGCTCAGGCTGTTGACCCAGTCGCTCACCAGCGCCTCTCCATCGTCGTCCACCAGGTTGGAGCCCAGCGGCGGCATGCCGTCGGCGTCGCGGCGCGCCAGGCGCGCGATCAGCACCGAGCGCGCAGCGTCGCCGGGGGCGATGAGCCGCGCGTTCGCGATGCCGAGGTCGCCCGCGGCGGGCGCCACGTCGCAGGTGTTGGTCGACGCCAGGGCCGTCGTGTACCGCAGGTCCATGCTCGAGGGCGTCGGCCCCCCTGGTCGGTGGCAGCCGGAGCAGTTGCTGGAAAGCCAGGCGCGGGCCCGACCGTCGAGCGGAGCCGATGTGTTCGCGGGATCCTCCATGGTGGCGAGCGTGCTCGCCGGCCCAGGCAGCGGCGTACTGAAGTAACCGATGTGGTCGAGGGTCTCGAGCTGGTTCGCCGTGCGACCGGTCGACGCATAGGTGTAGCTGCGGTTCAGCTGGCGCGTGTCGGGACCGAGGGAGAAATCCGCCGCGGCCGTGTGGCAGATCAGACACTCGGCCTCGCTCGGGTAGATCCACTGCTGCGAGCCGATTGTCTTCGTCTTGCCACCGCGAACGCGGGTCGCTGCGGTCTGCGCGTTGTTCCACTCGTAGGTATACCCCGCCCAGCCGCCATCGGGGTGGCGCATGAATAGCCGCGTCTCGATCAGCTGGCCGGCCAGTGCGAAGTTCTTCATGAGCACCGTGCCGGTGGGGAACGTCCAATCGGCCGTGCTGCGCGAGATGGTGGTGCCGTTCGGCAAGCCAAGCCAGCGGGTCTTGGCTGCGCCGTCCGACCAGAACGGCGCATTCAGATCGTAGGGCACGAGGCCGCTGGCCGGCAGCGTCGGGTCAGCGGCGCTGACGCAACCGGTGGCAGCGAGGTCATCCGGCACCGGGTCGGTGTTGCCACCACCGCCGCCGGTCGGGACCAGCTTCTGGATCGTGCCGCCGAAGTAGTCGGCGTAGTAGATCTCGCCCGCGGTGTCGCGCGCGAAGTCGACGACGCCATCGGCGGTGTCGAGCAGCTCCTCGCGATCATAGCCGCCGCTGCCGTTGGCCGTTAACGCCCAGATGCGGCCTGAAACGAAATCACCGAACACGTAACGGCCGGCGAGTGCCGGGATCGCCGTGCCGCGGTACACGTCGCCGCCGGTTACAGACTCGCTACCGCCGCTGCCATAGGCGTACTGGTAGACGGGATCGATGTAGGGCGGATTCGCGCAACGGCCTGCGTTGAACACGCTCGTTCCCTCCCGGCAGCTCCAGCCGTAGTTGCCACCGAGCTCGACCTGGTTGATTTCTTCCCAGGTGCGCTCCCCGACGTCGGCGCTCCAGAGCACGCCGGTCTGTGCATCGAAGCTCCAGCGGAACGGATTCCGGAATCCCCAGGCATAGATCTCGGGGCATGCTGCGGCATTGCCGGCGGGACCGCACCGCGCGTTGGGAGCAAACGGGTTGTCCGAGGGAATGTTGTAGCCGGGCGAGGGAAATGCCACACCGAGCACATTGATGCGCAGGAATTTGCCGGCCAGTCGCCGCAGATCCTGTCCCCGGTTGTTCGGGTCGTTGTTGGCGCTCGAGTCGCCGATGCTGATGTAGAGCGAATTGTCGGCGCCGAAGGCGATGTCGCCACCCTTGTGGGTGCCAGTCGACTGCTCGGCACGCAACAGGATCTGCTCCGTCGAGCCGCCGAGCGTCGGCGTCGTCGCATTGTCGAGAACGAAGCGCGAGATTCGCGACTCCTGGGTGCCGGAGTCCGGTCCCGTGTAGGACACATAGATCTCGCGGGTCGTCGGGAAATTGGGGTGGAAGGCGAGTCCGAGCAACCCGCCCGAGTTCGCCGGGTTCACCCGGCCCGACAGATCGAGCCAGGTCGAGGTACCGCCCGGATTGGCCGTGCTGAACACGCGGATGCGTCCGCCCTGCTCCAGCACGAACCAGCGCGCGCCATCGCCCGGCGCCTGCAGGATCTTGGTCGGCTCGGTGAAATCGGGCGCGGCCGGGAATGCATCGACGCTGGCGACACCCGTTGACTGCGTACCGCGCGCTGGCGCGACACAGGTCGTGTTCGAGGGCCGAGTATCCAGTCCGAAGGTGCTGTCGTCGTCGAGGATGGTCAGCACCGCCTGGGCATCGCCGAGCGTGGCACCCACCGGGCTCGACAAATTGACGAGCACCGTCTCGTTGCCCTCGTCCAGCGCATCGCCCACGACGTTTACAGTGACCTGCCGGCTGGTCTGGCCCGGGTTGAAGGTAACGGTGCTGCTGACGCTCGTGTAGTCGCTGCCCGCGGTCGCAGTGCCGGGCTGGGTCGACCAGGCGGCTGTTACGGCCTGATTGCTGGTGGTCGAGAGGGTCACCGTAAGATTGGCGGCGACGATGCCGCTTGCGCCCTCGGTGACGCTCAGGTCGCCGATGCGCATCACCGGCAGGGCATTGCCATCGTCGTCGAGGATCGTGATGACACCCTGCGCGTCGATGATCGTCGCATTGACCGGTCCGCTGAGATTGACGAGCAGCGTCTCGTTCGTCTCGTCGATGACATCGCCGGCGATGGCGATCGCCAGCGTCCGGCTCGTCTGCCCCGGCGTGAAGGTCAGAGTGCCGTTACTGCCGGTGTAGTCGAATCCAGCTGTGGCCGTCGCGTTGGCGGTGGCGAAACCCACCGTCACCGTCTGACTTGACTGTTGCGACAGGCTCACCGTCAGGACGGCGCTGACCGTACCCGCATTGCCCTCGGTGATCGAGAGATCGGAAATCGAGATCCCCGGCACGATCACGCCGTCATCGTCCAGGATCGTGACGACGGCCGTGTCGTCTGGCAGCTCCGCACCGACAGCAGCGGAGAATTCGATGGCAAGTGTCTCGTCGTTCTCGTCTACCGTATCGCCGATTACAGGCAAGCTGATGGCGGCGGAAGTAACCCCCGGCGCGAAGCTGAGCGTACCGGATGTCGCGGTGTAGTCGCTGCCCGCCAGCGCAGAACCGTTCGCGGTCGTGAAACTCACGCTGACGGCAGCTTCTGCCGCTTCAGTGAGCGAGACCACCACCGAACGCTGCGTGGTGCCACTGTTGCCCTCCTGCACCGTGGTATCGGCCACGCGGATCTCGATCACGGGATCCTCCGGCGTGCCGCCACCGCCGCCGCATGCAGCGAGAACGAGTGTCAGGCCCGCGGCGCACGCGGCGCGCAGACAGCTCGCTCCTCGAAAATCATGGAGTGCAATTGACAAGAACAGGAATCCTACGGCCCCACCCGGGCCCCGCGGCGCCGCGCCCATGCGACAACAAGGGAAGGATTGTAGCGCCACGGTCCCGGTACTGTGACAGGCGTCGCAGATCGGGCAACGCCCTGCAGCACGATCAGCGTGGCGGGTGGCGCGAGAATTTCACGGCGGTTGCCGCAAGTGCGAAGAGATTCAGGCTATCGCCGACGAATCCCGCGATCGGACCCACGAGTCGCGTCGGGATGCCGAGCAGGACGAACGCCGCCGCCACACCCACGAACATCCAGGGCCAGCGGGCACGCCACCACAGGAGTGCGGCCACGATGAAGAGCGCCGGCACGCCGACAATGAAAGCGATTGGCAGGTGACTCGGGGCGCCGATCCCCGCTTGCCCCGGCGCGCAGGCCTGCTCGGCGGCGACCGACGGCACATAGCGGATCGAGTCGGCCCAGCAGGCCGGGTACAGCGGATCGAATTGCAGGATGTGGCGCCAGTCGGCGACCAGGAAGGCAGTCGCCACGACGCATACCGCACCCATCGCGGCGCGGGACTGGAGCCAGGACAACCCGCCGAGCCGCCCGAGCCCGGCGGCAATGATGATCGTGAGCGGCATGGACAGGTTGAAGAGCGCGAACCGCGGGCCGCTCAGCAGCTCCAGCGTGTCACCCGCGCCGATCCAGCGACCAAGTCCCACCAGCGCTGTGTCATACGGCAGAGCGGCGGCGAGGAACAGGATGAGCGCCAGCACCGCCTCGCGACGGAGCAACCATTCGCGCAGGATCCAGGCGACGAGGAGCGCATCGACCGCACTCAGCACCAGCAATGCAGCGGAGTACATCCTCGAGTCAATTTCGCAGTGCGCTTGGCTGGATTGCTAGGGCGCCGGCGCGACCGTCTCGCCCACTTCGGCGCCCGGCTCGTCTTCCATGGCGGGCGGTGCCCCTTCGCCGACGCCGGCCGAGGAACCCGGTTTGCGGAAGCGCAGCGTGAATCGGTCGCTCTCGCCAATGGCCAGGTATTTCTCGCGGTCCTTGTCGCCGAGTGTCAGTGTCGGCGGCAACGTCCACACGCCCTCGGCGTAGTCTTTCGTATCACGCGGATTCGCGTTGATTTCGGAATCAGCCTCGAGCACGAAGCCCGCCTGCCGGGCGAATTCGACGGCGACATCCTGCCGCACGTAGCCGGAAGCGGCCTTGGGATCCTGCGGCTGGTCCGCTGCGGCACGATGCTCGACCATGCCGAGCACGCCGCCCGGTTTCAGGGCGCGATACATCGCGGCGAACACGGCGGCCGACTGGCCACCATCCATCCAGTTGTGCAGGTTGCGGAAGGTCACGATGAGATCGACCGAATCCGGCGCAGCGAAATCGAGCTTCGCCGGGGGCGAGAGCACGGTCACCTCGACGCGATCGAACAGCTCCGGGTGTGCCGCGAGCTTGTCGCGAAACGCCTGCAGATTGCGCTGGACATACTCGTCCTTCGTGTCGGGATCCCAGTGCGCAGCGATGTACCGACCCTTCTCGCGCAGGTAGGGCGCAAGGATCTCCGTGTACCAGCCTGCGCCGGGCCAGATTTCGACGACCGCCATGTCCGGGCGGATGCCGAAGAATTCGAGCGTCTCCTGGGGATGGCGGTAAACGTCGCGCGCACGGTTGTCCGTCGAGCGGTGCTCGCCGGCCAATACGTTGCCGAGCAGATTCTCCTCGACTACCGGTGCCGGCGGCGGGGTGGCCTGCGGCTCTGCGGCGGGTGGCGCGTCCGGACCACCACTGCCGCCGCATCCGGCCAGGAAGATCGCGAACCCGGCTACAACCAGGGCAACGGGAATGAGTCGACGAACGGCCATGACGCGCTCCACGGTAACGGTTCAGATGCCACTGACTGTAGCAAATGTGCCGCGGCCATTGCGGGCCGGCGCCTGGGTCAGGCGAACACCGCCGCGTGGATGTGGCTGACCTTGGCGGGCTGGGGCCAGCGATAAAAGGCGCGCAGTTCCCGCAACATGCCGCCGGACGCGTGCGCCGGGTAGCGCGAACTCAGGCTGCGGCAGTAGCGTCCCGCCAGGTGATTGGCGGCCAGGTACCGGCTCGACTCGACCGCACCGAGGGCCGGATCAAACACCGGTGCCGCGAACAGGTGCGCGAACACCGCCTCGCGCTCGGTGCGCGTCACCGCTCCGAGCAGTGCACAGGCAGTGACGAACTTGTCGATCTCCGCCTGCATCTCGAGCTCCAGCAGCGTGACGCGCTTGTCGCGCGTCGCGTTCCATGCCACGTAGTTGAAATGGCTGACCCCTTCCAGCACGAGGAAGAACACCTCACGTTGCGCGGGATCGAGCTCGGCGCCCGGCGGCAATGCCTCGACGCGCGCGAGCGCCGCGGCATCGAGGTACAGGGCGAGCGAGATCTCGTCGCCAGCCTCCTCGATCAGAAGCTGCTCGGCAGCGTCCCGCCGGTGCTCACGGCCGGATCCAGCCGCCAGCCAGGCAGGATCGGTAACCAGGTAGTCGCGCACATCCTCGCCGATCTCCACCGCGTAGAGGCCGAGCAGCATCCGCTGCAGCTCCCGCAGGCGCATCGCCTAGTGCTCGTAGCGACGGATGCCCAGCGGGGTCGGGATGATGCCGGCCTGCCGCAGCAGACGGCTCGCGCGCGGACTGCCGGTGCTGAGCCACTGTTCGTAGAGACCGAGCACATCTGCACAACCGCGGCCAGAAACCGTTGCACGCAGTTCGTTCAGCGCGTCGACCAGACCGATGAATTTCGCTCCCAGTTCGGCGAAGACCTCGGCAAGTGCCGCAGCGCGCGTGCTGGACCGGCTGTCGTGCGCGAGTGAGCGATACGCACCACCACCCATTCCGACGTAGTAGTCGAGGCCGACGGCGCGGTCCCGCAGGCTGTCGGCGAAGAACCCCGCGGTGAACAGCGCGATGTCCCCGAGGCGCTGCAGGAGAAACGCCCGCTCCTCGCGAGATGGTGCCGAGGCCGCCTCGGCCAGCAGCAGTGCCAGGGGCCGCTCGGCCGCGTGCACTGCGCCATTCTCGAAGGTTGAATCCGTGCGGGCATTCAGCGTGAGCAGATTGACAACGTAGCGCGAGGTCGAGCTGTCGACGGTCACGTGGTTGGCGGCGAGTGCCGCATCGAGGGAATCGCGGAAAAACTCTTCCAGGCTCGCTACCGGAACGAGCATCGCGCGATCGGGCGGAACAGGCTGGGCCACGTGAGTCTCCCGGACAGTTCGCGAGCGGGGTGCCCCGATTCTGCCGGGCGCAAGCCCGCGCGTCCGTGAAGCAGCTCACGGCCGCTGCCGTCGCAGCAGTCCGATCACGGGAGTGCCAGCGCGGTGCGCGCCGCTCAGCCGGCCAGCGCCAGCCCGGGCTCCCAGGACACCTCGCGCACCGCGCTGCCGTCCGCAGCGTGCTCGACCCGAAAGGCGATGAACTCTCCCGGGCGTGTCAGGGCGGCACCGAACACGAAGGCGAGGCGGATCGGACTGCCCGCCGGCGCCTGATTGGTCTCGCGGTCGCAGCGCACGTAGTAGGCCTCGCGCGCCGATGCGCCGGCGAGCAGCCCGTCGCGGTGCAGGCTAGATAGGAACCGCAAGACCTGTTCGCGCACGTCGCTCCACAGCAGGTCGTCGGGTGGTGCATACGCCGCCCAGCGGGTGTAGCGCTGCACGCTGCTCAGGATGAACAGCGCGACGCGCCGGCTCCGCAGACTGTTCCAGGAGGAGCAGCCCGCCGAGCGCGCCATTGTCACGAGACCGGCCAGCTCCACCCGACCGCCCTGACGGGCGAGAACGTTGATGCCGAGGCGGCCGAGCTGGTGCGCATCGGCGTCGTCGAGCGCGGTTGCGGGTCGGCTGCGGCCCAGGGTGAGCGTGCGGGTACCGCGCAGATCGAGTCCCGCGGCAGCCAGCGCTCCGGCGATTGCGCCGGCGGCGCTCAGGTGCCCGCCAGGTCCGCCATGCGGTGGGCTGTCGAGCGACGGGAAATACGTTATGGCGTTCGGACTCGAGAAGCCGCGCTGGCGCTGGGTGCGCACGACATCGGCGACTTCCGTCCAGCTTTCCGGTGGATCCAGCACGAGCAGCGCGTGGCGCTCGCGCGCGTAACGATCCGCGGCAAACAGGGCGACAGGCCCGAGTGCGGCGCCCGAGACCCCCGGCACCAGGGCGATGAAGTCGATCCAGGGCACCTGCTCCAGCGCGAAAAGCCCGGTGCCCTCCTCACGCGAGCCGATCAAGTCATAGTCGGTCGGTGCATTGTCACCCTGCCAATCGCAGCGGCTGTAGACGTAATTCACCGCGAGCCCGGCGCCGAGTGTCCGGGTCGGACGTTCCGCCGGGACGGCCGCGGCGAGCCGCACGAGCGCGGAGCTGCCGAGCGCGTCGCCCACGTACTCCGGCGTGCCGGGCACGACGCTGAGTCCCTGGTACACCTCCTGCTCCTCGACCAGCGGCTGCGCGACCGAACGACAGCGGTGGATCACGAGATTGAACAGGTCGCGATTGAGCGCCGCGACACCATCATGATCGACGGAAGCCCGCAGATGCTCGAGCGGGCCGGGATGGCGTGCCTCGAGGACAAGATCGCCGGCCACCCCAGGCAGCACAATGCGATTACGCCGCGGCGTGCGGCAGACGCGCACGACCAGTGCGAGCTCGCCGCCGTTCTCGAAATACTGGTAGAGCAGAAGCTCCATTCGGCTCAGGTAGCCAGGCACGCTGAAGCGGGCGAGAAACTCCTCCAGGCTGCGCACGGCGACGGGGATGTCGACCGGGCCGCGCGGAGCAGGCCCGATGAAGGCAGCGACGCTTTCCCGCCGGACCGGAATGATCTGTCCGCCGGGCGGGATCTCGATGACCGAGATGCCGCTGCTGCCTTGATCCACCGCTTTCGACCCTTTTCATCCCGCCTGGCGGAGCGCGGGAACCGCCACAACAACGGGCGCTATCTTATCAGGCCGGTAGTGGTTGCCGTCGGCCGATGAGTCTGAAGACGGGCGTGAGCAATAAACCCGCGATGAAACCGCCGATGTGCGCGCGGAACGCGATACTGCCACCGGCAGCCGGACCCGCGAGATCGTAGGCGAGCTGCACGCCGAACCAGAACACGAGTACGACCCACGCGGGCAATCGCACGAGATCGAACACGATGAAGATCGGTACGCTCACCCGCAGCTTGGCACGCGCGTGCAGGAGCAGGTAGGCGCCGAGCACACCAGAGACTGCACCGCTTGCGCCGACGACGGGCACCTGTGACATCGGCTCGACTGCCGCTTGCGTGAGCGCGGCAGCGATGCCGCAGCCCAGGAAAAAAACGAGGAAGCCCGGCTTGCCGAACGCCTCCTCGACGTCGTCGCCGAAAATCCAGAGGCACAGCAGGTTGCCGGCCAGGTGGAGGAATCCCGCGTGCAGGAACAGGTAGGTGACGGGTGTTATCGAGAACGGCACCCAGGCGAGCAGAGGGTCGCTCGAGCCACCGGAAAAGAACGTACCGGGCGTGAAGCCGAGCGCGCCGGCCGCCAGCGCACCCCAGGGCCTGGACAGGGTCTGCCACAGGAACACGAGGCAGCAGAGCACGATGAGCGTGCGGTTGACAACCCCGGCCCCACGCGTGGTGCGCTCGTCCGCTATGGATATCACGTCCGGGTATTACTGCCGGGCGGCAGGCGCTTCCGGTGTCGGCACGGCATCGTCGCCGGTGAACCAGTCGTAGGTCACGACGTTCGCGACACGGCGGGCGGCGGCGGCAGTTGCTGCCGCATCCGGACTGCCCGCGAGAATGGCGACCGGGAAGCCGCGCCGCTCCGTGCCGACGCTGGCCACGCGGTCATAGTCGACGGCCGTCCCAGGCGGAAAATCACGCCGCAGCCGCCGTTCGATTTCCTTCTTCACGACGGCGTAGCGCTTCGACTTGTCCTCCTCGAGCGATGGATGCGCTTCGAGATGGATCTGGCCGCCAGCAGTACCGACGAGGATCGGCTGGTTCACGATGTGTACCGGCGTGCCGGTCGCCACCTGCGGGAACAGCCACTCGATGTCCTCCGGGTTCATGCGGATGCAGCCATGGCTCACGCGCATGCCGACGCCTGCCGGCTTGTTGGTGCCATGGATCAGATAGTCGCCAGGCAGCGCGAGGCGCATCGCGTGCCGACCGAGTGGATTGTCCGGTCCGGGCGGAACCACCGGCGGCAGCGGGTCGCCGTTCTCGGCGTGCTCCTTGCGGATCGAGGCAGGCACGCGCCACACGGGATCCTTGGTCTTGGTGGTGATGCGTGTCTTGCCGGTCGGCGTCGCCCAACCCTCGCGGCCAATGCTGATCGGGAAGGTGTGGACGACCGGCACCTCGCCTTTTGCGGCCTTCGGAAACCAGAACAGCCGCTTGGAGGCGACGTTGAGCACGATGCCTTCGCGCGGTGCGTCCGGGAGCACGAAGCGGCTCGGGAGCACGATGGACGTACCGTCCCCCGGCAGCCAGGGGTCTATACCCGGATTCGCCTCGACGAGTTCGTCGTAGCCGAGATCGTAGGCCTGGGCAATGTCGATGAAGGTGTCCTTGGCACGCGAGCGAATCACCTGCAGTTCCCCGACGACGTCGACCGGTGCGGCAGGCAGATCGAAACGCGTGGTAGTCAGCGGCGGCAACTCCGCCGGCTCTGGCGGTGCGCGATCAGCGGGCGGCGCGATCAGCGCGCAGCCTGGCAGCAGCGCGATGAGCGCCGCGGTGACGGCGACCCTTACGGCGGTGTGCATTGCGGTGTCTTCCCGGCAGCACGTGCGTCGTTGTAGAGCTTCAGGGTCTCGGGAAACATCCCGACGAGGCTGTCGATGCGGTTGTCAGGCGACGGATGGGTCGAGAGGAACTGCGGTGGCCCGCCCTTGTTGGCCTTCTGCATGTTCTGCCAGAGCTTGACGCTCTGTCTCGGATCGAAGCCGGCGGCGGCCATGTAGCGCAAGCCGATGACATCGGCCTCGCTTTCCTGCCCGCGTGTGAAGGGCAGAAGCAGACCGAGCTGGCCGAGCATGCCGGCGGTGCCACTACCCATGCTGCCCGTCCCGGTGACCGCACCGAGCACCTGGGCGCCCGCGCCTATGGCGATGGTGCTGTTGGCACGCGTCAGCTGATGCTTCTCGGTGACATGCGCGATCTCGTGACCGATCACGGCGGCAAGCTGGTCCTGGTTGCCGGCGACGTCGAAAAGGCCCGTATTGACGCCGATCTTGCCGCCCATCATCGCGAAGGCGTTGGCATCGGGCTCGACGAAGACTTCGATGTCCCAGTCGAGCTCCGCATAAGGAGCCGGCAGCTCAAGGATGATGGCGCGGGAAACGCAATTGACATAGGCGCGCTCGCGGCCATTGGCGCTGATCTTCGCCTCGTTGCGGAGCTTCTCGAATGCGTCCTCGGATTCGTACTCGAGGTCGCGGGTCGTCACGCAAGCAGCAGCGAGCAGCATCGTCGCCACCGCCAGAACAGCACGGCCGGCCTTCCAGGTCATACCCATACGCAGCACCTCCACGCGAGCCCCAATCTTATCGGGTTGTTCGACAACACGGGCCCGGCCGGGGTTCAGGGCAGCGTCCGTTCCTGCTGCCGCTGCCCGACCCAGAGCTCAACCTGGTCAGCCGCCGCCCGCACTGCGGCAATGAGTTTCTCCTGCAACGTGTGCTTGGTACGCCAGGTCACGTGGAAGACATCGGCACGGGCCGCGGCGGCCAGCAGGTAGTCGTCGCTGGAGCCGAGCTCGTCGATGAGCCGCATCTCGAGCGCCCGGGTGCCATACCAGTGCTCACCGGTCGCCACCTGCTC
>SXGT01883236.1_pt1 | contig 19652 bp, 41 predicted proteins | sample 3176221 | NCBI WGS metagenome assembly SXGT01 (sample SAMN11356862, study PRJNA531348) | freshwater metagenome | isolation source: freshwater sample F1-120 | place: China: Fuxian Lake, Yuxi | collected 2017-12-25
AAAAATTCCTGACCCGTGGTAGAAGAATTGCAGAAATACCTTCTATATCATTAGAATAACATCGTCACATCCGGTAGTTCAAGAATTTGATGCTCAAAATAGACGTGTAATGGCCTTCACATTTGTTGGTTGCGCGTATAAGTTCATAGCGGTTGTTGCAGATAGAATGGGAAGCGAAGAAGTATTATATACGACAATGCTTCATGAGCTCGGTCACATGTGGGGACTAATGGACAATAAAGAAGGCGAAAATTCAATTATGAACGGATCTTGGCCTGGATCGAAGTGCATTACAAAGAGAGATCTACGTCAAACTTACGAAATACACGGTAAAAAAGGAAAAGAGCCAAAAGACACAGGCTGTAAGTAAGAATTAAAATCAATTCTTTTTCGTCGTTATCTTTTTTGACTCGAAAATTGATTTAAGAATATCAAGTGTGGATTCTCTTTCTGGGGGAATGGCTCCGCCATCTTCAATAAACTGAACCTCTGCAGTCTCAAGTATGATTGATGCTATAATTGCGTCTGTTGATCCTTGACTCAATCGAAGTCTCAGAAGTAATTCTGTTAGAGACTGTATCGTTGCCCTTCTTTCAGGAGACAACGATGAAACTATTGTCGTGAGGGCTTCGTATGCGATGTTCATCTATTAGGCTGCTTTCTTGAGAATCTCGTTCTTTGTCTAATTATACCGCACCACTTTTACAAAGTTCTCCGAGAGCACGTTTTGCCTTCTGAAAGCAAGGGCTGTTTTTTAGTGTCACTGTAGATGAATGAGACTCAAGTTCGTCAATGAGATCTTCGAGAACAGAACGCAGCTTCTGTTCTCTCTCATTTGCATCGCCCAGCGCTTCTTTTAAGTCATTATGATTCATGTGAGACCCTGTGATTATTGAACAATCTTGAGACAGTCTTCTCGAACATAGCGAAATTCTCCATCAAATGATACACACACGAGACGCTCGTCTCCGGTAACATTTGTAGATATACTCATAACAATGCCCATACGCCCAGGCTGAATATTCTTTACGAAGTCAATTGATTTATTAAAACCGACAGTAGAAGAGCCATGCAACTCAACGAGAGTCATGACCTTGTCACCTTTTCTTGGAAGAATCATTAATTTAATCATATAAAATTATCGACTTGCTTTACACTGGGTGTAATCGATATTTTTCTAGTATTTTTATGAGTCCGCTGTGTGCTATTCCAATTGCGCCGCGCTGGAATAATATCTTGACATAGTGATAGAGGATTGAACCTGATTCGTCTGATGCATAGTCCAAAACGACTCCCATCTCTCCGTTATGTGCAGCAAAGCTTACATTTGCGAATGAGAATTTCTCACAAACTGAATAGACGTTTATGAATTCGTTCGCAGAATTTACTATCACGAGATCGCCCGGATTGGGCCTCAACATCTTTTTGTTCTCTTCAAGCACTAACACAAAATAGATATCGAAGAATAAAATTTTTCTGCAAATTTTATGGACCCACATGGGTTCTGAAAATCAAAATATATTTACAGTCGATCAGGAAGCAGCTTTTTCTTGAGAACCGCGCCGATGACAGCGGTGATGCTCGCGTGTCCACCCATGTGGACACGCGCATCGCCTCCTGCATCTTACGCGGCATATAGTCGCTACAGAGTCTCGAATTAGTTTGTAGAAATCCTGTCAGCTACGCAGGATCCTAGCGTACTGTAGTACTTGTCATAACTTATGTCTATTGTCGATCTTCACGAGTTCTTGAAACTATAGTCCGGTGTCTATTATCTGTTGAATTGTGATCACGCTAAATAATCTGTCAATATCTCCACAGCAGCGGCACGAGTGAGATATGTCTTCGTTCGACCGCCCAATGACGAAAGAATCCTGAACCAGCCAGTGTTTCCGCCGCCGTGACCTGTCTCCTCATGAACAACTATTCCAAGTACAGTGGATCCCTCAGGACTGTGCCACAATACGAGGTCACCTGCAACAGGATCTATCCTCATTGAGTCTCGAACATATGTCTACGTGTGACATAATCAAATATGACGAACTCATATAAATAACTGAGTACTTCGTATGTGCTGTTGCTGCTCATGGCTAATTCAGTATATTCGTTTGGAAACATCTTTCATTCGCGGCGCATTACTGCTCCCTCGAGAGGAAATGAACTTGAGAGAGGATAGACAAAAAGATCACTTGATGCTGCCAGGAGGGATTGATTGACTTGGAATTGGGACGGGAATGGGATTTGGCGCCGCGAGAGGACCTGCACCCTGTGAGAATGTGGCGGGTGGAACGATAACAGGCGGGACTTGAGGAATCTCAGCAAAAGTTGTAATCTCGCGAACAATTGCTTCGGCGATAGCATCACACACAGATTTCAGTTGTCCTACGGGATCTTTCACACCAGTAGCGAGTATCGCCTCGTGCATCGAATTCGATAGGCGTGATGCGTTGAGTGACATTTATTTCCTTTCTTAACTCTTTCTCAAGAGGTCCGCCGAGCGGCCGCAAGGAGTGCTTCCAACTCGATAATCTTATTCGTAAGGAATGCAAACTCGTGCATGAGTCCCCGCATCTCACAGACGATATACAGCATGTCATCAGAGAACTCATCGATACCCATGTCTCTAAGTCCATCGATGTCACTGTACACCGCCTCGAGCGCCGCGAGCCGAGACTCAGAGATCACAGTTCGCGGCCCCGCTTGTTTGCTGAGTACCACTCGCTGCTCGTGCCGCGGCGAGCAGCGCGAGCCTCAACCTTCGTGACGACGATCTGCGGATCAGTGATCCCGTCGACACCCATTGCCGCGACGAACGACATCTTCGCCTCGCCCATCGAACGTTGCTTCACTGTCCACTTGACGTCGTCGCGTTCGGCCTTGAAGTCATCCACCGCCGAGACAGCATCGCTGAGGGAGTCGAATGTGCCGAGATCGAGGCCACCGCCGCCGCGCATCCGAACTGTGACTCTAAACTTGTCGGTGGTGTCGTAATCGTCGCTCATCTGCGGACCTCCGGTCGAAGAAGGGAAGTGCGAACTTCTGAGATCCGAGTAAGAAGAGCGTCGGAAGAGCGTCGGAGGCACCGCAACTCATGCCACAATGACGCGCCTAGGATGAAGACACCGAGAAACCCGAGGTAGACGAAAATTCCTGCGAGAGCCCAGCCATTGTAGGCGGCGGCGGGAGCGGGCAGTTCGTGAGGAGGAGGCTGTACCATTTGTGAGGAGGTGTCGTTCATATAATATACAATATACACAACGACGATGCATGTTTACACGTCGGTGTCGTACATCTTCGTGGCCACGCGACCCGAAGCCCCTGACCACGGCGAGACGTAGCGCGGCGGAGGCATGGGCTTCGCCACGGCGGCGAGTGCCGCTCCCACGACGGGGTCCGCCTTCTTGATGAGCCCCACGACCGCGTTGGCGCGGTGCTGTCCGTCTCCCAGGTCCGTCTCGGCGACGAGCCACGCGTAAACGTCCGCGGGACTCCCGCCCGCGGCCATGTCAGCAACGGCGAGGTTCGCGAGCGACTTGAGGGCGACGTGGTGAGGATCGACGTAGGCCTCAGCCACCACCTCGCGGATAGCGCGCCTCAATTCTCCAACCTTGATCTTCATGCGAATTCTCCTGAATATTCTCTAAGTATGGGGCACGTCAAGAAAAACATCAGAGACACGGGCACAGCGGGTCTCCCCGGTAGCATCCGCACGGTAGACGGTCGGCGCCTGCGTCGGGCGGCTGGGGACTTGGAGATCCATCTGATGGATCGCATGCGATCATCGAGGAGACGATCGCGGCGAGCGCCACCGAACGAACGACCATCGCGGACCTATCGTTGCCTCGTGTGAGCTTCCAGGAGCACGTCGCCTAGGTGAGACCCGTGCCAACGGGTCTCGTCTGTCGCTTCGGAGCCCAGGCCCATGAGGCGCGAGCACGTGAGTGCGACTGTGGGCCACTGCTCCTCGCGGAGTTGTGTTGCGGCGCAGCGCGCCGCGGCATGGTCTCGGGCTTCGTAGGCGTCTCGGAAGATTCTGATGTAGCTGATTGCGTCCATGACACCAGGATACAGCCTCGCCGCGGCACTTTACACGGGGAGAAATGAGAAACGGCGTCGGAGGCGCCGTTTCGTCTGCTTGGTGGGTCAACTCAGAGGCCGTAGAGGCGGCTGAGCGTTCCGTGGAGCTCGACCGGATCGAATCCGGGCAGCTTCTTCCCGAGGAACGATGTCACGGCGGCAGACGCCGCCTTGCGGGCGGTGCCCTTCGCGTCTCTCTTCGCTGTGAGGAGAGCGATGAGCTCTGCCTTCGCTTCTGGATCGGCGACGAGGCCCTTGATCGCCGACTCCATCGCGCCCTTTGATCGCTGACGTTCCTGTGCTGTAGCTCGATTTCGCTCGCGATACAGGAGGTCGGCCTTCAGCTCCTCGATCTCCTCGTCGTCGATACCGGCGCGCTTCAAGACCGCTCCCACAACCTCGGCCTCGTCCTGCGGATCGGCGCCGCGCGCGACGGAACCCTCGAAGGCGTCGTGGAGGCGGGTCACTGCGGCGTTGAATTCTTGCTCACCTGATTCACACGAGTCCGAGAGGTCTCTGATGATCGACGCGTAGTCGACCGCAGGCGCCCCGACTGGGTCCTTCGCCTTGGATCCGCCCATGAGGCGCCCGAGGAATCCGGGCGCCTCGGCGAGCGACGTCTCGACTTCTTCTTTGATGATCTTGCGTAGCATTGCAATAGAAAGCTTCATTAAATCCCCTGCTTGGCAATGGTAAAACTAGTATTAAGTAGGCAGTCTGGGGGATTTTGATGGTAAAAATTTCCCGGGAAATTTTGGGAGAAGGTGGCATGCAGGGTACCTTTTTGGACCCAGAAATTTTTCCGGAAATTTTTTTGAAGGGACATAGCCCGCACCCCCGGCAGCTGCTCCACACAGCTTACCGACCCCGGGGGGCCCCGGCCCTTTTTAGGGCCCTTTTGAGGGGGGCCCTCCTAGGTACCCAGGAGCCTCGGAGAGGGGGCCCGGCGGCATGGGTCATTGCATCCACCGCGTGTAACGACCGATGACCTCGAAGAGTGCATAGCCCAGTACTGCGAGCACAACACCCCCAGCAACATGTCCATAGATCTCATACGCTGTCACTTGTGATCACCGAGCTGCGCGATGATCTCCGCTGCCACCTCACCGTGAGCGGCCGCGCGCTGTGCATCGGCGACGCCTTGCTTGTATCCACGCGCCCAGATCCAGTGGGCGAAGCTCGTGAGCGATGCGGCTGAGAGCGTCGCGATCAGTGCCGTGTGCAGCGTCTCGAGGTGGGTCATCGCTTCCCGTCCTTCTCTACGGCGAGGCGGCGGCAGGTGCGTGCGGCGGAGATCTCCCAGACCGCGCCGTAGATGGGACCCAGTGCGAGCGCCGCGACGGTGAGGAGGGCGATCGCGTAGACGAGGTCGTGGAGGGTGATGAATTCTGACATGTGTCTCTCTTTCTTTGTCTCCGGGACGGCTGTGTCCCGTTGTTGGTGCATCGTCGGGAATTGAACCCGAACTTCCCATGGTTAGGGCGTTCTTCCAGTGAACTACGATGCACTTCCTCTCAGTGGCAGAAGGTCCGGACTTCCGTTGAGAGGCGACGATTTGACAGATGTTGAGGCTGATCAGGCCAAGGAACTGTGTCTCACGTCCTTTGCGCCGCCGGGGGGATTCGAACCCACGTGTATCCGGCTACCCTTTCTACGGTTTAGGAAACCGAGGGGATACGACGGCAAGGATTATTTATTTGTCTCCGCAGTTACTCATGGCGTCGCGCGACGATGAACTTCGTGACACCGAGTGCGGAGAGAAAGAGGGCGGTCGCCACAAGGTCTACTTCGATGGGTAGGAGTACTTTCCACCAGGCCCACTCAATGACGTGTCCGAGCTTCAGGCCGATGAAGAGGAGCTGGAGAGCACCCATGAAACTGATGCTGTAGGTGGTGTCGTTCATGTCTCTGTTATACCATAAGTGAGAGAGACTTTTCATGTTTATCACCCGTCTGATGTGATGAGTGATTCAATGAGACTCGCGCAGAGCGCCGCACTTATTGCAAGACCGCCTAATACCTCGAGGAGGGTGAGAATGAAACCATCACGTCTCATGAGGCACTCCTTAGTCTCCCCCGAGGAGCTTCCACATTTGTCGACGAAGCGCGGCGTCGGGAGGAGCGCCGAGGGAGTCAAGGCGGGACATGTAGGCGGCTCGATTGCCCTCGAAGGCGAGGCGGGACAGTTCGTCGTACACGGCCTTCGGGAGGCCGAGTGTCGGGTCATGAGGTTCGGCTGAAGTCATCTCACCGTGACGGTCGATGGCGGAGCGGGCGAGGGAGACAGCCGCTGAGGCGAGGAGAGCCTTTCCAGTCCAGTTGAGGTAGAACATGTTGAGATCTTATCACTTCTTGGTTTGACTTTGCAGGAGAGATTCAGCGAACACGCACCGGCACTTGGACCGAACCCCAGTTGGGCATGCACACGGAGCAGTGGTCGATGTGCGGGCTAGAGTGGGCCTCGCCGCTGCAAGGGTGTGGAACCGGGATGTTGTACGTGGCGACGAGGTCGAAGAGGTGAGAGAGGATCGCTTCGGGGCTCGTCTGCTTGCTCTGCGTCCAGATGTCGAGATGGAGCGTCAGGTCGTTGATGATCGTTGCGGCCTGGGTGCGGGTGATATCCTTGGTCTTCATGATCTTACCCTATGCCTTTGAGGTTGAACTTTGCACTTATCTCAGAGAACTTTGATCGACCAACATCCCCGCGACTGAAGCTTGCGAATCTCACCGATGAGTTGAGAGGAGGGAACTTCCTTCTCGCGCTGTAGACCCTTGCGGGTGTTGTAGATGACGAGCATCGTGACGTCGAGGGAGGTATTCGTATCCATGTCTCTTACCCTATCACTTCGAAGGTGAACTTTGCACTGTACTTCAATTTAATTTGTCACCCACGGGAGGCTGCAAGAGCACCTTCAACCATTTTGACAGCCTTGGTGATGGTTCCGCCGACATGCCACTCAGAGATGCGGTCGAGCGACTTGTTGTACTCCTTGTAGTCGTAGATCGTGACTGTCACCCCGTTGATTTTGAGGCACCACTCAGCCTTCGTCTTGTCATGAACGTCCGTGCTGAGATAGGTGGGTTGACCGAACACCGATACCAGCTCGGTGTACGAAGATCCAATATATCCTTGAAGCCAACCACCCGAGACGTTCGGGTCACGAGTCACTTCGAAGATGGATCCATCGGCTGGGTGAGTGTATGTGATCTTCATGGCCTTACCTTATCACTTTGGAGACAAACTTTACACTGCTTCTTCGTCTTCCTCCTCCTCCTCCTCCTCCTCGAGGTACCCGTTCTCCTCGGCCATCTCACGGACGTCGTCCTCGCTCATCCAGTTGAGGCAGGCGCTGATGAAGTTGAAGGGATCGATGAGGCCGTCGTCGAGGTTGGCCCAGAGCTTGTCGGTGACTTGGCGGGAGATTCGGTGGTTGGTCATGGTCTTACCCTATCATTTCGGGGGCGAACTTTGCACTCGTGCGGGACAATTTTCGGCGGAGTGGGTCCGGAAGGGGATACCGTAGCAGAGGCAATCCGCCTCGACGGTCCTCCCCAGTGACGCACCGTGAGCGTCTCGGAATTGGGTCACCTTTACCTTCACCCCATTACGGAGAGTTTCGTGGTGCGTCACGTGGGCCATCAGATGTACCGGAAGGTCTCGGCGTTCTGGGACGCTACCTCAGCGGCATCGAAGTCGTGGTTGCGCCACGCGAAGGACTCCATCTTGAGTCGCTTCGTCTCCTTGCGGTTGAAGCAGGAGCCCGTGTCGAAGATGACGTTCTTTGCCGTGATGGCCTTGATGGGAGCGGTGTACCGGAGGTTGTACGAGTCGTATTCGGCGTGGTCGCCGATGCGGAACACCTTGATCTCCACCACCGAGTTGTTCTTGATCGTATGGATCTCCACGCTCTTGCCGGGGATGACGTAGAGGGCGTAGGACTCGTGGGGACGGTTGACCTTGATGATTTCCATGGATCTACCTTATCACTTCAGGAGGGAACTTTGCACTCAGTCGAGGGTGGCCTTCACATTGTTGATCGTGATGGTGATGGACTCGATGTCATAGGGATCAGTCATCGTCGCGATGATCCGCTCGAGCTCAGCGAGGAGGTTCCGACGGACTTCCACGGGGAGGGACTTGAGGGAGAGCTTGGTCAGCTCGGATACACGTGCTTCGTTAGGAATCTTCATGATTACCACTCCTGGTTCTTGGGGTTGTTGGACCGCTTCTCTCGACGGTCACGATGGGGACCACCCTTGCGGGCGAGGATCATCTCAAGGACGTCCATGTTTCGGGGCTTCCTGGGCTTGCGTCGTTCCATGGATCTAATATATCCTTTCCGCTGTGAACTTTACATAGTTCAGCAGCAATAGACATAAAGGGTCGTCTTTTCTCCGCTCTCATAAGAACTCCAATAGACAGCGACATGCTTCGCATTAAATGCATCTGCATCACTATGGGCATCGTACTGATGGTAGAACTTGCGGACCGGCAAGTCAGGATCGGTCACTTCGAACTCGCTGGGAGCATTGCCTCGCTTCGGTGGAATGCCAAGAGCCGAGAAGGTGCTCTCACCGACAGGTTCGTGGGCTGTGAACCAATCGAAGAGACTAGCGCTGAATGAAAGAGATTCCATGGATCAGTTCTCTGGGTTGACGAGTTGCTGAAAACAGTGTCCAAGGCCGCCCGCACCAATGAGCATGCAGACGAGGCCGATAAACTGAGTGGCATTGTGGATAACCATATAGCTACCCTATCACATCGGCCTCGAACTTTGCACTATCTCAATCCTTATCGCCAGCCGGCACCACGTGAAAGAGAAGCATGCGGTACAACATGAACTCTATTTGGTTGACCTGGGAGTGTTAGGTGATAAACTAGTGGGCCCCCGAAGAGGCTTCGTTCATTCTTGGTTACAACGAAGCGGCGACCCTGATGCTCAACAATATCGCCAATCTTCACAACTTTAGAATTCATTAGATTATCTCCCCAGAATTAATTTTTGATGTAGATGACAGCTGGTGGGCGGTGATATGTGAGCATATCTACAGCATCGTTATAGGAGTTGGCAAATCCTTGGATTCGACCATTTATATTCCAGCACCAAGTACCGAGGTCCTCTGGATCAAGATCATATCGAAGGAGATCAGGTTCCGTGATTTTGAAAATGTGCGGCATGGCCTTCACTTCTTTGAAACGAGATCGAAATTTAGCCTGAGATATTCAAGCATAAAATGAAGATCTGCTGCTTTTTTCAAATGATAGAGAACTGCAGGGTTTCCGTTGTCCAACATCGTTACAAGACTACAAGCAAGATCACATACTTTTTCGAGTGAAGCATCTTTAAGATCTGGGTGAAGTTCGAAATTGTCCATGAATCAACCTTACCACTTTATGGGTGAACTTTGCACCGACTCAGTCACCAGAATCAACCCTGTCCTCAACTTCATAAACATAGATCTGGCGACCTTTCTCGAACTTTGGCTCCCATTTGATCAAACGAGAACCATTCTCTGCAATTGCAACCCCGAAGAACTCCTGACCATATCCCAGGAGTCCTCCTGCCCGGAAAGCCTGAATGTTTTCCCAGCTCAGCGGGCAGCGGCTCTCGATTTTCCAAGTGGTGGCATTGTAGCATCTCCCAAGATTACGAGTTCCGGTGCGAGTGATCTGGAGGGTGATGTTGTTATCCATGAGTTTAGTATATCACTTCCTTGATGAACTTTGAACTCAATATGTCATTTTATCGAGCACGGCGAGCAGCTTATCCTGCAGGGTAACGAGCTCATCGTACTCCGGCTCATCGAGGAGGTTCTCCGTTTTACCTTCGAACAGAAGCTCCGTGCGGAGGCACTCACGCTCGAGGTTGAGGCCGCGGAGAATGGTGCGAAGTTCTGAGCGTGTGAGGTTGATGTTTGCCATGGGAATACCTTACCACTTCCTGGGTGAACTTTGCACTATCCACCAACAATTTTGCAGCCCTCAGGTGTGATCCCAGCCATCCACTGCTCTTGAGCATATTGCCCAGCCTTCTCCCAGCCTTGGGGATCACAGCGGCGACACTGAGCGAGGACGGGCTCACCTCGATGGTGGTAGAGAGCTGTTGGCCCATCGGTGGCCTCGCAGGAGTCGCAGACATACTTGGAGAGAGTGACGTAGTTCTCGTTGTCCATGATCTTATCCTTTCAGACCCCGTCGAGCATTTTACCCATGCGCTGCTGGAGTTCCTTGAGAGCCTTGAGCATCTCCCACTCGGATTCATCATCCACTTTCCACGAGTGGGTCCGAATGTAGTACGACACGGCAGAGTAAAGGTTCGAGACATCGATTTCGTCGAAGTTGTTTTCCATGGATCTACCCTATCACTTGTGGGTTGAACTTTGCACTTGATCTACATGAATCATTTCATTAACTGTGCTCAGGGCGGGACTTGAACCCGCACGCTCTTTCGAGCAATCGATTTTAAATCGACGTTGTCTACCGTTCCAACACCTGAGCATGTTTCCCCCGAAGGGGAGTGTGACGATCAGCGCTTGACGGGCTTCAGCATCACGTGTCGGACACCTGCTCCACTGGTTCGGGCAGCGACCTCGCGGGCGGCGAAGTAGTTGTCGAAGAGCTGACTTTCACCAATGACACCCCACGAGTTGGTCTCCGAGTTGGTGAGGAAGCGGCGGCTTGCGTTGCGAATCACGTATGCGGTATCGTAGTTGTACTTCATGCTTTTTCTCTCGATTAAACCTGGACAGTTCCAGGAGCACCCCTGGATGGACTCGAACCACCGACTGTCGCCTTAGAAGGGCGCTACTCTTTCCAACTGAGTTACAGGGGCAAATTGAGGTGATTACTTCTAGCGTCGGTCCTCCATCACCTCGAAGGTCTCCGATCATATGTTAATATAACGCTTCTGACCGGCAGTTTATACCGCCACCGCGAGTTCTGCCTCGGCAGCGATCACCTCGGCCTCACCGTTGTAGATGTAGACTTCCTTGGTGACGCCTGGGACCTCGATCTTCGCGCGGAGGCGCTGGGAGTGGACCACCTTGCCGGTCATCCCGACGTAGCGGCGATCTCCACCAGTGATCTTGACCGTGGCACCGAGCGGGAGAGCCTCGAGGCCCGTGGCGCGCTGCGTCTTGTAGGCTCGAGCGTGGACCATGAGGTGCTCCGCGATGTCCTCGATCACCTGGACGCCGAAGTTGGAGACCACCTCGCTGAAGAGCGCCTCGGCCGACTGCGACAGGGGACGTAGCTTCGAGCGTGCGCGTTCCACCTTCTTCATGTGGGTCGGCTTCTTCTCTGCCTTGGCGGTGGCCTTCGCCTCGCGCTTGGCTGCGCGCTCCGCCTTGCGGGCGTCCTTGGCGGCGCGGTCCTCCGCCTCCTTGGCAGCCTTGGCCGCTCGACGTGCCTCGCGTTCTGCGTTGCGTGCGGTCTTGGCCTCGTCGGTGGGACGTTCAGCCTTGACCTTGGGCTCCTTCACGGCCTTGGGCGGCGCCTCGGCGGTGGGCGATTCATCGGTAATACCAGCTGCTTCCTTAGCAGCCTTGCGGGCCTTTGCAGCGGCGAGAGCACGATCGATAGCGGACAGCTTGACTTCAGACATGTTTGTTTTCTTTCCTCGTTGTGAGCTCCTCGTGGGTAGCTCGTTGTTTGATGTGTTTATAATAACTTAAGTCGTCGTAACTTTACATTCGAAACTTATCTAAAGATCTCAGACGATCTCACCCTTCTCGTAGAGACCTTCTCGACGGATGCCGAGGATATAGGCTCGACCGCTGCAGCCGAAGCGATTCTTTTGAACCTCGAAGATGCGCTCGCCGTAGGTCTCGCTCGATTTCTTCTTGTCGACGTAGAGGTGAGCATGAATGTCGATGGCGTGCTTGATGCCGTTCTTCCCAGAAAATTCTCCGTCCTTATTTACCTGGCCGATGAAGATGACAATACCGTAGTTCTGCTTCGCCCAGTCGGTAAGAACCTCGGCGCAGCGGAGGGGAGTCATCGAGTTGGCACCGCCGCGTTCGACTGCGACGTCGTCCTCAAGGGTCTGGAGTGAGTCCTGTAGGATGAAGACCTGCTTATTGGGGTTGGCCTTGCGAAGCATCTCTGCGTGACTCAGGAGACTGGCAACAGTGACGTCCTGACCGACAACAAAGCCCGATTGAAGTCCAAGGCGTTCCACCACCATCTTCACCTGGAAGAGCGACTCCTCGCCGGTGTTGTAGAGGCAGATGTGTCCTGCCTTGGTGATGCTGTTGGCCAGCTGGAGGAGCATCGTGGTCTTGCCAGCGCCAGGAGTACCGGTAAACATCATGACAGAAGAAGGCACGAATCCCTCGCCACCCAAGGCATCGTCGAACCACGTGATACCGATCTTTTTGCGATCACGGAGCTGCTTCGGAACTTCGATCTCCTTGATGTTCATTCCCTGCTTAATGCCTTTTACACCAATGTTGAGAGTCATCTTCGACATGCCGTATTCCTCGTTGAGAATCTTAGTTTATCACTTCCGCCGTGAACTTTGCACTGGCTTCGTGATTATTTCTTCGCCGCCTGGCGAGCCTCGGCCATCGGGTGGACAGCATTCCACTCGCCGAAGGTCCAGTCGCCCGCATCGCGGATGTGGTCCTGGAGCAGCTCGAGCTCTTCGAGGGCGATCGTGTCCGGATCCTCCGCCTTCCGCTCGAGGGCCTTCAGGTGGATCATGGCCTCCTCCACGTCGCACAGCGCGTTGCTGAGGCGTTCGAGGAGGTCTTCCTTGCGGGTGTAGAACTCGTTGGCGTCCATAGATCTACCTTACCACTTCCTCAGCGAACTTTGCACTACTCGCTGAGATAAACAACAAATTCCTTACCGCCCACCTGGGCAGCAAACCAGTTACCATTCGACTCGAGCAGGTGTTCGTTCGCCTGGATCGTCCGGAGGGCCTTAGTGACCATCGCGGGGTTGACGGAAGAGCGGTCGACCTTCGTGGAAGTATAATACTTCCCCTTGCAGCCGCACATGCAGCCGGGCTTGCCGATGTAGGCGCGGTAGACCATTGCGGGGGTGAGATCCTGGAGGTTGATCATGAGATTACCTTACCACATCACGGGTGAACTTTGCACTCAGTCGGCGAGAAGATTTGCCACCCGCTCCTCACACTCCTCACGGGTGGGGTAGAACCCACAGATGGTACCAACCATCCAGAAGCACCATGTGCCCACGTCCTCAGGTACAATACCGGCGTCGGCGTGTTCGACCACATCCTCATCGGTGACCTGAAAGATGGGGAGTGTGGTGCAGGGCGTCTTGTAGGTGATCGAGGTTTTGATCATGAACCTACTATACCACTTCCCCCTCAAACTTTGCACTGCCTTCGAAAAATAGTCTCTTGAAAGCCACTTTCATCTGTCCCGAGAAAGTGCTCTTGAATGTCGCTTTCAGTGCAAAGTTCGTGATCGAAGTGGTATAGTGGTTTCATCAACGAGGAAAGGACAAGCAAATGGCCAACATGAGCTACTGCCGTTTCGAGAACACCCATCGCGACCTCATGGAATGCCTCAATGCCATCGAGGAGGAGGGGATGGACACCCTCGAATCGAAGTACGAGCGAGAGGCCGCCGAAGACCTCGTCTACACCGCCAAGCGATTCATCGAGGCGTACACGAACGCCAAGTCGGATGCGGCCGCCGTCGAGATGGGACTCCTCCCTGAGTAAAAAGAAAAATCTTCGAAAATCTCGTGCAAAGTTCATCAGCAAAGAGGTAAGATAATCTCATGATCAAGGAACTCCTCTCCGCCATTGATTCCCTCGACCTCGCCGACCTTCGCAATCTGGAGGGCAAGATCTCAGCACGCCGCTATAAGATGGAGGAAAAGGCAAAGACCTCGAGGATGATGTCCCGCCTCGTCAAAGTGGAGGTCTCACAATGGGCGGTTGCCCCCTCCGACGTGAAGCGCTTCGTTGGCGGTTTCTTCCGTGAGCAACGGCCGTCGGGCAACCTCGGTGGCCGCCTCTACGCCAAGACCAAGACGGGAATCCTCTACGAGCAAGACCGCTTCGGTCGTTCGTGGGAAAAAGTCACTGTTTGACCTTTGCAACTCGTTGCACCCCCTTGCCCGGAGCCTTCGTGGTTTCGGGCTTGCGGAGTTAAAAGAGGCTTTCACCTTCGGACTTCGTGCAAAGTTCATTGAGAAAAGGGTAAGGTAATATCATGGCAAACATCGAAGGCATTCTCCCCGCCGGCACCACCTACCAGCTCGAAGCACACCGAGCGATTCAAGATGAGGACCCCGAGACGGGAGAATGGATCAAGAAGTCCTATCCGGTCGGGACCGAGGTCCGCATCCTGAAGCACAAGCTGAAGCGAGAAGGATCATACCAGTACGTCGACTACGTGGTCGAGATGCCTGACGGTTACGTGATGAACGTGTCCTCCCGTCAGGTCCACAAGATCCTCGGGATTCCCGCACCCAAGATCAAGAAGTAGGATCTTTGCAACTCGTTGCACACCTCGGGGACAGGGCTTCGGCCTTGGCCCCTCGGGGAGTGTAAAGTCACTCACAGATTTGGTAGGATGATCTCATGGAACAAAAGGCCATCGACATCGATTCCGTCTCCGACTTCGTCTCGTCCGACGCTCTCGCGATCCTCGGGAACAAAGCAGCGGTCAACAAGCCCGACATCTCCCGCCTCCCGGACGCGATCGTGGGCGGGGTGGCTCAATTCAGCGAGGGCGACAAGATCGTGATCGAGCGGTACAGTGGTTTCCTCCGTGGTCGCCCCTACCTCGACACGAAGACGTACAAGGTTATTCGTCACGACGAGTTTACCGGCCGTCTCCACCTCTTCGACGAGCAGCTCGACCAGAACGCCATCATGAACTGGAAGGAGGGTATGCGCTTCGGTACCGTCTTCAAGCTCGCAACGGGTAAGGTGAACATCTCCACGAAGAAAAAGCGCGGCCGCCCACGCAAGAACCCGGTGGAGGACGTCGCTCCCGTGGACCCGAACGCCCCGAAGCGTGGTCGCGGCCGTCCCAAGGGCGCGAAGAACCGATCGAAGGAGGAGATCAAGGCCGAGAAGGAAGCGAGGAAGGCAGCGAGAAAGGAAAAGTGAGTCTTCCAACCGTAACGGTCAAGAGCGAGAACGCATGGGCTCACCTCTACGCCGACGACCTCGACACCATCCTCGGAGAATTTCGACCGGGAGAGGTGGCTTTCGTGCTCCCGGGTCTGAGGCACCACTTGTGGCACACGTTCAGGAAGGTGATACTCAAGGACAAGTGGGGCTGGGTGACTGCAGACGCACTCGTGGATATCTAAGCCTTTGCAACTCGTTACACTCAGGACGTCAGGCCTCGCGGCGGCCGTACTTCGCGTCCTCGCCTTCGCGCTCCTCAGACGTCTTCACAGCGGCGAGGTTAGGTTCTGTCTCGAGGTAGTGGTAGAGGGTGCGGGGAGCCACGTCGAGGTTGTCGGCGGCCTTCGCGACGTCACCTTCTGCAGAGTCGACGGCTCCCTTCACACGCACGGAGAACTCTCCCGGGTTGAGCTGCTTCACTGCTCCTAGGTCAGTGCGGGGACCACCCGGCTTCTTGTTACGTCGCTTCTCGGACAGCACCTCACGAACGAATTCCACGATCAAGTTCTTCATGTGATTAAGTATCTCCCTCCCGGACATTTGATCAGTCGTCGGAACTCGGCAGGAGGAGGGCGAGGAGAGCAGCGTCGCCGCTAGCCTCCCGTAGAAGTCGTCCGATCTTCGCGTCACGGCCGCCCTTCGTGAGGGGGACGCCCAGCTTGCGAGAGAGACGAGACTTGGCGGCGGTGAGGCCGAGGAGACGGGAGAGGGAGAAGCCACCCTTGTTCATGCTCTCATCTTACACCACGTGGGGGAGAATGGACAAGCTCCACGGCATGCCACCCACTCAAACGCCGCGGAAAAACTCAGAGCACGATCCAGTCGCCCGAGTCCCCCAGGTCGACCACCACCATCCCGTGGGACTCAGCGTCGCAGGGGAGGGAAGAGGAGATGGGAGGGAGGGGGAGAGGGAGCTCGAGCTCCAAGGGGAGTGGCTCGACTGTCTTGCGTGGTGGAAGGGGAACGACGCCGGGGAGCATGATAGTACCTATGCGGGAGAGAGAGAAATCTGAAAGTGCCTCCCATCAGCAGGGAGGCCTGTTAGTGTGGGAGTCATGGGATAGGAGTGACGATGGCACCGTCGATGTAAAGCCCAGCCACAGCGTCATAGCCATAGAGGGAGAGGAGAGAGTCCTCGAATTGTGGGTCCGGGTAGAACATATCAACCCCCTCCCAATCATCATGCTCCAGGTTCCCAGTCATGGTAGACATCTGCGGGAGAGAGGGATGTGTGAAAGTAACTCGGCGTGGGGTGGAAGTAACCATGACTCTGTTATACCACAGGTGCAGCGCAGTTTACACGAGTCATTGCAACTCGTTGCACACCGGGGAGATAAAAAACAGAACAGGTCTCCACCCGGGAGGGGAGACCCGTGAGACTAGCGCAGGGGAGGGGGAGTCAGCGGAGGGTGCCCCAGTCGACAGAGTCCATGTCGCGGCCCACTCCCTTCTTCCAAGAGGCGATGGCCGCGCTCCGCTGCACGACGCGGGCCTCCGTGTGACCCGCCGCGGAGACGACGCGCTCAGCCTCCACCCGCGTGGCCCAGCCGATGGCCTGTTGCGGGTGGTCGGTGAATTGTCCCAGGGAGGGGCCGTAGATGGAGGAGGCCTTGTAGGGACCCAGGGCGTAGCCAGTGGAGATGCCGTAGAAGACGATCCAGTCAGTGTCGTTTGCCATAAGACAGATATATCATACGGCGGAGTGACTTTGCACTGTGAGTTTCTACAAGTTGCATCACGTTAGGCAGCGTTTTTCCACACAAGATGAGTGTCATAAAGTGCCATTTTGTGTCATGAAGTGACATGTTGTGCCAAGGTACCACCACGTCCCACAGGGTCAAGCTACCCCTCCTGATCGCCTGTGCTGCTTTTCCCTCGACTCCGCCTGCTGCCCCACGCACCGCCACATATGGACACGTAGACATGGACAGCGATCCTTAGAGCTGCTTTCTGGAGGGCGTGGGCCTCTGGGAGTCCTCGAGTCCTCGGGACGGCTGGAGAGGTACCGTGTGTCTCGTCTGTGGCTCCCTGTTCCCCCTCCCTCTCCCCCTGTGTAGCGCCCTGAGTCTCCCACCCTGCGGCCCACTCCCTCTCCTACTGTGATGTTCTTCCCTCCCCTCGAGGATTTTCTGATTTTGTCTCCGCCGCGGTGATATAATTATGGGAGCGATGAACAACGTCCCGGAGTATCCTGTTGGTTGCATGATCGTGAGTGAAGATCCTTATGTCGAGCTGCAAATGGGAGTCGTTCTCGGAGCATTTACGGGCAAGTGGGAATACAGAGAGATACTTTGGCTTGATGGACGAGTTACAACCGAAGGAGTCATTTACCTCGGCACATTTTATCGTCCCATCTCGTTTCTGCCTGACCGATGACGACAATCATTTAATTCGCGCATCATTATATGCGGACGAATTCTGTTGAATATACTTATGGGACATGGGTCATCCTCTTCTCCGCGCTGCCATCCGTTCCCTCCTTTCGGAGATGTCCCACTACTCTCCCGTCAAGGCGGCCACCGCCGCACAGTTCCCCCACATGGCGAAGGGCCACGACTCGACCTGGGAGGAGGCGCTAAGCGAGGCGGGGGAGGCTTGCAGGTCTCTCGGAGATCGTCACCTCCTCTACCGGGCCCACGCTTTTAAGGGCAAGTCGAGCGGTGTCGTCGTCGTCAAGAGTGATCCTGCGGGTTGGAGGCGCGGGCGTATGGGTCTCACGATGTCGATCTCCCCTGTCTACGCCGAGTTCATGGAACGCCTCACGAGCACCCTCGGAATGGCGAACGTCGTCTACACCTCCTTCGGGGCGGGTCGAGCGGCCTTCGGTTCTCCCTCCCTCTTTGTTCCTCTCTCCCCCGCGAAGGTTGCCTACAACCCTGAGGTGTACGATGTGTACGTCGATTGGAAGAAGCACGCCGAAGGCGAGGGGAGAGAAGCCAATGAGATGATTGAGGGCTACGTGGAGGGTTGGCCTACTGATCTACCTCGCGGTACTGAAGTCCTCGTCGACTGCGACCGTTACGCTCTTCTCTCCCACGAGATCCTGAAGCACACTCTCTTCTACCGCGACAAGGAAAGACAAGCTGCTCTCGACAGGGCAAAGACGTACTCGGACCTTGCTGAGGTAATCTCTCCCGAGCTCTAGAAAGACTCGTACCAGCGTACTCTGTTGCATTTGATGGGTCCCAGTCCCCACACCTCACGCTCCTTAAAGCGGTTAATCATGAGTGGATGGTCAACCTTATTGTAGATAGCATCGAGGTCAAGCATTGATCCGTCATTGTCACCTGTTGATGCTTCATAAACGACAATAACATCTCCCTCTTTTCCATGCTTGTGCTGGGATGTTCGACCAAAGTGGAGTGCAGCTGACAACGAGGTTGACCACGATGTGATAAGTCCTCCGCGCGGCTCGATGGTAAAGTCAAGAGTCTCCTTCCCCAGCTTAGTGTTGCGGGCGAGGTTGTCTCCCACGATGATCCTATCTGGGTTGATGCCCGTCACGCCCGCAACTGCTTCAGGAGGCATTGAGACGGATCGATAGACGGTTCCATCTGACGGCTTAACGAAGATGTCTGAGTATTCTCCCGAGGAAAGCCACGCCTTGATAGCAGCAATCTCACCATTTGACAGTTGCTTCGTGCCGTCGAGGTAATTGACGATGCTCTGAAGGAGTTTCGCCTCTGTGGGAGTGTCCTCCTCGAAAGGAACATTGTCCTTGCGTTCACCACCGAATGCGACATTCCCAAGGTCGATCTCTTCTCGAAGTATTTGTCTGATATATTCTCTCAGAACTGTGTTGTTCATTAACATAATTATGGTTTGATTTTCTCGCACTGAGCATGTTTTTTTCAAAGACAACGAGTTAGTATGTGCGTGATAGAAATATTACAATTCCATCACAATTACACTTACAACATGAAAATTGTTACTTCTTAAAGGCCGATTTCAAGGCAAGATGAAGAGGCCAAAGCAAGACAAGGTATCCAACAGACACACCTTCGAATATGACATTCTTTTTAGAAGTGTTGTTAAGCCAAACAAGGTATGAGTTATCAGTATGACCCAGCATCTCAAGTGCAGTAATGAGCCAAGACATAATTCCGGCAAAGAGATACATTGCTGAGACTGCGCCTATTGCTATGGATATCATGTACTAAGTAGGCATCAAATTTAACGATACGTTGAATGTTATTCATTAAAAGACCTGCTGAAGAGAGAGGGCCCAGCACTCAAGAAAGCTCCAACGACGGTGGCAGTCTTGCTCTTTAGTTTCTTCTGTAGCATCGCTTCGATGCTGTTACCTGCCGCGATCATATCATCAACTGCAGATTTCTCCCAGCCTTGTGCCTTGTAAGCTTTGTCGAGGAACTCAAGTCCCTCCTTGTCGTGCACCTCTGCATCGTCAGCCTTCGTATCCGTCCTATTCTCGGGAGGAAGTGGATCGAGCTC
>SXGT01683428.1_pt1 | contig 19643 bp, 23 predicted proteins | sample 3176221 | NCBI WGS metagenome assembly SXGT01 (sample SAMN11356862, study PRJNA531348) | freshwater metagenome | isolation source: freshwater sample F1-120 | place: China: Fuxian Lake, Yuxi | collected 2017-12-25
CGAATGATGGCCAAGGGCCACTCTCGAGTTCGTCCAGGTTCGGCGTTTCATGCATTGGTTTTGCCATCTGTATATCTCCTTGAAGTCTCAACTACAGGGTGTCGTCACAATTCACAGCACCTTCCCGCAGACAAACCGCCACGGAACGAGTGCATGCATATTAGGGAGCGCTTATCATCCTAACCATCATTCCGAAGGGGTAACCGGGTATTTCGCTCGGGTAAGCAAAACCTATCCTTTCGGGTAGGTAGCAACTACCCAGCTGGAAGTGCCTATACTTGACCGAAAATGTCAGATAATCAGCACATCAACAGATACTGATAGATTATGAACCATATCAATCCACTTGCGAAGTTCAGAAATCCTTTTGGCAACCAGGAAATTGAATTTCAGGAGATCGTATACGAGGGCGGCGGCACCCCGATGCTGCGAATTCGCATTCGTGAGCGCGGTGCCCGCTTCACCATTTTTGATGTCGACCCGATTACCGCCAGATTCTGGGCGGATGAAATGCTGAAGTGGGCTTCGCCGCTCGTTGAAGCCGATGGCAACTCGGGAGGAAGTTGATCCATGCGCATGTACAACGCCGAGTGGGAGGCGCTGAAGCGCCTCGACTACACACCCAAGGTTACCGACCTTCAGTTCGATCTTTCCGGCTTCGAGATTCCCGCCGATCACGGTTACTCGCTTTACGAGGAAATTGCGAGACACCTCCCCTGGCTTCGAGATCTAGCTGATGCTGGTATACATCCTGTGCATGCGACTCCCAGTGGTCGAAATGAAAATCTGGTGATCAACAGACGCGTAAAACTGGTTCTGCGAATGCCGGTTGAACATGTTGCCGATGCACGTGGACTGGTCGGCAAGGAAATTGACCCTGGAGCGGGAAAGCTGCGCATCGGCAACTTGAAAGAAAAAGCTGTGACGCCATATGCAACGCTGTATTCACATTTTGTTGCCCTGGACGCCCAGGATGAACGCGATTTTTTAAATGAAATCAAATGCTTGATGGCAGATATCGGGATAAAAGCCGGCCTCATCCCCGGCAAGCCCCAAAAAATGCACATCCCCAAAAGGGTAATTGGCGGTTACAGCTTGATGCTGCACGATATTGACTTGATGCAATCAATGATCCTGCAGGAACGCGGCCTTGGTTTGCATCGTGGTTATGGCTGCGGAATCTTCATTCCGCACAAATCGATCAAGGAAGTGGCTATCGACTGAATGGGTCGGTTGCCTGCTTCCTGATATGAGTTTTTATCTTTTTTCAACCCGTTCAACAGGAGAAAACCATGGGATACATCGTAAACGGCGAAGAACTCGAGACTGACGACGACGGCTTTCTGGTCGAAGCCAATTTCAGTGATGACGTCGTACCGGTCATTGCCGCCGCAGAAAAGATCAACATGACCGACGAACACTGGCAGGTTGTCCGCTTCATGCGCGAGCGTTACCAGGAAGACGGCCATACGCCCAATTTCCGCAACATGGTGGCCATGCTCGACGAAGAGGACGACAGCGTCGACTGGAAGAAAAAGTTGTACGAACTTTTCCCTCTTCAGCCCAACCGCCAATCCGCAAAGGTAGCCGGCATGCCGAAGCCCTTTGGCAAAGGCGGCTACTAACCTGCCAGTTACGCGCTGCCGCTGGTGTGGCGGCGAGTTCACCCCACCCAACGACCGCGCGTAAGTCTTTTTCACACATGTATATCAACACACTGGTTACCACCGAAGACCTGGCACAGCACCTGAATGACCCAAACTGGATCGTGCTTGATTGCCGTTTTACGCTGACCGATTCCGAAGCAGGTCGCCAGGCTTACCTGAAGAACCACATTCCCGGTGCGCATTACGTTCATCTTGATGAGGACCTATCCGCGCCGATCACCGAATCTACAGGTCGTCACCCCCTGCCCGACCCCGAAACCTTCGCCAGAAAAGTCTGCTCCTGGGGTATTGGTGTCAATAAGCAGGTTGTTGTGTATGACGACAGTTTCGGCGCGATGGCCGTACGCGCCTGGTGGATGCTGCGCTGGCTGGGCCACCCTGGTGTCGCATTGCTGGATGGCGGACTCCCCAAATGGACACGCGAAAAACGTCCGCTTACCCCCGATCTGCCCGAAAGGGTCAAGGGGCATTGCGCCTGCTTGCCGGAACCGACACAAATCGTTGCGGCGGATCAGGTATTGCATGCCGTGAACAGCGGCGACCAACTCATTATCGACGCACGGCCTGAACGTCGTTTCAGCGGCGAATTCGAACCGCTCGACCCGGTTGCAGGCCACATTCCAGGCTCGATCAACTGGTCATTCGAGGAAAATCTGGATATCGATGGCACGTATCTGCCACCGGAAGCGCTGCGCGAGAACTATCAGGCCTTGCTAAAAGGTCGACCTGCCTGGCAGGTTATCCATTCCTGTGGCTCGGGTGTTACCGCCTGCCACAATCTGCTCGCGATGGAGATCGCCGGCCTGCCCGGATCCCGCCTGTATCCCGGTTCCTGGAGCGAGTGGATTCGAGACCCGTCGCGCCCGATCGAGACTGGAGAGTAAGCATGCTGCGCGTCAAGACAAAATGGTTCAAGAAAGAAGGGGAGCGGCCACCCGAGGAAGTCGCCACGGTCATGGCTTCAATGCTCTGGCGCCTGGCCGACAAGGCCATCGACAATCTGTCCAAAGCCGACTACGACATCATCACGCCGCAGCGCGGTTTCAAGATCATCGCCGAACTGACCTGCTTTCTAGTCCATTACATGGATCGGCTGGCATTTGAACGGATGGAAGATGACCAGCGGCAGGAACTGATCAGCGCAACCGGAATCCGTCTAGCCGAAGTCATGGAACAGAACATTCTTGACTTCAACGAGGGTGAACGCGATCCCGATTATGACTATCAGGAAGGTTATATCGAGTTGCTCAACAAGCGCATGCACGATTACGCCGAATTCGCCGAATTCGTTCTACCCAACGGCAAGCCGAACTTCCAGCCGGCTCGCTTCCTCAGCCTGATGATTCGCGAGGACATGGAAAAATCCGATCAAAGCTGGATCCAGGATCAACTAATGGACATCGAAGTCCCTGCCATGATGGAAATGGCGAAGAAGAACATGGATGGCTTCTATCCGCCTTTGGAAGCGGCCTGAGCACAAGATGATTCCACTCGACAGCCCATTTCACCCCGACAACACGTCAACCTATCTGGCCTGGCGTGATGCCAAACTGGCGGGCTATCCGACACGCGGCGAAGAACTCATCGTCACGATAAACGACCCGGAAAATATCTCCGACGCAGAGTACGACGCACTCTGGCAATGCATCGCCAAGACCAACATGGCGATCTACGCCACTCGAATGGGCGAAAGCGAGGACAAGAACGGCCCGCGCATGATCTCCGCCCAGTTTGGCCTGACCCACCTCGACGCCAACTGGCTGGCCGACGAAGACGGCATTTCCAGCCTGACGCCTCAGGACGAAGGTGCCCAGAAACACGGCGAATTCATTCCCTACACGCATCACCGCATCCGTTGGCATACCGACGGTTACTACAATCCGCCAGAGCGCCGCATTTACGCGATGACCCTGCATTGCGTACGCGAAGCGGACGAGGGCGGCGAAAACGATCTGTACGATCACGAACTGGCCTACATTGCGTTACGCGATGCCAATCCGGATCACATCCGTGCATTGATGGCGGATGACGCGATGACCATTCCGGCACGCGTCGACGAAAACGGCACCGCGCGCCCGGACGAGACCGGCCCGGCCCTATGCGTGGCTGACGGCCGATTGCACCTGCGCTACACAGCGCGAACCAAGAGCATCGCCTGGAAGCAGGATGCCGCTACGCAAGCGGCCCTGAACGCACTGGAGGCGCTTCTTGAAAGCCGGCCTGCCGGCGTGTTCACGCTGAAACTGCAACCCGGCATGGGCCTGATCTGCAACAACGTGTTGCACACCCGATCAGGTTTCAGCGATCGCCCGGAACACCGTCGGTTGCTCTATCGGGCTCGCTACCACGACCACCTCAACAACCTGCGAAACTGAACTTCAGTTTTTTCGCTGCGTCTCGAAACCAGGCGACAACTTGTTCTCCACCGCGAATACCGCGGCTTCCACCCGCGACGACAAGTTCAGCTTGGCCAGGATATGGCGCACATGCAACTTGACCGTGTCGTAGCTGATGTCGAGTTCACGTGCGATCGTCTTGTTGCTTTCTCCCTTGGCCAGATGTTTGAGAATTTCCCGCTCGCGCTGGGTCAGCGACTCCAATAGTGAAGTTGCGCTGTTGTTCTTGCCGTCCAGCATTCGTACCAGTTTTGCCGTCATCGCCGGCGCCACCACGGTTTCACCGCGTGCAGCGCGAACGATCGCATCAACCAGTTCATCCGGTTCCATGCTTTTCAGCAAATAACCATTGGCACCGCTGCGCAGCGCGCGCGCCATATCCTCTTCCGCCTCGCTGACCGTCAGCAACAACACCGGCAGAAGAAATGCATCGGAACGCAACTCCTGCATGACCTGTATGCCATCGGTCCCGCCGATATTCAGGTCAAGCAACAGCACATCCGGGCTGTGCAAGCGCAACAAGCCTGCCACATCGGCCGGATTGCCGGTAATTGCCGAAACCTTGACCGCACCTTCACGTTCCAGCAATTCCGCCAGACCCTTGCGAAACAGGGTGTGATCGTCAACCAGGACAATGCTCAACTGTTTCAACTGTTCAACCAGTAATGCATTCATGCCTTGTCCTTAACACCCGGGCGAGCTGGAAAGCTCAATCGAACGATAGTCCCCCCTGCCGCGCGGCTTTCTATGGTGAGCTTGCCGCCCAGCTTGGCAGCGCGCTCTCGCATGATGGTCAGACCGAAACTCTTGCCCATGTTGCTCAGCGCAGTCCCCTGCAGGCCGACCCCATCGTCAGCCACATTCACCACATATTCATTGTCATGCAGGTCGAGCGTCACCACCACATGCCGTGCTCGCGCATGCTTGCAGATGTTGTAGAGCGATTCCTGGATGATGTGGAAGACCTGGATTTCTTCTTCCGGCGTCAGCACGACATCCTGTGCCACATTCAAGAAGTCGACATCGGCGTTGGCCTTCTTGCTGAAGCTTTCCGCCATTTCCTGCAATGCAGGAACCAGACCGCGCGGATCGATGCGATCGCGAAACTGGGTGATCAGGTTGCGTAATTCCGAGTAGGCCATATCGACCGCTTCCTCGACATCGCCAAGATAACGGTTTGCCCGGTCCTGATCCTGTTCCGCCAGCGCATCGTTCAGCACGGTCAGACGCATCTTGGCGTAAGCCAGGGTCTGCGCCAGCGAATCATGAATCTGGTTGGCCAGCATGGTGCGTTCATTCATCAGGGAAATACGCATGTTTTCACGCGTCAGGCGCGTGTTTTCGAGCGCCATGCCGAGATGTTCACTGATCGAGTTGAACAGATAGCGGATGTCTTCCGGCAGCGGCGCCGGGTTATCCAGGAAGATGTTGTAGACGCCCAGCACCTTGCCCTTGTGGCGTAACGGTACCGCATAGATGGTGCTGCATTTCTGCGCGAAATAAATATGGCGCACCTGCTTTTGGCATACCTCCATGACACTGTCCGACTGGGAAGTCTGCGACAACGTCGCCTTGCCGCAGATGCCGCACTCGAGCGGAACATAGCGTTCCTTTTCCACCAGCGCCGGACTCAGCCCGATCGATCCGGCCATGCGCAGATGCGCGCCATCAGCCGTCAACACACGGACCGCGCCCGCCTTGGCACGCGAAATGCGCACCATGATCTCCAGAAACCGCATCAGCATCTGCTCCGTATTCGCATCGGAACTCATGCTGCTGGCGATTTCGGCCAACACCTCGATCACCGGCAAGCGATCGCCGCGATCCGGTGCACCCGGCGCATCCATGGAAACGACATCAATGGCGGAAATGGGGATGTGATGATTTATCACGATGGTCGAGCCACAAAGAAAAGCGAGACAGGATGGTACTGGAGCGGCTCCGGCTGCGCCAAGCAGACATCGGAAGAACCCCCTGCGCGCACCAGACTAGCCGGATACGGGATAGTATTCTGCGCACTCGAAATTCCCTTCGCGCCTGGAGTCGCATCGATGTCCGACAAACACCCAATTATTGCTGTAACCGGTATGGCAGGCGCTGGCCTTTCCACTGTCCGGCATGCCTTCAAGGATCTTTTCAACCGGCATGGCATCAAGCCCGCCATCGTGCATGGCGATGGGTTCCGACGCTACACCGACAAGCAGTTCGCGGCGCTGCTGGAAGAAGCCCGCATCAGTAACCGTCGCATCTCCTGGTTTGGTCCGGAATGCAATCACTTCCCTGAGTTGGAACAGTTCTTCCAGACCTATGCCGAAACCGGAAGCGGCGTCGTGCGCGAATACGCCCACAACGACAGCCGAGCCGCCACAATCGGTGTCAAAGCGGGTGAGTTCACGCCCTGGAAACCACTGGCGACCGGATCCGATCTCCTGTTCTATGAAGGCCAGCATGGTGGCGTCATAGCCAACACCTGGACCCGTCGACAGGTCGATTCGCGCCACTTTCCGCCCGAAATCGACCGCCGCGTCGGCAAGCAAGGCATCGATGTGGCCCAGCATGTCGACCTGCTGATCGGCGTCGTCCCCGCAATCAACCTGGAATGGATTCAGAAAATCCATCGCGACTGCGCCAAAGGGGTCTGCTCACCCCAAGCCTCACTTGAAACCATTCTGCGCCGCATGGACGACTACATTCACTACATCGTGCCGCAGTTTGGCCTGACCGACATCAACATCCAGCGCATGCCTCTGGTGGACACATCCAACCCATTCATTTCGCGGGACGTTCCGACACCCGACGAATCGGTGCTGGTAATCCACTTTCGCGACCGCAAGCGGCACGACTTCCCCGCATTGCTGCGCCGAATTCCGGGTTCACGCATGACCCGCCCTTCCACGATGCTGGTTCCAGGCGGTGAATTGCGCCTCGCACTATCGGTGATTTGCGGCCCTCTGGTGGAGGAAATGATGGAAAACCGGAGCAAGGCTTTGGCCAACTGATCAGCGCACAAGACAACATCCCGATCACGCCAAGCTACTCACCCTGCTCGCGCCAATAGCGTTTCTCGTTCAGGCGCGCCCGCTCAAGATGAACCCCGTCGCGGCTCATGCGTAGCGTCAACGCACCGTCGCGGTCTGTGCGCGCCAGCGTCACCCCCGGCAGGGTTCGAAAGCGTGCCAGGGCATCCGGATGCGGGTGGCCGTAGCGGTTACGATGCCCAACCGGAATCAATACCCAGCGCGGCTGCACGGCGGCAAGAAACTCCGGCGTCGAGGATGATCCACTGCCGTGATGCGCCGCCACCAGAACATCCACCGGCCGCAGCATGTCGCGTTCGAGCAGATTCATTTCGCCCAGCCGCTCGATATCGCCGGTCAACAAAGCGCTGAAGCGCGCACCCTGTATTCGAATCACGCAACTGCGGTCATTGTCGCCGTGGCCGGCATGCGCGTATTGATGCACCGGCGGATGCAACACCTCGAAACGCACGCCATCCCAGACCCAGGCCTGACCGGCATGACAAGGCAGCGCATCCGGCCGCAGCTTGCGCACGCCCTGACCAGTCGGCCCGAGCGACGCGACCGGCACCCCGGCAAGCGAAGTCAGCAACCATCCTGGTCGATGACTGAGCAGCAAACTGTGCCCGCCGCCGGTATGGTCGATATCGTCATGCGACAGCACCAGGCCATCGAGTCGATTGATGCCCTGATGCCAGAGCGCCGGGGCGATCACGCGCGCGCCGGCATCCTCGCCGGAGGCGTAACGCGGCCCGGCGTCGAACAGCAGTGAATGGCGGGCAGTGCGTACCAGCACCGCTTCACCCTGGCCGACATCCAGCACGGTCAGCCAGGCATCGCCGACCGCCGGGGACGGCAAGCGCGGAAAGAACAACGGCAGAAAGAGCAGCCAGCCCAACCAGCGGGCGGGAAATCCGCGTGGCAACAAGACGATGACAGCGCCCAGCAGAGCCGCCAGCAGCGCCGGGTATCCCGGTGCAGCAGCATGCAACAGCGGCTGCGGCAATCGAACCAGCATTTCCAGCACCCACATGACGGCCGCGACCACCGCATGCGCCGACGCAGCGGCAAAAGGCACGGGCGTCAACGCCGCCAACAAGGCAAGAGGCACCGCCGCCAGGCTGATCAGCGGAATGGCGACCAGATTGGCCAGCGGCGAGACCAGGGAAACTTCCTGAAACAGGCTCAGCAACAACGGCGTCAGCACCAACGTCACCGCCCATTGCGTCCGGATCCAGCCAAGCACGATCGGCGTCGGGCGCAGGCGCCCGCTGCCGGTGAACAACAGCGCGGCAACCGCGCCGAAAGACAACCAGAATCCCGGCGCATGCGCTGCCCAGGGATCCAGCAATACCACCACCGCCAAGGCCGCCGCCAGCAGTCGCGAGGGACTCGGAGTAACATCCAGCAACGCGACACCTGCCACCCCGAGCAACATCATCAACGTGCGTTGTGCCGGGATGCCAAAGCCTGAAAGCACCGTGTAGGCGGTCGCCGCCACCACCCCGAGCAGAATGCCGGCTGTTCGGGCGGGCAAATGCAGATTCAGCACCGGGATACGACGCCAGACCCAGGTAGCGAAACCGAACACCAGGGCCGAGAACAACGTGATGTGCAGGCCTGACACCGAAAACAGATGCGATGTGCCGGTCTGCCTGAACAAGGTCCATTGCGCCGCCGGAATGGCGTCCTGATCTCCTACGGCAAGCGCCACGACAACCCCGGCATAGGGAGCATCCCCCAGGGCCGCGCGCAGATGATCTCTTATGCTGCTGCGCGCTGCATCCAGCCAGGCACGCACGCCTGGCTGGCATTCAACGCTTCGCCAGGGGTTCCCCAACACATTGCCGGTGGCGCGAATACCGCGCTCCAGCAGCCATGCCTCGTAATCAAAGCCGCCCGGATTGACACCGCCATGCGGGCGGTAAATCCGGGCGGTCAGGTTGATGCAATCGCCGCCCGCAAGAACGGGAAGCGGCCCGTCCTCTCTGGCATACCATCCCAACTGGATACGCTCGGGCAGATCGGCGCCCGCTGTATCGACTTTCACCACCCTCGCCACGAAGCGCAATCCGGAGGGCGTTGCCTCGGGCAAACCGAGCACGCGCACGGTCAACGCAACATTTCGGCCTTCCCACTGCCTGGGCAAGGAATCTGCAAGACGAATCTCGGCACGCCAGGCGGCATAGAAATATCCCATGCCAAAGGCCAGCAGCATTGCCAGCAAGAAATCGACATGCCGATTCAGCCGATGCACCAGACTGGCGCGCACGATCAACAGCAAGGGCAACATCGACGCCCAGACCAACGCAGGCAACACCGGCCGGGTTTGCAGCCAGGCTGCGCCCAGGGCGAATGCGATGATCAGGCCGCGCAAACCAATCAACTAAACTCTCCCCATGCCTCGAAAACACTTCAGAAAATTCCTTCCCGACCACGACACCATTCGCGGGAACAAATATCTGCGTATTTTTCAACCGCTGCTCAAGCACCCCAATCTGTGGCACCTGAACCGCCATTCCGTTGCCGGTGGCGTCGCCGCCGGCCTGTTTGGCGGCTTGATTCCCGGCCCGCTGCAAATGCTTACCGCCGCTGTTCTGTCAATCATTTTTCGGGTCAATCTGCCGGTTGCGGTCGTCACCACCTTGTACACCAACCCGTTTACCTGGGGACCACTGATCCTGGCCGCCTACGGCATCGGCAGTTGGGTGACAGGGGGCGGCAGCGCGCCGATCAGCAGCCTGGAATTCAACTGGAAAGTACAGAACTGGACCGAATTCCTGCCTGCTTTTTCTGCATGGCTGATGAGCCTGGGCGAGACCTTTCTGATTGGCAATCTGATCCTCGCATCAGCCCTGGCCATTTCCGGCTACTTTGTCGTTCAGCTCGCCTGGCGGCTCTACATTCTTGCCTACCTGCGGCGGCGGCGTGGCAGAGCACCGCCCGCCGCCAATCCGGATTAATCGCGCTCGCTCGGCACCGAGACAGGGTAACCGTTGCTGAGCGCGGTGAAAAACACTTCCAGGTCGGTATATGCCCGGCTACCCGGCACCAGGGGTTGAGTCCGTGTATCGATGTTGCACTCGGCAAAACGCAGATGCAGGGACTGCAACTGGTAGCGAGTCCGATAAACCGGGAAATGGGCAGCATCGCCATACGGCGTGGTAACCACGTTTCCGCGCAGATGCAGACCAATCTGGTGAGTATGGCAGGACGAACAGGCCAGATTGAAACGGCCGGCACGCATGTGGAACAGCTTGCGCCCACGTTCGAAAGCGGCTTTCATCGGCCCTGACTTGGTCACATTGATATTGATCGGCATGCCTGTGCTCTGGCTGGCGACAAAGACCGAAACCGCACTGTTGTCATAGCTGCCGTTCTGCAACACCCGGCCTTCCTTGGCGGCGCAACGCTCAATCACTTCTTCAAGGCCGGCAACGTGTTTAAGGTCGGGGCGATCCATCGGATAACGTGCACGCAATCCTTTCAGATTGCCATTGTGGGCACCCAGACAAGCCGCGAAGCGTCCGGTCTTGTTCAATTCCTTGAATAGTGCATCCCCCCGATCTGCCGCGAAATGGCCGCCATGCACGGAGGTATTGAACGGCGGATCCATGAATTTCCAGTTCAGCTTCCAGTTGTCTTCGGGATTACCGGCCAGGCGCCAATCAAGCGCCTTCGGATCCTTCCAGTACTTGTAGGAACCGGAAAGCTGCAAATCACCCTTGACGTGAGGCAGATAGTCCTCGATGACGTCGTATTCGCGATACGGGGCTTCGGCAGCCCAGGCGGGGAACTGCGCAATACCAGCCAGCAGCAACAGCGCCAGGAGGTTAGGTTTCATCTTGAACTCCTCAATCCAGACTTTGCACATAAGCCACCAGATCACGAATTTCCTGTTCGGTCAGGATGCCGAACGTGCCGAACGGCGGCATGACGCTGTTGGGGTTGAACGAACGCGCATCGAATATCTGCTGGAACACCAGTTCATTCGGATAATTGTTCTTCTTGAAGTTCAGCAACCTGGCGCCAACCGTTCCCGGCCAGTCTTCTCCCGGCAATTCATGGCAGACGATACAGTAGCCCTTGTCCCGCGCCATTGCGAGCTGACGACCGCGTACCGGATCGCCGTTCAACGGCTCGCTCAAGATCACCTTCCTCGGCTTGAGGGTCGGCCGCTTGTCTTCGTGGCTAAGGCTGGGCCAGTGCGTCAGATCACGGCTGAATGGAGTCCATTCCAGACGGCCGCTGTTAACTACCACCTTCGGAACCACTGTCAGATTGACCGCACTTGGGTCGGCCGCAAAATCGGACGGCAATTCTCCAGCCGCCGCCCAATTCACCACCCAAGCGTTTGCCGCAAATACGAACAAACAAAGAAATTTGTTTCCGGTGCGCATCTTGCTCTCCTACCCTGAACCCACATTGAAAACAGTGTCAGATTACTCCAATCCACCTTCGCTTAGCCGAAGCACACGATGCATGCGAGCAGCCAATTCGGGGTCATGCGTGACAATCAGAAAAGCGGTGGCATGCCGTCGTGACAGCTCCATCAGCAGTTCCTGGATACGTGCAGCATTGTGGCGATCCAGATTGCCGGTAGGTTCATCCATCAGCACGCAGGCCGGCCGGGTTACCAACGCGCGCGCAATCGCCGCGCGCTGACGCTCACCGCCGGATAACTCTCCAGGACGGTGATGCATGCGATGGCCCATGCCGACTTCTTCCAGCCAGTGGGACGCAGCGGCCAACGCCACCGACCTGTCCATCCGCCGGATCAGCAAGGGCATGGCGACATTTTCCTGCGCAGTGAATTCGGGCAACAGGTGATGAAACTGGTAAACAAACCCCAAGGACTGGTTGCGCAACCTGCCCCGCGCCAGATCCGAAAGCGACCAGATCGACTCTCCAGCCACCTTGACCTCGCCTGCGTCAGGTTGATCAAGTCCGCCAAGCACATGCAGCAACGTGCTCTTCCCCGTGCCGGAAGCCCCCATTACGGCGACCTGCTCGCCGGCATGGATTTCCAGGTCGACATGGCTTAGCACCGGCACTTCCAGTTTGCCCTGCCAATAACTCTTGCTGACGCCGATGCAAGACAGCACCGGGGCGCCATTCAGGCCGATCGCATCAGCCGCCGGGTTGTCACTCATAGCGCAATGCCTCGGCAGGCTGAATGCGGGCGGCGCGCCAGCTTGGGTAGAGCGTGGCGAGGAACGCGAGCACCAGCGCAACACCGCCGACTACCCAGACATCCGGCCAGTTCAGTTTGGACGGCAGTTCGGAGATGTAATAGACATCGGCCGGAAACAGATCCATGCCAACCGCTTTCTCGATCATCGGCACGATGGTTTCCACGTTGAGCGCCAGCAGCACGCCGGATATCAAACCCAGAATTGTTCCAATCACCCCGATCAGACTGCCCTGCACCATGAAAATCGCCATGATGCTGCCCGGACTCGCACCCAGGGTGCGCAGAATGGCGATATCCGCCTGCTTGTCAGTCACCGCCATCACCAGTGTCGAAACGATATTGAACGCTGCGACCGCAACAATCAGCGTCAGGATGATGAACATCATGCGTTTCTCGATCTGAACCGCCTGAAAAAAGTTGGAATGGCTCATGGTCCAGTCGGAAAGATAGAAATCACCCGCCAGACTGCGCGCAAGTTCACGCAACACCCAGGGCGCGCGATCCATGTCCGCCAGCCTGACCCGCAAACCGGACACCGCATCGCCCATGCGATAGAGCTTCTGCGCATCCTCCAGATGAATCAATGCCAGTCCGGCGTCGTACTCGAACATGCCCATCTGGAATATGCCGACCACGTTGAATTGCTTGATGCGCGGCATCATGCCGGCTGGAGTCACCACACCCTGCGGCGCGATCAGCGCCACCTTGTCGCCAGGGAATACGCCCAGTGAGCGCGACAGATCACTGCCCAGAATGATGTTGAACTCGCCCGATTTCAGGTTATCCAGCGTGCCGCTGCGCATATGGCTGGCGAATTCGGCCACCTTGCTCTCTTCCGATGGCAACAAACCCCGAACCATCACCCCCTTGGTTTCGCTGCCTTGTACCAGCAGAGCCTGCCCCATCGCGAATGGGGCCATGCCGCGTACTTCAGGATGTTTTGATACCTGTCGGGCCAAGTCGGGCCAATCATGCAACTGGCCGCCTGAACCGCTGATTTCCATATGTGAGGCAACGCCGAGAATGCGGCTGCGCAACTCGGCCTGAAATCCGTTCATGACGGAAAGCACAACAATCAACGCCATGACCCCGAGGGCAATACCCGCCATCGAGGACATCGAAATGAAGGAGATGAAATGGTTACGGCGTTTGGCGCGGGTGTAGCGCAGGCCGATCAGAAGTTCAAATGGCAGCATGGGCCCGGGAGTTTGCCACAGACCCTGCCTCCCGGCCTCACTGCTTCAGCGTTCAATCTGGCGTTCAACGCCAGTTCAACGCAAAATCAAAGTACCCACCGAGTTTTGTGCCCTTGAGCACCCGCAGGCCTGGGCTCGGTCCTCGATCATCGCAAAATGCTCCACCAGATAGGCATCCTTTGCCGCGCCTTCCGGCAGGCGAGCAAGCGTTGCATTGTGCAGGCGGCACTCAGCCTCGGTGAGCGTGGCATGGCAAGGGATTTCCATGGCCTGCGCCCACTCGGCATCTTCATTGGCAACGGCCATACCAGAAAATCCCAGCCCCAAAATAAGCACCAGCGCAGCATGTTTCATTTTTCCGCCCTCCTCGGTTGAACAGGTTTACTTGATCATATCAATCAACTATTTCAATTCAACTACAAGATGAAAAGGGTCATTCCTCCCCCAGCAAATGCGCAGCCACCTCACGGCGATGCGCTGCGCGCCGGTGCTCGAACAGATAAATGCCTTGCCAGACGCCAAGCACGAGGTGTCCGGCGCGGACGGGAATCGAAAGCTGGGTCTGGGTCAGCACGGCGCGGATGTGTGCCAGCATGTCATCCGGCCCTTCCAGGATATGGCGATAGACCGGGTCGTTTTCCGGCACAAGTCGGACCAGAAATCGCTGTAGATCGTGCTGCACATCGGGGTCGGCATTTTCCTGCACGATCAGACTGGCCGAGGTATGCCGCACGAAAAGGGTCAGCAGCGCATCGCGCAGGCCGCTGCCGGCAATCCACGCAACCACTTCGGAAGTGAAGTCGTACAAGCCCTGGCCGCGCGTCGATATTTCGAAGGTATGGTGAAGTTGTCGCATGCCGGAATTTTAACGCGGCGGATAATTGCGCCATGAAAAGCCTGCATCTGCACATTGCCCTCCCCGCCAGCCATGACCAAGTGCTCGAATGCGCCCGACAGGCCGCCCCCAGCCTGCTCAAACTGCTACGGCGAGGACAAACCGTTACCGCAGAATCGGGCCTGGCCAGCCTGACTTGCCGGGCTTGCGGCATCGAACGACAACAGGATTGGCCACTGGCGCCCATCTGCGCGGCGGCTGAGGGGATTCCAGACACGAACACCGGCTACTGGCTGCGGCTTGATCCGGTGCATCTCGAAGTGGTGATGGGCGGCCTGCTGCTGCGCCCGCCTGAATTCCTGAATGTCTTGCCCACCGAAGCTGGCGCATTGATCGCCATGATCAACTCGCATTGGCAAAACGAGCACCTCAGGCTGATCGCCGCCAATCCGTCACGCTGGTATCTGCACCTCGATGCGCCCCCGGACCTGCAAACAACCCCGCTCGACCAGATGCACGGCGAGTATCTGACAGCGAATCTGCCACGTGGCACCGACTCACGCCTGTTTATGCAACGCATCAATGAATTGCAGATGTTGCTGCACGCCCACCCGATCAACCTTGAACGCGAGGCTGCCGGACAGCCGACGATCAATGGCATGTGGCTATGGGGTGGCGGCGAAGCATGCAGTGGCAAACCCGAACTGGATCTGTTGCTTGCCGACGAATTCGAACCGCGTGCGCTGGCGATGCACGCCGGTTGCGACACAGGCGACAGACCGAAAATGCTGTCTGAAGTCAGGCATGACGGCCGCGCCCTGGTCATCCTGACGCAATCGACAGAAGACGTTAACAGCGATCTGACCGTCCATCTCGCACAGCTTGAAGCACGCTGGTTCAGCCCCTTGCTGAAGCAACTGGCCCTGGGCGGCATCCGGCAGGTGCGGTTTGAACTGGCCGGGCAAACCGCCGTAACGCTGACACCGGGCCAAGCCAGGCGCTTCTGGCGCTGAAGCGCTGGCGTCAGCGCGGCACCGTCACCAGATTCATCCTGGCCAGGATGATCGCCTTGCGCTTGAGCAAACCGCGCGCCGCACGGTGGGTTTCGTAGTAACGCGGGTTAGGGATCATTGCCGCCAACGAAGCCGCCTGATCCGGCCCTATACCGGCAGCGGAAGTCTTGAAATAGCGCCGACTGGCGGCTTCCGCGCCGTAGATGCCATTGCCCCATTCGATGACGTTGAGATACACCTCGAGAATCCTTCGCTTGCTCCAGATCGCTTCGATCATCACGGTAATCACGGCTTCCTGGATTTTGCGAAAAGGATTACGCGAGGCGGACAAAAACAGATTCTTGGCCAATTGCTGACTGATCGTGGAACCACCGGCAACGATGCGTCCCTTTTTCATGTTTTTCTCGAAGGCCTGTTCCATACCTTCCCAATCGAATCCCTCATGCGCCAGAAAACGACTGTCCTCGGCCGCAATCACCGCCCGCTTCAACGGCCTGGCTACCCGGTCATAATCAACCCAGCGATAACGCAACTCGGCATCCGGATTCTTTTCCTGCAGGCGCGCCAACCCGGCTTCCATGAACGCGGTGGAATCCGGATCGAACGACTTCCACCAGAGAACATGCGCCAGGTACCAGAACTGCATCAGTAACAGCAGCGCAACGACAACCAGCAAACCCCGCCAGATCAGGCGCGACATCAGAGCTCCCGCAATGTGTGGATCACCGGCGCCGTTTCCGGCCGCAAACCGCGCCAGAGATTGAACGCCTCGGCAGCCTGCTCCACCAGCATGCCCAGACCATCCGCCGTGCGCGCGCCGCGCGCGCGCGCAAACGCAAGAAAAGGCGTGTCCCGGCCGTACATCATGTCGTAGGCCAGGGCATCAGCCGCAAAGACCGTATCCGGCAACGGCGGCAGATCGCCGGCCAGGCTGGCGGCAGTGGCATTGATTACGATATCGAACCCACCAGTCAGCGCGGCATAACCGCCGCCACCAAGATTGCTTCCGTTGCCGAACGCCCGCGCCAGACTTTCCGCCTTCTCGCTTGTTCGGTTGACGATGAACAGGCTCGCCGGTTGCTGCTCCAGCAGCGGCAGCACGACGCCCCGCGCAGCACCGCCCGCCCCCATCAGCAAGATCCGTTTGCCGACTATTTCACGTCCCAGATTGGCAAGCAGATCACGCACCAGTCCGGCGCCATCGGTGTTGTCACCGAGTATCGCGTCCGCCTCGAACAGCAAGGTATTCACCGCTCCCGCTGCCAGCGCACGCGGTGTATGCCGCGTCGCCAGCGCGTACGCCTGCTCCTTGAAAGGAACAGTGACATTGGCCCCCTTGCCGCCTTCCCGCCGAAATGCCGCAATAGCCTCGGCAAAACCATCCAGCGGCGCCAGCAGCGCGGAGTAAGTCAGATCCTGTCCGGTTTGACGTGCAAACGCAGCATGGATCAGGGGCGATTTCGAATGGGAGATCGGATTGCCGAAAACGGCATAGCTATCAGGCATGTCGGGGGTGCAGAAAAAATGTGGGGAATATGCCGCATCCATGCGTCCATCTTGCTGGAAGGATCAGCCTGTTCAACGGAATTTATGTGGTGATTTTTTCAACGCGGCGAGAATTTTTTCGTCCAGATTCCGCAGGCCGGCAAGCATCTCTTCCTGCACCAGCTTGCGCAGCGATACCTGCTGTTGCTCGAACAAGCGGGACAAGTGGCTTTCCAGATCGGAATACAACCGCGTCATGTCGGCATTGTCGATCGACTCGACCGATTCCGAATCGGATTGTCGGCGGCGCTGCGATTTTCTACGGTCGATGTAATTGCCCGCATCACTTGCCCGTCTGTCATGGCCGGCCGAATCCATTTCGTTATCTATGACATCGGTCAACAACGGAAAATCGTCGTTGAGAACGCTCTTGTCAGCCAGGGCTTCCCCGTTCCGTTTGCCCAGCAACGCGTCAATCTTGCCAAAAATGTCAGCCCGTTTATCCATCATTGCGGCGCCTTCAAATCATGCACATCAATCGCATAACCCCTTTCCTTGTAGAAACGGTAGCGGTTGCGCGCCAGCGCCTTGTCGGTGTCATGTTCGGAAACGATTTCAAGCATCCGGTCAAAACGGGCAAAGCATTCGGGAACCTCTGCCGCCAGATTGATCAACACATCGGCCTTGACCAGCAAGGTCGGATCATCGCCAATCAGGATGGGGGTTTTGCTCGCCAACGCATGGCTGCAATGAACGTGCGGAATGAATGACAGGATGGAGGACGTCCAGAAGCCGGCATCCAGTTCTCTCGTCTGTGCCGCATCCCGAGTAAACAACAAGGTGTGCTTGCCAGCATTGAACGCCTTTACAGCCAGCTTGCGCGCAACCAGAAATCTGTCCGCTGCATTCGTGTAGTAATCAATACGCGTCATGCCTGAAGTATCCGTGATGAACCCTTTGATCCGCCGGCAAGCGCGCTCGATGGCAGGACGCGGCAGCAGGTTATCTCTGTATTCGGGCCAGAGTTAACGATCTGTTTCATCATCCAACGCCTGCACCAGACTGTCCGGAACGAGCATTCGCCCTTCCAGGGCATGTCGCATGCGCTTCATGCGTCCAGAACATATCGGACAAACATATTTTCCATCCTCGGCGGCAACCCAACCGGCCGCCACGGCTTCCTCATCACTCCCCTCGAACCAGTTGCGACCATCCGACAAACGGCGGCCAATACGCGAATCCCGGCCGATCGAACGGCGCATTTCAACATACCGAACCGCCTGGGGATTGCAGATATCACAGAAGATAAAGCTGCGCCGAGGCATTTGCATTTCCCGGATGAACAAGGTGTCAGAAGCATAGCCGGAGGTAATCTCGCCTCCAAGCGCTTTTGCTTGCCCGCCTTGCGGTGGGTGTCCTTGCCTTCACCGGCAACGCCACCTGAAAATTCGATTGCGCCAGGCGGGCTCGATATACAAGCCCTATGCAACGTGCGTCGGGGACCGAAAATTCGTCAAATCCGTCAACAATCGGGCTGGAGCAATGCCTGACCAACTACACGCAGGCTGGTCGGCAAATCAGCCTGCGGCATGACTCCGGCTTGACCGGAATAGGCGCAGTCGCTAGTGTTCAGTCCCTTTGGAAAATCAAGAAAATCTCACCATGGCTGACATGGAATTGACCGGTGCAGAGATCGTGGTCAGCTGCTTGCGGGACGAAGGCGTGAAACATCTCTTCGGATACCCTGGCGGGGCTGTTCTCAATATCTACGACGAAATATACAAGCAGTCCGCTTTCAAACACATCCTGGTTCGCCACGAACAGGCTGCGGTGCATGCTGCCGATGCCTACGCCCGTGCCACCGGTGAAGTCGGCGTTGCCATCGTGACCTCGGGCCCGGGCGCAACCAATGCCGTCACCGGCATCGCCACCGCCTACATGGACTCGATTCCCCTGGTGGTGATTTCCGGACAGGTGCCCACGGCGGCGATCGGCCAGGATGCTTTTCAGGAAGTCGACATGGTCGGCATCACCCGGCCCTGCGTGAAACACAACTTCCTGGTCAGAGACGTGCGCGAACTCGCCGCGACCATGAAAAAGGCGTTCTACATCGCCGCGACCGGCCGGCCCGGCCCGGTGGTCGTCGATATTCCGAAGGATGTCACCCAGCATCGTTGCGTTTACGAATACCCGAAGAGCGTCGCCATGCGCTCGTACAACCCGACCAGCAAGGGACACGCCGGCCAGATCAAGAAGGCTGCGCAGATGCTGCTGGAAGCCAAGCGGCCGATGATCTACACCGGAGGTGGCGTCGTTCTCGGCAACGCGGCTGCGCAAGTGTCCGAACTCGTGCGACTGCTCGGCTATCCGACCACCAGCACCTTGATGGGACTCGGGGGTTATCCGTCGCCCGACCCGCTGTTCCTCGGCATGCTCGGCATGCATGGCACGATCGAAGCCAACATGGCGATGCAGCATTGCGATGTGCTGCTGGCGGTCGGCGCGCGCTTCGATGACCGCGTCATCGGCAACCCGAAGCATTTCGCCAAGGAAGCGCGACGCATCATCCATATCGATGTCGACCCCTCTTCGATCTCGAAACGCGTGCGTGTCGATGTACCGATCGTGGGTGATGTGGCGCAGGTACTGGATGAAATCCTCAAACTGATCCAGGCGGACAAAGCCAAGCCGGATGAGCAGGCGCTCAAGGCCTGGTGGGCGCAGATCGAATTGTGGCGTTCACAGGATTGCCTCAAATATGACCGTGCGGCGAGGGTGATCAAGCCGCAGTTCGTGATCGAAAAACTCTACGCAGTGACGCAAGGCGACGCCTATGTCAC
>SXGT01804483.1_pt1 | contig 19642 bp, 15 predicted proteins | sample 3176221 | NCBI WGS metagenome assembly SXGT01 (sample SAMN11356862, study PRJNA531348) | freshwater metagenome | isolation source: freshwater sample F1-120 | place: China: Fuxian Lake, Yuxi | collected 2017-12-25
CATCTTCTTCTGGGTCGCCCGCATGATGTACTCGGGCATCCACCAGATGGGGGCGGTGCCGTTCAAGGACGTGTACATCCACGGCCTGGTGCGCGACGAGCAGGGCGACAAGATGTCCAAGACCAAGGGAAACGTCGTCGATCCGCTCGTGTCGATCGAGAAGCACGGCACCGACGCGTTCCGGATGACGCTCGCCTCGTTGGCGGGCCTGGGGCGCGACCTGCAGTGGGGCGACAAGCACGTCGAGGTGTGGACCCGCTTCCAGAACAAGGTGTGGCAGTCGTTCCGCTTCTTGCGCATGCACGTCGACGCACGGCCCGCAGCCGCCGCCCCGCGCGTGATGGACCGCTGGATCCTCGCGCGCGCCGGCGTGGCCGTGCAGAACGTGCGCGCCGCGCTCGACGGCTACCGCTTCAACGACGCCACGGCCGAGCTGCACCGCTTCGTGTGGTACGAGCTGTGCGACTGGTACCTGGAGTTCTCCAAGTCGGCGCTGTACGGCGAAGACGAAGGCGCCAAGGCCGCCGCGCGGCACACGCTGTGGACGGTGTACTCGGCGGTCGCGCGACTCCTCCACCCGTTCATGCCGTTTCTGGCCGAGGAGCTGTGGCGCAACCTGCCGGGGAGCGAAGGGAGCGTGCTGACCGCGCCCTTCCCGAAGGCGGAAGACTTCCCGGCGGCCGACGCTTCGCTCGACGAGGTGGCGCTCCTGCAGGAGGCGATCGTCGCGGTCCGGCGCGTCCGCGCCGAGAAGGAGCTCGGCGGCAAGGTGCCGCTCGAGCTGTACTCCCGCGGCCTCGGCGGGCTCGCCCCCTACGCCGACGTGCTCGGCGACCTCGCCAACGCCACGGTCGTCGACGGCGACAAGCCCGCCGCGAGCGCGACGGTGGTGATCCTCGGCATCGAAGCGTGGGTGCCGCTGGCCGGTGTGCTCGACCTCGACAAGGAGCGCGAACGGCTCGCCGGGCAGATCACCAAGGCCCAGAAGTCGGTGGAGTTCCTGCGCAATCTCCTCGGCAACGAGGGCTTCGTCGGGAAGGCCAAGCCGGAGCTCCTCGCCGCGCGCCGCGCCGAGCTGGCCGGCGACGAGGCCCGACTCGCCACGCTGCAGGCGGCGCTCGCCGGACTCGGCTAACTGGCTCCGATGCTGTACTTCCTCGCAGCCTGCTGCACCGAGCCGGACGGGTGCACCGACCCCGACCCGGTCGACTCCGGCGACACCGGCGAGGCCCCCGACACCGGGGACTCCGCCGACACCGGCGACACCGCGGTCGCGGAGGGCCCCACCTTCGCCGACCTCGGGCTGCGGCTCGGCATCCCGGCGTACGTCCGCCCCGACGGTGTGGACTGGCCGCTGTACGTCGACGGCGCCGCACAGACCGGGGGCCTGATGGTGGTGAACCCGGCCAGCGGTCCCGGCAGCGCCAGCCAGGAGGTCTACGTCACCGGCATCGCCGAAGCCCAGGCCCTCGGCGTCTACGTCATCGGCTACGTGTCCACGGCCTACGGCACCCGAGACCCCGACGAGATCGAGACCGAAGCGCGCAAGTACCGCGACTGGTACGGCGTGGACGGCATCTTCCTCGACGAGGTTCCGAACACCTGCGAAGCGTGGCCCGAGTGGTACGGCGCCCGCACCGACGCCATCGAGGCGATGTACGGCCCCGAGGCGCTGGTCGCGTACAACCCGGGGACGGCGTCGTGCGAAGCGTACCTCGAGGACGCCGACATCCTCGTGGTCGCCGAGAGCGACCTGGTGCAGCTCCGCGACTACGCCGCCGAGCCGTGGATGGCCGCCTACGCGCCCGAGCGGTTCTGGTTCCTGGCCCACACCGCGGGAGGGTCCGCGTTCGGTGAGTCGCTCCAGAACGTCGTCGACCAGGGGATCGCGTGGGTCTACGTCACCGACGACAACCTGCCGAACCCCTGGGACCGCGCCCCGTCGTACTGGACCAGCGAGGTCGCGGCGGTCGAGGCCAACTGAGCCCTGCGCTCAGGGCACGAGCGCCGGCGCCGAGGTCAGCGCGCCAGTCGCGTCGACCGTGACGCGGACGGCCTGCACCAGGGTCATCGTCCCCTCCCCGGGTTCGTCCACCGCGCCAAGCGGCGGCAACGCCTGGTTGCTCGCCCACTCCCCGGTGTAGTTGACCAGGACCACCGCCACCGCGAGGTCGGCCCCACCGGAGGAAAGGCCGGCAGGGAAGAGGCTCGACCACGGCAGAAGACCCTCCATCCCGTTCTCGGTGAGGCCGGTCGCGCCCGCGTCGGCCGCCGCGGCACCCTCCGCCACGTTCCCGTCGTCGAACGCGCTCACGCCGGCCAGCCAGAAGAAGTCTCCCGCCGTCCCGATGTCGCCGTCGAGGCCACGCAGCCCCCCGTCCTCGAGCGTCTCCTCGAGCATCACCTCCTCGGCCCCCACCGCGCCGAGCACGGCGTCGAACCCGAGGCCGGGGATGGCGTCGAGGGTCAGGTCGGCCCCGGTGATCGCGGCGTCCAGGCCGAAGGTGAGATCGAGCGCGACGAGGTCGGCGCCGAGGCCGGTGCCGCCGCCGTAGTCGAGGTCGACCAGCACGAGGACCGCGTTGTCGCCGCGCTCGAAGACGCCGTCGACGCCGACCCGCAAGCCGGTGGTGTCGGCGGAGACGCGCAGCGCATCGAGCTGGTTGTAGCCGGCGCCGAAGGAGGTCGCCCAGGTTTGGGTCGCGACCGCCGCGCCCAGCTCGGCGGTGGTGCCGTCGACCAACGAAGGGACGGTCGGCGGGGTGACCACGGTCGCGCCGTCGACCGCAGCGGCCAGCACCGCGTGGATCCAGAGCTGGTCGAGGCGCTGTCCGTCGAGCGTTGCCGCCAAGGTCCCGCGACCGAAGACGGGCACGTCCGCGTTGGTGTGCTGACCCCAGCGCCAGCTCGCGGTCGGGATGGTCCCGGCCGGGCTGCCCGCGTCGACGGTGAGCCCGCCGCACTCGTGGTCGGCGGTGACCAGGAGCGTGACCTCGTTGGGTGCGGTCGCCGCCCAGGTGTCCGCGGCGGCGATGGCCTCGTCGAAGGCGACGACCTCGTGGAACACCCGTTCGGACGCCCGGGCATGGCTCGCGTGGTCGATTCGGGCACCCTCGACGAGCAGGACGAACCCGTCCGGGTCGGCGGACAACCACGACAACGCCGTCTGCGTCATCTCGGTGAGCGAAGGCGTTTCACTGGTGTAGCCGTCGGCGAGGTACGGAAACGACGACGAGGCGAACGCGCCGAAGAGCGGCCGGCCGTCGGCCACGGCGGCCAACAGCTCGGTGCGGGTGAGCACCACGTTGGCGGCGAGCGTGCCGAGCACGTCGGTGAAGTCGGCCTGGCCGCCCCCGAGCGCCACATCCGGGAGGGACGCGGCGTAGTCGGCCACGATCTCGTCGTCGTTGGAACGATTGGAGGTGTGGGCCACAAAGGCGCTCGGCGTGGCGCCGGTGAGCGTGTCGGTGGTGACGACCCCCACGGACAAGCCGCGCGCCCGCGCACGCTCGAGCAGGTTCTGGAGTTCGGTGCCGGATTCGTCCTGACCGACGACGTCGTTGAGCGTCTTGGTGCCGGTGGCGAGCGCGGTGGCCGACGCCGCGGAGTCGGTGGTCCCCGAAAGCGAGGCGGTGCGCACCTGGCCCTGCACCGGGAGCGACTCCATGAAGAGGGTTCCGGCCGCGCCGTTGGCGTACTGCCCGCCGCCCTGCACGTGCGGAAACCCCATGCCGTCGCCGATGAAGAGGAGGACCGCGGGGGGCGGCGACACGGCGGTGTCGCCCGAGTCGGCGGTGTCGACCGGCTCGCCGGTATCGGCGGTGTCGCCGGTTTCGCCGGTCTCGGCGGTGTCCGCGCCGGTCTCGGTGTCGGCGGTGTCGGCGCCGGTGTCGCCGCCGGTATCGGCCGTGTCGGTGCCCGCCGAGTCGCCCGTGTCGTCGGCGGTGGCGCAGGCCGCGAGGGCCATCAGCGGAAGGACGAACGTGACGCGCATGCAACGATCCCGGGTCGCCCTGCTATACCCGGGTCACAGGCGGGCGTGCACCCACAACGTGACGCTGTCGGTCGCGTGGAGCGGTTGCGGCTCGTCGGGGACCGCGAACCCCTCGCTCCCGTGGATCTCGATCTCGGTGAAGCCGGCCGCGGCGAGCAGCGCTTCGAGCTCGATTGGGGTGTACAACCGCACGCTCGACGCGGGCGCCTCGGTGCGCCCCGCGCCGCCGAAGCACAACGTCCGTTCTTCGAGCCGGCCGCGGAGCGCGTCGAAGCGGAAGCTCCGCACCACGTCGAGCCCCTCGGCCAAGGCACCCGGCGCGGAGTGGACCACGCGCGCCCGGCCCGACCAGTGGTAAGGATTGCCGACGCTCATCACGAGCTGGCCACCGGGGCGCAGGTGTTGCGCGACGGCCGCGAGGACGCGCGCGTGATCGGCCTCGTCGTCGAAGTACCCGAAGCTGTCGAGCAGGAGCACCGCGTCGACCGCGGAGCCCGCCGGGAGCCAGCGCATGTCGCCCGGCATCCACGTCGGCCCGCCCGGCGCGCCGCCCATCGCCTCCCACCGTTCGCGCCCCAGGCGGAGGAGCCGGGGCGAGAGGTCGAGCGCCGTGACGTGATGGCCCGCCTCGGCGCAGCGCACCGCGTGGGCGCCCACGCCAGCGCCGACGTCGAGGATGCGCGCGGCATCGAGCTCGAGCAGGGCGTGGACGAAGGCGACCTCGGCGTCGGCACGATCGTCGGTCGGGCCGGCCAGGGCCGGGTCGAGGGCCGCCAGGGCTTCGTAGCGCAGGGCCCACCAGGGCGTCGTCTGGGATGCGTCGGTCATGGCGCGGCGCTACGTACCACGGCCAGGAGCCTGTATGCTCATCGAGTCCCGGATCAGCGACCGCGTCACCCTCCTCATCGACTGCGAAAGTCAGGGGGGCGTCGACAAGAACGCGGTGGGCGCCACCGGCCACCCCGACCGCATCCTCGAGAACGCGGTCACCATCATCCGCGCGGCGGCCGAACAACTGGGCGAGGGCCTCTCGCTGGACGGCCAGCCGCCTCCGGTGGTGATGGAGGTGGAGTTCGGCGTGCGGGTCGACGCCAACGCCACCGTGGCGCTGGCGCGAAACCCGGCCGACGCACACTTCCGCGTCAAGCTCCGTTGGGACGGCTGAGCTTCACCCGGCCCGACGGCGGCGCCGCAGCACCACCAGCACCGTGGCCCCGAGCGCCACGCCCCCGGCGCCCGGCGCGGTAGCGCACGAGTCGATCGGCGGCGGGCTCCAATCGCGCACCTCGAGCGCACCGCCGGTCAACCACCGGACCCCGTCGTCGACGACGAGCTCGTGCTCGCCGAGCGGGGCGCGCACCGCGATCGCGCAGTCGACGAGCAGCTCGTCGCCCTCGAGCACCACCCGCTCGACCACGACGCCTTCGCCGAGGTCGACCGTCGGGATCGCAGCGGGCGCGGTGCTGAGCACCACGCGGAGCGTGACCGAGTCGCCCTGGGTGGCGTGGTCCGGCACCACCGACACGATCCGCGGGCGCAGGCTCGCGTCCACGACGGTGAAGCCCGCGGGCAGCGTGAGCTCGCCGGTGGCCCCGGACAGGACCACGTCGCGCGCGCCGACCGCCGCCGACCCGTCGATCGCGACGGTGGCCACGAGGCGATCGACGTTGCGGACGTCGACGGCGTCGACCACGACCCCCACGCCGAAGTCCACTTCGGCTTCGCCGGCCACGAACAGCGCGTCGCGGCCGTACAGATCGAGGCGGAGCTCCTCGCCCGCGTAGCCGCGGTCGGGCTCCACCCGCAGCAGCGACGGCACGACCGCGCCCACGGTGAACGGCGCCGACGCGTCGCCCACGCCCGCGGCGTAGACCCCGCGCACGGTGAAGGTGTCGTCGATGCCCGACAGGGGTGCCGCGAAGGTGGTCGACGTCGTGTCACCGACCTGCTCGTCACCTCGCCACACCTCGTAGCCGAGGACCTCGTGGGCGCTCAACGGCGCGACCCAGGTGAGGACCGCTTCGGTGGCAACCACGCGCCCCGCCGGCCCGTCGAGGCCCGTCGGCGCGGGCAGGTACACCCGGAACGAGAGCTCGCCGGCGTCGGGGTACCGCGCGACGTTGGCCCCGTCGGTGGCGAGCAGGTGGTAGCTGACCCGGGTGTCGGGAAGCGCGGCGGGCAGGCCGCCGGACCAGCTCCCGTCGCCCCCGGCGGTGAGGTCGACCTCGCCGGATCCGCCGCGCTCGTCGGTCCACACCACCGTGACGGCGTCGACGCCCGTGTCGTCCTCGATGGACACCGTGACGGTGTGGGGACCGTCGAGGTCCTCGTTGTCGACGGGGCCGGTCGCGCCGAGGAAGTGCGGCGCCGTCACGTCGCCGTCCCAGACGCCCACCTGGTCGACGAACCACCCGACGCCGCTCCCCACCGCGTCGGCCGAGAAGACGAAGCGCAGGCGGGCGGCGGGGATGGCCGGCAAGACGAACGAGACCTGCTCCCACCCCGACGAGGTGCCCGACCACGCGCCGCCCGAGGGGTAGCCGTAGATGGGCGACACGCGGCGGAAGCCGCTCCCCTCGTCGACCTCGACGTAGCCCACGTCGCCGGAGCCGAAGCCGTACCAGTGGGCGAAGGAGAAGACCGGCTGGGCCACCGCGTCCAGCGCCGGCAGCGGCACCTCGAGGTACTCCACGGAATCGTTGAGGTAGTTGCCCGACAAGCCCACCGCCCACGCACGCGTGCCGTCGAAGGCGCTGCCGGGGCCGGCGCTCACATGCCCCCAGCGCCACTGCCCGAGCTCCCCGGTGGCCTGGAAGGCCCCGTCGTCCTGCTCGAGGTCCCACACCAGGACCGGATTCCCGGCCAGCGCCGCGGCGACGAGGAGGATCATGCGTCCTCCTCGGCGAGCAGGTAGCTCACCACGATCGCGGCTTCGGGCGCCGGCGCGGTGCCGAACTCCACGGCCGGCGCCGCGTAGTCCACCGTGAACTCGGTGACCCGTGCGCCGTCGACAGTGACCTGCACCGAGTCGGCCACGGGCACCCCCTGGAGCAGGAACCGGGTGGGCCACGCCACGGCCAGCTCCCCGAGTCGGGCGGCGACGGCGCCGAAGTCGGCGTCGCACACGCTGAGCTCGGCCCCGCCGCTCCGCCGCGCGACCTCGAGGTAGCGCAGGCCGGCGCCGGCATCGCCGGTGGTGCCCGAACACCCCGCGGGCGCATCGCCGACCACCGCCGATGCGCGCGCCGGTTGGCCCCCTTCGCCCGCCTGCCCGACCAGGACATCGACGAACGCGCCCACCGGGTCGGCCCCGAGCACCGCCCCGCTCTGGTCCTCGCCATCGCTCACGAACACCACGTGCAACGCCGCGCCGTCCCTCCGGAAGCCGCGGTTCTGGCCCGTGGCGTCCCGCAGGGCGAGCGTGGCCGCGTCGAGGCCCGCCGAGGGCGGAATGTGGTCGCTCCCGACGGTGAGCGCCGTCTGCAGCGCCGCGACGGGGTCGTCGGCCTCCGGCGTCACGATCCACGGCGAGCCGTAGAGCACGCCGCCGTCCTCGGGGTCGGTGCTGGTGGCCCCGAGCTGCCAGTCCACCTCGAGGGCGCTCAGCTCGCCCACGAACGTCGCGGCCGCGCTCTCCAGGGCCGCCTGCTCCTCTCCCATCGAGCCGGTGCCGTCGACCACGAAGAGCACATCGACCGCGGGCGCCGCCACCTGCGCGAGCGTCTGGTGCACGCGCACCGCGTCCGGCACGTCGTCATCGGGATCACCGAGGCCGACGTCGAGGTTGCAGGCAAGGGCGAGGGCCAGGTACACGCGTGCGTTCCCCTGACGGGGCACCTCCGCCCCGATCGTCGACCTTTCGACACCCGAGGTCAAGGGCCCGGGAGAAAATATTCGGGCCCCGCGCGCTCCCCGCTACTCGACGCCGATGGCCCGCAGCCGCTCGTGGAAGAAGTCCCGCGTGCGCACGCCGGTCCGGAAGCCGGGCACCTCGGGAACCAGCATCGCGTCGGGGTGGGGGTGCATGAAGAACGGCATCGACAACCGGCCGCCGTCGGCCCGTTCGGGGTTCACCACCCGGTGCGTGGTCGCCGGGACCCGGTTGCCGGTCAACAGCGCCATCATGTCGCCCGTGTCGCACACCATGACGTTGGGGGGCGTGTTCACCGCGATCCACCGGCCGTCGCGGGTCATCACCTCGAGCCCTGGGCGCGTGGACACCGGGAGCACCGTCAAGAGGTTGATGTCTTCGTGCGCCGCGGCACGGACGGCGCCCGGCACGGCGTCCGGGACGTCCGGGTAGTGGATGATGCGGAGGACGGAGTTTCCGTCGCGCGTGAGGCGCGCGAAGTAGGCCTCGTCTTCGCCCAGGTGCAGCGCCAGCGCCGCGAGGAGCCGGTCGGCGAACGACTCGACCTGCGCGTAGTAGGCGGTGAAGACCCGCTGGAACTCGGGCAGCTCGGCCGGGAACCGGTTGACGGGGACATCGCCGGAACGGTGTAGCGGGTGGGCCGGATCGAGGCTCCGCCCGACGTGGAAGAACTCCTTCAGGTCGGGCACGAGCGTGTCCTTGGCATGCTCCACGCCGAAGCTCGTGTACCCCCGCTGCCGACCGTCGTCGGGCGTTTCGTACTGCCCCTTCACCGCCTCCGGCAGCGCGAAGAACGCGCGGGCCGCGCCGTACGCGGCGTCGAGGGTGGCCTCGGCCACCCCGTGGCCCACCACGGCGACAAAGCCGAACTCCTCGAGGCCGGTGCCGAGCACCCGCACGAACTCCGCCCTGCGCGCAGGGTCGTCCCAGTCACGCAGATCGACCAGGGGGATGCCGACGTCGGGCTGGCTCATGGGTGCCTCGGGGGAGGCCGCGAGGGCTATCACGGAGCAGGCGAGGGCGCGCTCACGCCGCCGGAGAGAGCGCCAACCCGAGCGCCCCGATCGCCCAGGCGGCTGCTCCCAGCCGGACGGGGTGTCGGACGTGGTCGACCGCGTCCAACAGGCGGGTCCCGACCCACCCCGCCACGAGGTAGGGCGGCGCGACCTGGAAGCTCGTGTAGTGCCCGACGTCGGGGGCGGTGTAGTAGAAGAACCACGTCCCGAAGCAGGTGAGCGAGAAGAGGTTCGCCGCCACCTCGAGGACGGTCGCCTCCACCACGCCGAGGGCCGATCGGGCGAAGACCGAGGGCGGCGAAGGCCGCGCCTTGAGCCGCTTCTGGACGAGGTAGACGAAGGCGCCGTACAGCGGCCACATCACGACGCCGATCGCCGAAGTGGCCCCGCCGTGCAGCGGCGCGACGCGGTACACCCAGCCCGGTTCGCCGAGCGCCACCAGGAACGCGCGGTCCACCAGCACCTCGAACGGCGCGGCGACCACGAGGGTGACCCCCGCCGCGGCGAAGATCCGCGCCGGCATGGCGTCGATGGGGCCGGCGAGCCGGAGCCCGAGCACCAGGAGCGGCAGGAAAAACCCGACGAACGCGAGCGCGAACTGCAGCGTCGAGCCGCTCTGCAGTCGGTGCCCGGGCCCCGGGTCGGTCACGACGCCGGGCAGCACGCGGCCCGCCACCCCGAGGCCGCCCGACCAGATCAGCGTGCCGATGAGCCAACTGTACGCGCGCACCGCGTGTCCATACCGCGTTACCAGACCGCATGGTCTCGGCTTCGCGGTTGTCGCCGGTGGTCCGTTCCCTCCCGCTCGGCGCCGCGTGGGCCAGCGTGCTGGTCATCGCCCTGTGGCCCGTCGCACGCGACCAGTACCTCTACGCCTCCACCCTGTGCACGCTCGGCCTCTTCGTGTGGTTCCTGCACGTCCAGGTCTTCGAAGGCATCGGCTGGCGCGCGCCCGCCGAGGTCCAGGACCGAGCGCTCCCGTCCGGGTGGCGCCACTGGTCGGCGCTCCTGCTCGGCGCGGCCGCGGCCGCGGCGGCCGTGCTCACCGGGTTGTGGTGGACGCTCGGCAAGGCGGGGTCGGGGGGCTGGTTTGCGTTCTACGCAGTGCTCTTCACCGTCTTCATCGTCGGCACGTGGCGCTGGCGGGCCTTCCTGGACGTGCGCTCGGCGGTCCTCGCGGCGCTCGCGATGGACGTCGTCCTCGCCGCCTACGAGCACCTCCTGCTCGGGCAGAGCACCGGCTGGGACTACCACGGCACCGACATCTACTCGCTCTTCCACGTGCCCGTGGAGAACATGCTCTTCGTGTACCCGATGGCCAGCGCGGTCTGCTCGTTGCTGGTCTCGGCGCTGCTCACCCGGTGGAATCGTTTCCGCGCGTTCTGGTCGCTCATGGCGGTCTTGTCGGTGGTCTTCGTCGCGGTGGAGTTCCTCGGCATCTGGGTGTTCGAGTTGTGGACGGTCGAGGAGTTCGCCGACAAGTCGGTCTTCCCCTTCCTCCGCACCAACCTCGAAGAGTTCGTGTACTACTTCCTCTTCCAGGGGCTGAGCCTCTTGGTGTACCTGTGGTGCCACGTGCACCTCCGCCCCGGCGAGGTCCGGTGAGCACGGGCCACCCGGCGCGGCGCCCCTGGCGCGGCGACACGGTGTGGGACCTCCTCCTGCCCTTCAGCGGTGGCGTCGGCGCGGGCGTGCTCGTGATGGTGTTCGCCCAGGGCGACCTCGTGAGCTTCGTGGCGGGCTTCACGTTGGCCGCGGTGCACGCGGTGCTGCTGGTGCGCTTGCTGGTGCGCGGCGTGCGCTCCGAAGACGTGGAGCTGCAACGCCACCTGAGTACCCCACTCGCGCTCACGATCTCGTTGGTGGTGAGCGCGCGTCTGCTCCCCGCGTACGTGTACTCGCTGGCGCTCTTCTGGGTGGTCTTCGCCGCGCTGTTCAACTTCTTGCGCTTCCGCAGCGAGCGTCTGAACGCGTTCTTGATCGTCTACCTCGGCGTCGCGACGCTGGTCGGCTTCATGGTGCACCCGGTCCCGCGCTTCGCCGCCGCGAGCCTGGCGTTCTTGTCGTTTGCGACGGCCTACGTCCTCGCGTACCAACGGCGGGTGCTGCACACGCTCGCGGCCGACTTGTCGCTCACCGAAGCGCGCGCGCGCCACGCCGCCACCTCCGACCCCGCGACCGGCCTCCCCAACCGATCCGCGTTCCTCACGTTCCTCGCCGAACCGAGCGTGCCACCCGGTCAGGCGGTGCTCGTCGCGGCGTTCGACGTGGAGGACATCGCCGTGGTCCGCGCGCGCCTGGACGGGGCGGACGCCGCGATCCTCGCGACCGCCGCGGACCGCCTGCTCGCGGAAGCCGGCGGCTGGTCGGCCGACGTGCGCTTCATCGGCATCTCCGGCGGCGACCGCCTGCTCCTGGTCGAGCCCGCCGTCGGCGACCCGACCACGCGGGTCCTGCGCCTGGTGGACCGCCTCGCCGCGCCGTTCGGCCCGCGTACGCCCCCGGTGCAGGCCCACATCACGTCCGGGTACGTGCTCGGCGAACGCGGGGTGGACGCCGCCGGGCTCGTGCTCGCCGCGGAGGAGGCGCTCGCCGAGGCGCGGGCCGACGGGGGTGCGCGCGCACGTGCGTTCGACCCCGCCCGCCGCGAGCTGCGCGTGCGGGCGAACACCCTCGGCGCGGACCTCTCGCGGGGCCTCGCGGCCGGCGAGCTGCGCCTGCACTACCAGCTCCAGGTCGACCGCCGGGGGCGCGCCGTGGCGGCCGAAGGCCTGATGCGGTGGCACCACCCGCGCCGCGGCCTCGTACCGCCCGCCGAGTTCATCCTCGCGCTCGAGACGAGCGGCCTCATCGGGAGGGCGGGCGCCGGCGCCCTCGGCGAAGCGGTGGCGCTGAGCCGCGAGCTCCGCGCCGCCGGGTTCCCGACGTGGCGGACGGCGGTGAACCTCTCCCCGCACCAGCTCCTCGACCCCGACCTCCCCGGGCAGGTGGAGCGGCTCCTCGTCACGACGGGGCTCGACGGGAGCGGCCTGGAGATCGAGCTGACCGAGGGGGTGCTGCTCCAGAGCACGACCGCCGCGCAGGAGCGCCTGCAGGCGATCCGCCGCCTCGGGGTCGAGTGCAGCGTCGACGACTTCGGGGTCGGCTACTCCTCCCTCGCGCGGCTCATCGAGCTGCCGCTGGACGCGGTGAAGGTCGACAAGTGTTTCGTCGACCGCATCGGCATGAGCACCGAGGGGGAAGGCCTGGTCCGCGCCATCCTCACCATGGCGGTGGCGCTGGGGAAGCGCACCGTGGCCGAGGGGGTGGAGACCCGGGAGCAGTTCGACTTCCTCGTCGCGGCCGGCTGCGACCAGTTCCAGGGGTACCACTTCGCGCGCCCCGCGCCCCGGGACGAGCTGCTCGCCCGCCTCGCGCACGAACGGGCCGGCGGATGAGGAGCTACTTCCCGATGGTCCAGCCGTTCTTCTTGCCCGAGAACGTGGCGGTGTAGATGGCCTTGAACGACAGGTCGGGCTGCACCTGCCGGTAGTTGAGCTCCATGCGCTCGCCGGTCAGCGCCACGTCCCACCAGCCTTGCGTCGGCATACACGACGCTTCGTACGCGCCGGGGAAGCCCTTCCACGACTCGACGGACTTGGCGTGGTCCATCGCCACCGTGGAGCACTTGCGCAGCTCGGCCTGGCGTTCGAACTCACGCAAGAGCGCGAAGTCGTACGTGGTCTCGAGCTTCACGTCGGGGAAGCCCCCCGCCTCGGCGTGCCCCCACCGCTCGATCGTGTCGGCCGGGGCGCCGCCGCCGCCGGCCACGACGTAGAGCTCGCCGAACTTCCCGCGCGGCAAGTAGACCTCGTTCGCGGTGCTGCCGCCGGAGAAGACCGCCTTGAGCGCACCCACCGGCGACTCGGCCTCCACGAGGTCCAAGAGCTCGCTCGTGCCCTCGCCCACGTTGGCCTTCTGGCCCACCGCCAACGTGATGAGCGGGTGGTAGGTGAAGACCAGGAGCGAGTCGTACGCGTCGTCGTCCTTGACCACCTTCTCCACGAACGCGAGCTGCTCTTCCCACCGGCTCCCGAGGGTGGTCTTGTTGCTGTCGACGGTCAACAGCCGCCACGTGTGGCCGCCCACCTCGAGATCGACGTGGTACCAGGTGGCCACCCGGTTGAACCCGATGTCGGCGCCGAGGCCGGGGAACGCGCCACCGAGGCCGGTGTAGCGGTCGTCGCCGGCGCCATCGTCTTCGCCCGCCACCGGCAAGACCCGCGTGCGCATCGGCCCCTCGGGGGGCTCGGTGCCGCTGATGAGGCTCACCCACTGCCGGGTGAACGCCTTCCATGTCGCGATGGACGAGGTGGGGACGAGGTTGCCGAGGAGCACCACGAACTCGGTGCGCCCCTCCTGGACGGTCGCGGAGATGTCGCGCACGAGGGCGTCGGTGACCCCCTTGGCCGCCACCCGCTTGGACGCCTCGGCCTCCCCCGGCTTGGCGGGCCGGACGTTGCCCACGACCGCGAACTCGACGGTGTCCGTGTACTTCTTCGACTGCCCGTCATCCAGGAAGATGTCCTGGCCGGGCAACTTCTTGGCGTCCAGGGCGTAGGCGAAGGAGAAGGCGAGGATCATCAGGACTCCCGAGGCCGGCAAAGGTATCCGAGCCGGCCTGCGAGGCCGGTGTGGCGATCGTCAACCCCCGCGCGGGTGACCGCCATCCGTAGCGCGCGCGGGCTGGCCACGACCACCGCGAACCGCCGCGCGCGCGTGAGCGCGGTGTAGATGAGGTTGCGGCGCAGCATCACGAAGTGCCCGGTGTGGAGCGCCAGCACCACCGCCGGATACTCGCTGCCCTGCGACTTGTGGATGCTGATGGCCCAGGCGAGCTCGAGGTTGTCGAGGGCGTCGCCCGGCACCAGGACCCCCCGGCCTTCGAAGTCGACCTGCATCCCCGCCGGCGACACCTCGGTGACCCGGCCCACGTCGCCGTTGAACACGTCGAGATCGTAGTCGTTCTTGGTCTGGATCACGCGGTCGCCCACCCGGAAGCGCCGCGCGCCGCGTACGATCTCGGCGCCTTCGGGGTTGAGCGCCTGGCCGAGCCGCTGGTTGAGCGCCACCGTGCCGAGCGGCCCGGCGTGCATCGGGGTGAGCACCTGAACGTCGCGACGCGGGTCGAAGCCGTTGGCCGGCAGCCGCTCGGTCACCACCGTGACCAGGAGCCGCGCGATGTCCTCGGCGTCTTCGCGCGCGAGCACGAAGCAGTCGCGCGCACCCTCCTCCTTCTCGGCGGAGACCGGCACCTCGCCCGCGAGGATGCGGTGGGCGTTGCGGACGATCGCGCTCTCGGCCGCCTGGCGGTACACGTCGGTCAGCCGGGCCACCGGGACCACGCCGCTGCCGATGAGATCGCGCAGGACCTGCCCCGGGCCCACGCTCGGGAGCTGCTCGACGTCACCGACGAGCACCAGGCGCGACGCAGCGGGCAGCGCATCGACCACCGCGTCGAACAACGCGAGGTCGACCATGCTCGCTTCGTCGACCACCAGGCCCTGGCACTCGAGCGGCCGGTCGCCGTCCCGGGAAAAGCCGACCTCGGCCGGCGACCATTCGAGCAGTCGGTGGAGGGTCTTGGCCTCCTGCCCACACACTTCGCTCAGGCGCCGGGCCGCGCGCCCGGTGGGCGACGCGTAGGCCCACGCTTCGTTGCGCCGCCGGGCCAGCTCGGCGAGCACGCGGACGATGGTGGTCTTGCCGGTGCCGGGGCCGCCGGTGATCACGACGACGCGCGCGGCAAAGACCTGGGCCAACGCCGCAGCCTGCCCGGGCGCCAGGGCGATCCCGACCGCGCGCGCCGCGCCCGCGACATCGGGGGCCTCGCCCGAAGTGGGCGCACAACGGGCCGCCACGCGCCGCGCCACGCGCGCCTCCAACGCCTCCATCTCGGCGCGGTACACGCGCCGATCGGCCTCTTCGGCGCCGTCGTGGCGGATCACGCGCCGGGTGTGCGCCGCGTCGTCGATGCCCTGCGCGGCGACCGCCCGTGGCACATCCAGCGACGCCAGCCGCTCGACCAGCGCCGCCTCCGGCAGGTAGCAGCTCCCCTCCTCTTCGGCGGTGCGCAGCGCGAAGTCGACCGCCGCCTGCACCCGCTCCGGCGCATCGGCCGCCACCCCGTTGGCGCGGGCGATCGTGTCGGCGGTGCGGAACCCGATGCCCACGACCTCGACCAGGCGGTACGGGTGGCGCGCCACGACGTCGGCGGTGCCGCTGCCGAACGCGCCGATGACCCGCCGGATGAGCGCCGGGCCCAGGCCGTGCCCCCGCAGCGTGATCTCGAGCTCGCGCCCGCTCCGCTCCGAAACCCAGGCGCCGACGATCTTCTCGCGCGTCTTGGGGCCGATGCCCTCGACCTCGCTCAGCCGCCGCGGCTCCTCCTCCAAGATCCGCAGCGTGTCGAGGCCGAAATGGTCCACGATGCGGCGGGCCAGCTCGGCCCCCACCCCATCGACCGCGGCCTGCAGGTAGCGCTCGAGCCCGGCCAGGGTGCGCGGCTCCTCGACCAGCACCGACTCGGCCCGAAAGCGGCGACCAAACCGCAAATCTTCTTGCCACTGGCCGGTGAGCACGGCGCGCTGGCCCTCCCGCAGGTGCGCCAGCGCCCCGACCGCGGTGGCCTCGAAGCCGGCGGGCAAGCTGAGCCGCACCACCGCATAGCCCCCGTCCTCCGAACGGAAGACGAAGCCGGCGACGTCGCCCTCGAGCCGGTCCTGGTACACCTGTTCAGGTTAGCCTGGGGGGCGCACCGCGACCAGCCCGAGGCGGGCCGGGGCCGCCGTGCGCCCCGCTGCCACCGGAGGCCGGCTACGGCTCCCCCCACCGCTTCACCCCCAGCCGCGCCGCGCGCCCGCCTCTGCCGGCGCCCAGGCCGGTCGCGGCGCGGCGCCCTCAGGCGCTCGGGTCGGCCTTCTTCTGCGCGGAAAGCCACTTCCGCGCGAGCAAGAGCCCGATCGGCGAGGTGAGCGCGATGCCGGTGTAGACCAGCCACATGGTGGAGGTGTCCTGCGGCCCCTCCTTGGGCACGAACGCGGCGAGCATCGGCCCCGAGTAGAAGCCGGTCGTGAACTTCGCCAGGAACCACGGGAGGTTGGCCACCCCCATGTACACCCCCACGCGAGCGGCCGGCGCGATCTCGGCCACGTGCTCCAGGAAGCGGCTCGACCACAAGGCCTCGCCGAGGGAGAAGATGATGACGTACGCCAACAAGCGAGGGAGATCGGGGCCGGGCACGAGCAGGAACGTCGCCAGGGCGCTCACCGAGGTGCCCACGATCATCATCGTGAGGACGTCGACCTTGCGGGTGAGGCCCGCCACCAAGGGCGTCCCGACGACGATGATGAGCGGGTTGAGGCCGCTGATCCACTCGAAGCGTGCGCCCACCGCCTCGGGGTAGGCCCGCGTGACGTAGTCCGGCATCGTGAGCCACTGGTGCGCGAACAGGGTGCGCACCCCGATCAGGATGAAGATGAAGTACAAGAAGCGCAGGTCGGCCAGGGGGTGATCGCGCCAGGTGAGCTTCGCCGCGGCCACCGCCGAGTTCACCACCGGCGCGCCGGCGTCCTTCGGGAAGAAGAGCAGGTGGATCACCAGGTACACCAACGTCAGGCCCGCGCACATCGTGAACACGCCCGTGGTGCCGTACGCGGCGCGCACCGGCGACGACGCCATCGACTCGAGCACGATGCCGAGGTTCATCAGGGCGTAGATGAGCGAGAAGCCGATGGAGCTCGTCGCTTCGTCGGTCGACTGTTTCACCGCCGAGTACACCGCGGTCTGCAACAAGCCGGCTCCGAACGCGATGAACGTCAGGGCCAGGCCCACGACCCAGACCGAGTACGGGAGCTGCGGCGCGACGACCAGGAGCACCCGCCCGACGAGCGCGGCCACGATGGTGAGCGTCATCGAGCGGCGCACCCCGAGGCGATCCACGGCAAAGCCGAAGAACGCCATGAACAGGGTGAGCGCGCCGGTCATGTAGGAGACCATGCGCCCGGCGGTGACGTCGCCGAGCCCCACGGTGGTTCCCAGGTGCAACGTCAGCACGTTGAGGATGCCGAAGTACGCGGCGCCGTCGATGAGGAAGACGAGGTTCGGCACCCAGAAGCGCCGGTCGAGGTGGCGAACCGCCGCGAACCCCGACACCAGCTCGGTGATCGGGTTGGTCGTCGGCGCGGGCGTGGCGGCAGGTTGGCTCATCCGGACTCCAGGCGCGCGAGCATACGCCTCCGGGGTCGATACCTCAAAACCGGTCGCGCCGACTCCGCAGCGCGGCGAAGGTCTCGACCCCGGGCGCAGCGCCGACCGCCGCCGCCACCGTCGGGTCGTCGGCGCGCAGGAACAGGTTGGTGGCGCGCTCGAGGGCCATCGCCACCGGCGGCGGGGTGGCCGCGCGCCCGGTCGGGACGATGGCCCCGGTGAACGCCAGGTTGCGCGCGGCGTAGTCATGCCCGAACCACAAGCGCGTGGTGTCGGGCAACGCACGCAACCGCTGGAGCGACGCCCACATCTGGGCGGCGTCACCCTCGAACAGGCGGCCGCACCCCATCGCGAAGAGGGTGTCGCCGGTGAAGGCCTCGCCGTCGACGACGAAGGTGAGCGCGTCGAGCGTGTGCCCCGGCACCGAGAGGACCTCGACGCCATCGAGGCGATCTCCGTCCCCCAGCGCGTCGGTCAGCCCCTGAATCGGCCTCCGGCCGCTCCCATACACCCGCAGGCCCCCGAACCGCGCAGCCAGTGCGGGCACACCCCCGACGTGGTCGTGGTGGTGGTGGGTGCACCACACGGCGCGCAACGCCGCGCCGCCGAGCACGTCGAGCACCGGCGCCGCTTCCGACGGGTCGACGACGACGCCCAGCTCGGGCAGCCAGTAGGCGTAGTTGTCGGTGAGGCAGGGGATCGGGACGACGCGCATCCGCCGACGGATATTGCTTCGATGCCGGATTGACGAAATCTCGTCGCACGCGGGGCGCGGCGGTGGGGCACACTCTCCCGCAGAGGCACGGCCATGCTCCTGGTTCCCCTGATGGTGCTCGCCGCCTGCGCGACCGGCGCGGACTCGGCCGAAGGTCCCGCCCCCGCCGACACCGCGAGCGAGGCCGACCCCTACCTCGTGGAGCGCGACGACCCCGCCGAGCCCACGCTCACGACGGCCGACCTGGAGCTGCTCGTGGCCGACGCGATCGCCAACGCGTGGAACATCGAGGCCACGCCGCTGTTCACCGCGTACAACGCGGTCATGGCCGCCGCCGACGCGGGGTGCCCCAACTACTACGAACAGGACGGCAACCAGTACTGGTACGACGAGTGCACCGCCGAGTCCGGCGCCGAATTCTCGGGGTACGCCTTCTACTACGGCTACGAGGGCACCGACATCGACGGGGTGATCTACGACGGCGGGGCGCTCTACGGGGTGGGCTCCGCCACCGCCGCCGATGGCAGTCGCCTGGAGTTCGGCGGCTCGGCCGCCGGCTATCGTGCCTACCCCGCCGGCATCGCCGAAGACGCGCCCGAGTACTACATCTACGGCGCCCAGCAGCTCCAGGGCGGCTTCTCCTGGGACGGCGCCGACGCACCGGAGTGGTTGGGCGCCGAACACCCGCCCGACCTCGTCGCGCAGAGCTACTACGTCCCCGCTTACGACGGGCGGTACGTCGCACTCGACGGGTCCTTCGGCTCCGACGCCGAGACCGCCACGGTCTTCGACACCTTCACCCTCTGGTCCGACAACCTGATCACGTGGTGCCCCAACGAACCCTACGGGAGCATCTCGGTGCGCGACGCCGAAGGGGAGTGGTACGACATCCTCTTCCACGGACCCGAAGCCTACGAGAGCGAGGTGGACGAAGCGCTGTGCGACGGGTGCGGCGACGCCTGGTTCCACGGCGAACCGCTCGGGCGGGTGTGTGGCGACTTCTCGGGCCTCACCGACTGGGGGACCACGCCATGGTCGGACTGATCGCGCTCTGGGCCTGCGCGGACCCGGCCCCGAGCGCGCGTGACCTGCCGCCGGCCGAGGTGCCCCAGGCGTCGGCGGTGCAGGTGCTCCAGCGGGCCAGCCTCGACCTGCGCGGGGTGCGGCCCAGCGTGGCGGAGATCGAGGCCGTCGAGGCCGACGCCACCGCGCTCGAAGCGCAGATCGACACCTTCCTGGACGACCCGCGGTTCGCCGGTCGGGTGATGGACCTGTGGTCGGAGGTGTACCTCACCCGCACCGAGACGTGGTCGATCGCCGGCGACGCCTACGGCCAGGACCCGGTGGCGTTCTCGCAGGCCGTCGGCGAGGAGCCACTTCGTGTGCTCGCCCACATCGCCGAGAACGACCTGCCGTACACGGAGCTGGTGACCGGCGACTGGACGATGGCCAACGCGCCGCTCGCGGCCGCCTGGCCGCTGGACTACGCGGGCGCCGGCTGGCAGGTCGCCCACTACACCGACGGTCGCCCGGCGGCGGGGGTGCTGGCCACCAACGGGATGTGGTGGCGCTACACCTCGACCGACAGCAACGCCAACCGGAAGCGGGCCAACGCGATCAGCCGCATCTTCCTCTGCAACGACTACCTGTCCCGGCCGATCGACTTCGATCGCAACGTGAACCTGCTCGACGAGTCGGCGGTGCAGGAGGCGCTCACCACCAACCCCTCGTGCATCGCCTGCCACGCGAGCCTCGACCCGATCGCGAGCTATCTCTTCGGCTTCTGGTGGTACGACTAC
>SXGT01489327.1_pt1 | contig 19639 bp, 15 predicted proteins | sample 3176221 | NCBI WGS metagenome assembly SXGT01 (sample SAMN11356862, study PRJNA531348) | freshwater metagenome | isolation source: freshwater sample F1-120 | place: China: Fuxian Lake, Yuxi | collected 2017-12-25
GCCACCCACCGCGATCTTCAGGATCTGGTGCGCCGCGGCGTCTTTCGCGAGGATCTCTACTACCGCCTGGCGGGCCTCAGCGTCCCGGTGCCCGCGCTCCGCGAGCGCATGGAGGACATCCCCTCGCTGGCCAGGGCGCTGCTCGCTCGCGATCCGACCACGCAAGCTCACCGGCTCGACGTCCCCGCCCTCGCCGCCCTCGCCGACCACCCGTGGCCCGGCAACGTCCGCGAGCTCTCGAACGTGCTCCGGGTCGCCGCGGCCCTCGCCGAGAGCGACGTCATAGGCCGCCCCGAGATCACCGCCGCCATGGCCCGCCGCACCCCCGACGCCGACGGTCCGAGGCCCCTCACCGAGACGACGCTCGCGGCCCTCCGAGCGCGCCACGAGTCCGAGCTCCGCGCCCTCGTGGGCCGCGCCATCGCCGCCGCGGACGGCAACAAGCGGGACGCCGCGCGCGCTCTCGGCGTGAGCCGGCAGGGCCTCTACCGTATTTTGGGGCGCTAGCCCGGATTATTCATGAGCGGGGCAGGCGAGCGGCACGAGACGCAAGAAATACCGGCGCACGCCGCACCGCGCTCCCCGAGCGAGGCCGAGAGGGCCAGTCCTCCGAAGACCAGCTTTGACCTGGCCCCTGGAATTCACAGGGCCATGGTTACACCAGGTTACTTTGACCTGGCCCCTGGGATTCACATGGCTATGCCTATAATAGGCTACTTTGGCCTGGCCCCTGGAATTCACAGGGTTATGGCTACACGGGTCTTCTGTGACCTGGCCCCTGGAATTTACAGGGCGAAAGCGAGCGTCGGAGCCCCCTTCTCTGTAGCTTACCAGGCCCCTGGAACGTACAGGGCGAAAGCAGGAGAAGGAGACCAGCCTCTGTACCTTACCAGGTCAAAGCGAGCCAAAGAGACCGGTCTCTGTACTTTACCAGGTCAAAGCAAGCCAAGGAGACCAGCTCTCTGTACTTTACCAGGCCAAAGCAGGATAAAGAGGCCGGCCTGGCTACGCTCACGTCCAGTAACACGTTTGAAGTACCCCCTTCGCCCGCACACCCTTGGAAGCGCGGCTGGCGTACTGCTTCAGCAGAGCGCTCCGGAACGCAGACGGATCCGCGCTCAAGACATCCCCATCGCGGATGAGGACTGCCTTGGCCTCGAAGAGGGCGAGCGCGCTGGCGCTGTAGAGCACCGCATCGCACAGCTCGCCGGCCTTCCCCTTCTTGTTGGATAGCGGCGAGTTGAGTGTGACGCGGGGGACGAGCGCCGACGATGCCGGATACATGCCCTGCAGGAGCCGCTGAACGTACCGCTCCACCGCGTCACCGAACAGCGTGTTCTCGAATTGGCGCGGTGACGACTTCAGCGCGGCGAAGAGGGGGCCCGCTACGAGCGCGTCGCACATCGTGCCTGGGTCGAGCACGATGAGGCGATCCCGGGTCATCCGAAGGAGTGGTCGATCCCGCAGCGGTCGATAGGTTCGCTTCACACGCCAGCCGAGTGCGCCGGTCGGGTCATCGCAGGGGGCACGTGCCGACGAGGTCAGGGAGCCAGGCGGGGAGGGTTTGGCCGCGCTCCTGCCCTAGGTGCGGCGCGCGCGGACCTTGGCCTGGACGTCGGCGGGGAGCGTGGCGATGTAGTCCTCCGAGAGGGCGCGCAGCAGGTGGTCAGGGAGCGCCAGCACCTGTTCGGCCTCCGAGAGACCTGCAAGCCTCTGCTCGGGGGTCAGATCCCGAAGGTGGCGCCTCAGGAACTCGTCGTAGCCGTAAAGGTCGGGGGTTGCGCTCGTGCTCATGCTGTCACCTTTGATGTTCCAATGATGCGTCACCCAGCGCCGACCTTCCAGCGTCCGCTGCGGAAGACCTGCAAAACACCACGCCCTGGGCCCCGCAGCCTCCCCGGCCCCGTTCGCTCCTCCATGACCCTCCCAAGTCCGGCACAACGCTTGCCATAGCCCGTCGTCCCAGGCCCCAGGCGCACCTGCCCCTTGACGCCGTCAATGTGTCCAGAGAACGAAGCAGCCTCCTCGCCAAGAGCACCTCGGACAAGCACACGACTCTTGCCCGTACGGAGGGCCTCGGGCAGGCGCTCGGCTCGGAGCATAGCGAACCTCCCACCCCAGCAAGGTAGCGCGCCACGTTCACGGGCTCCGTCACCACAAGAGCGGCTTGCGGGCCATCGTGAGCCGGCTGCGACCCCGCCGCGCCGCCGAGGCCTACCTGCGCCGCGCGGTGCTGCCTGGCCAGGAGGCGCAGGTCGACTGGGCGCACTTTGGCAACATCACCATCGGGCAAGCGATACGCGTCCTGTGGGTCTTCGTGACGGTGCTCTCGTATAGCCGGCTTCGCTTCCTGTACTTCTCGGTGCGTGCGGCGATGCCGAGTTTCCTCGCGGGGCACGTGAGGTCGTTTCGCTTCTTCGGCGTCACGCCGCGAACGATTCTGTATGACAACCTCAAGAGCGCGGTGCTGGGACCAGCGGATCCGTGACCGATTGTGCCAGCGCGGAGACTTCCTCGGGCTCGGGCGAGGACAGCCGCCGGTTGGATGGCCTCCTGGAATCAAAGGTACGAAGCGCCTGGAGCATCGCCTTCGCCGAAGGCCAGCGCACCTGCGTGTCAGGCGCGAGGGCGTGATCCACGATGGCGCAGAGCTCCGGGGCGATCTGGGGGGCGTGTGATGAGCGACAATTATTCTTGCAGCCGACCGGGCCTTCGGCCCGGCAGCTGATACCCAAGGCGTTGGGCGAGCGTCGGCCGGGTCGCTTGCGTTGCCGCCGCGCCCGCGCCGGGGTAGTCCTCGGGCATGCTCGACGTCGTACCTCTGCGCTACGGGACCGCGTTCAAGAAGGCCTTCAGCGATCCCCTGGCCTTCCACGCGCTGGTCGAGGCCGCTCTGGGCATCGACTTCATGCCCGACCGCGTCGAGCAGGAGTACTCCTACCGCCAGCCGGTCTCGCGCGTGAACGTCGCCTACGACCTGTTCGCTGAGGACACGGCCCGCCGCACCATCGTTGAGCTGCAGCACGTCCGCGAGGACACCACCTATGACCGGTTCCTCTACTACCATGCGATCGGCCTCGTGGAGCAGATCGTGTCGAACGATCGCTACAAGTTCGAGCGCGACGTCTACACGCTGGTCCTCTTCACGCGCTGGCCGGACGACCCAGCGCTTCGCTACGGCCGCGCGGTGTGCGATCTGGATCCGGTGACCGACGAGGGCGCGCGGCTGAATGTCTACCGGCACCGCCTTGTGTTCGTGCACGCGCGCGCGCCGCTGGAGAAGCTGCCGCCGTCGCTGCGCCCGCTGGTGGGGCTGATCGACGACACGCTGGACGGCCGCGTGGACGAGACGCGGTACCCTGACGCCGTGTCACAGCATATCTTGGACCGGATTCGGCGCGAGGGGATGACGCCGGAGGAGAACGCGAAGCTCAAGGACGAGGCGAGCTGGGAGGCCGCCAAGCGCGAGGACCGACACTGGGGTCGCGTGGAGGGCGAGACGATCGGGCTTCGCAAGGCTCTTTTTCGGCTGATCGCGCGGGCTGGGCTCGCGCTCACGGAGGAGGAGCGCGCGCGCGTCGAGTCGTGCGAGGATCCCGCGATCCTCGACCGGTGGGTCGAGAACGTCTTGGGAGCCAAGACCGCCGCCGATGTGCTCGCGTGAAGCGATAGGGACGTCCCGGCGAGTGTCCCGCGCATTCGAGCGGCAAAACAGGTGATGCAATGCCCATATACGTTGTGCTTCTTCGCGGGGTTAACGTCGGCAAGGCCAAGCGCGTGCCCATGGCCGAGTTCAAGGCGTTGCTATTGGAGCTCGGTTGCACGTCCGCCACCACGCTCTTGAACAGCGGCAACGCCGTGGTTGACGCGCCCCATCAATTGCCTGCCACCCTGGCGGCTAAAGTCTCGGCGGCGCTCGATGGCAAATTCGGATTCAGCGTGCCTGTGGTGGTTCAACCCGCATCCGAGCTCTCTCGGATCGTCGCGGAGTGCGAGCTCTCCGCCCATGCCGCGGATCCCTCTCACCTGCTCGTCGTGTTCAGCCAGGTCCCGGCTACGCTGCAACGACTCCAGCCCATCGCGGCCATGGTGCACGAGCCGGAGCGCTGGGCCTTTGGCACGTTGGCGGCCTACCTTCACTGCGCGGCGGGTATCCTAGAATCCAAGGCCGCCGATGCGCTCCTCGGCAAGCACGGCAAGGCGATCACCACACGCAACTGGGCCACCGTGCTTAAACTGCACGCCCTGGCTACGAAATGCGCCGCGGAACGGCCGTGAGTGTAGGGCCTCGCATCCCTTCGTAAGCCACCGCCTCAAATCTCTCGCTCTGTAACCGTTCACGGCCTTGGAGAGCCCCCGGCATAAATGCCGGGGCACATGAAGAGGGCCCCGTGAACGGTTACGAGGCTGGTCTCTTTCTCCTGCTTTCGCCCTGTACGTCCCAGGGGCCTGGCAAACTACAGAGAAGGGGTCTCCGAAGCTCGCTTTCACCCTGTGAATTCCAGGGGGCCAGGCCAAAGTAGCCTATTGTAGCCATAGCCCTGTACATTCCAGGGGCCAGGCCAAAATAGCCTATTATAGGCATAGCCATGTGAATCCCAGGGGCCAGGTCAAAGTAACCTGGTGTAGCCATGGCCCTGTGAATTCCAGGGGCCAGGTCAAAGCTGGTCTTCGGAGGACTGGCCCTCTCGGCCTCGCTCGGGGGGTGCCCTTCCGCAGCGTCGAGAAGGGCCGTCTGAATAGCTCTCGCTCGGCGCCTCGCCTCCTCCCTTGGATTGAACCCTCGCCCGTCTTTAGCGAGGCTGTTGGCTGTTGCCTCGTGGCCCTCTCCCTGTGAATCGAACCATGTCACCCGTGGAGGAGACGACCCCAGGTGTCCCGTTGCGAGATGGCCAGGCCGTTCCCTCAGCATGCCTTTGAGAGGGCTCCTGGTTTTTTACAGGAGAAACAGGGAGCTCCACGGATCCCACCAGAGCGACTGGGGCCTCGTCGAGCTGGTGGGGACGAAGGAGGCCAAGATGAGCATGCAAGACGAGCGAGGAGCGCCGTACGACGCGTATTTCGCCGCGGATCGTGACGCGCAGCCCCCGCTCATGAATAATCCGGGCTAGAGCCCGAAGCGCGCGCGATCCCGCTCGATGAACTCCACGTACGCCTCGCTCGGCAGGCGGGGCTCGATCTCGGAGTCCTCGATGGCCTTCTCGAGGATACGCTTGATGTCGCCCACGCGCCTGGACGGCGGTATCCCGAAGACGCGCATCACGAGGTCGCCCACCCCCTTGGGCAGCGGGGGCTCCTTGGCGTCCTCGGCGGCGAGCTGGGTGATGCGGATCGCGAGCTCCTCGATCTGCTGGAGCCCCTTGCGCTTCTTCTCGGGGCGCTTGGTGGTGATGTCGGCGCGGGCCAGGCACAATAGATCGTCCAGGTGCCCGCCCAGCTCGCGGGCGAAGCGGCGGACGGCGCTGTCGGTCCACTCGGGATCGTACTGGTTGGCGCGCAGGTGGTGCAGGACGAGGAAGCGCACCGTGTCCCTCAGCGCGGTCTCGGGCGCGAAGAGGCCCAGGCGCCGGTCGAGTCTGTCGAACATGCGCGTGCCCACCTCGGCGTGACCCAGGAAGTGGACCTTGCCGTCCGGGCTGATGCTCCGGGTCTTGACCTTGCCTATGTCGTGAAAGAGGGAAGCCCAGCGCACCTCGAGCCTGGGCACGGCCTGGCGTACCACCTGCTTGGTGTGCTTCCACACGTCCTTGTGGCGCCACTCGCCGTCCCCGAAGCCGACCAGCGCGTGCACCTCCGGGAAGAGCGCCGAGAGCACCCCGCCCTCGAGGAGGACGTCGAGCCCTAGCTCCGGATCTTGCCCCATCACTACGCGATCCAGGCGAGCCCTCACGGCCGCGCGATCGAGGCGCGCCGCCGCGCGGAGCTCCTCCTCGGTGGCGCGGCGCACCGGCGCCGGGCCGGCGACGCCCTTCTCGGCGGCGAGCGCGGCCAGCTCGAGCGCATCCATGGCCACGTCGATGGAGGCGGGCGGAGGGATCTGCTGCGCGGGATCTTCGGGGAGCATGGCGGGAGGATGGCTCTCTAAAGCACGGGAGGGCGTTCGGCAACGGCCCCGAGCGCCCCGCTCCCCCAAGAGCGAAGAAAGCGAGAGGTTCCGGGGTAACCTCTTGCTCTCGACAGGGGACGTGCCAGAACGTCACGAGATGGATGAGGCTCGGACGCAGGGCGCACGACGTCACGCGCCTTAACCAAGGAGCCACCATGCACGGCCGCCCCCTTATTTCTCTAATTTTCATCGCGTTCGTCACCACCCCCATGGCCTCTGCCTGCGGTGGGGCCGAGGCGTCCGATCTCTTCGCCGACCCCGCGGCTCGGGACCCGGGGAGCGTAGCTCCGCCCGCCAGCACCGGCCCCGAGGACAGCGGTCCGGGCGGCCCCGACGCTCGTCCTCCCACGGACGCGACCCCTCCTCAGGACTCCCGCCCCCCCGAGGACTCCAGCAAGCCCGACACCATTCCCCCTCGGGACGGGGGCACCGGCAAGATCACCTGCGGCGCCGCTCTCTCGTGCGAGAGCACCCAGACCTGCTGCGCCGTGTTCCAGGGCACCCAGGGCAACTACCGCTTCCAGTGCGGACCCACCGGCTCGAGCTGCCCGGCGCTGTCCACGCCCATCACCTGCGACTCGCCCGCGGACTGTCCGGCCCCTCAGATCTGCTGCGGCGATCGCCGCCAGAGCGGGACCATCACGTATTACGATAACGTCCGCTGCGTGACATCGTGCGACGCGAACGACACCCGCTTCTGCGATCCGGCTGTCGTCCCCACGACCTGCCAGACCGGCGAGACCTGCCGGGCCAGCATGATCCTGGTGGGCCTGTTCGTCTGCGGACGCAACTGAGCTCAGGCCTTGGCGTCGTCCTGGGTGGCCGAGAGCTCGTGCCTCGACCCTGGAGCGTCCGGGGCCAGGTCGTCGGGGAAGGATTTGAGCTCTTCGCTCACCTTGCGCAGGTATTGCTGCTTCACGTGAAATGGCAAGAACGCGCTCTTGAAGCCGGAGAGCACGATGGCCTTCAGGTCGCTCATCGTGAAGTTTAGCTGGGTGTGGCAGTGCCAGAGCTCCTTGGAGACCGTGGTGTCGGTGACCAGGCGGTTGTCGGTGTTGACCGTGACGCGCAGGCCCAGGGCCTTGTAGAGGCGGAGCGGGTGGCTCTGGAGATCGCGGATGGCGCCGGTCTGCACGTTGGACGATGGACAGCACTCCAGCGCGATGCGGTGATCGTTCACGTAGTGGAGCAGATCGCCGTTCTCGCGCAGGCGGCAGCCGTGGCCGATGCGGTGCGCGCCGCAGACGTGGATGGCCTGGGCGATCGACTCGGGGCCGTAGGCTTCGCCCGCGTGGATCGTCACGTTGATGTTGTTGTCGCGGACGAGCTGGAAGGACTGCTTGTGGCGCTTGGCGGGGTGATCGTACTCGGCGCCGGCCAGATCGAAGCCCACGACGCCCCTGCCCTTGTAGGCCACGGCGAGCTCCGCCATCTCGAGCGAGCTCTCGGGCGACACGTTTCGGATCCCGCAGATGATGACGTTCGACTCGATGCCGTGCTCTTCCTGGGCGGCGCGCAGCCCCTCGAGCACCGCCTCGACCACCGCGGTGAGCTTGAGCCCCCGCTGCGTGTGGAGCATGGGGGCGTAGCGCACCTCCATGTAACGAACGCCCTCCCTGGACGCGTCCTCGGCCAGCTCGTAGGCGATGCGGGTGAGGGAGTCGGCGGTCTGCATCACCCGGAGCGTGACGTCGAAGGCCTTGAGGTACTCGAGGAGAGAGCCGCAGTTCCTGCCAAGGTTCATCTCGCGCCGGAGGCCGTCGGCGTCGTTGGCGGGGAGCTCGACGCGCTGCTTCTCGGCGAGCTCGAGGATGGTCGAGAGGCGGAGCGAGCCATCGAGGTGGACGTGGAGATCGGTCTTCGGGAGCTTCTCGATGAGCTCCAGCGGAATCGTCTTCGGCATGGCGGGCTCTTAGCACGAGCCACCCGCCGCAAGCATCCGCCTTTGGACGCTTCAGCGCCGATGGACGTGGTCCTGCGCGACCATCTCGAGCACCGCGAGGGGCACCGCCACGTCGCGGCGCAGGAAGGCCTCGCGGTGCCGTGTCCGGGCCGCGCGGAGCGGGCGCGCCAGCTTCTCGTCGCCCAGCGCCCCGGCCACCTCGGCTCGCACGGCGATCCACTCCGCCGCGGCGCGGAGCCCGCAGCCCACGCAGGGCCCTGGCGCGCCCCAGGCCAGCCAGGCCCGCAGCGGGGCCCCCTGGGAGGCGAGGCGAGGCCCGTGGGCGAAGAAGACCGCGCGCCCGTCGTCGCGGGAGGAGCGGAGCTGGGCCTCGAGCGTCGCGATGTCCCCCCGGGCCGCCGCGTCCCACGCGCGCCTGTTCGGCGTCCAGGAGATCCCGGTGACGAAGGGATGCATGGCCTCGCCCGTCTCGAAGAAGCGGACGTCACTCTCCAGCCTGGGCCGCACGCCGACCTCCCTCGCCCGGCCGGTGTCCCGGGCTCGCAGCGCGATGGCCACGGCGTCGTCGAGCCCCGCGTCGCCGCCGTAGTCGAGCACGGCCTCTCCGGCCCCTCCGCCCCGTAGCAGCTCCACCACGGGCGAGAGCGCCAGCCTCGCTCCCTCGTGGTCGCCCATGAACGAGAGGAACATCGCGACCGAGCGGGCGAGCTGCACCCGGACACGGGGATCGAGATCGCTCCGCCCCAGCATCCGGCGCTCCAGCGCGACGGGGCGAAGGAAGGCGATCTTGCTGCCGTCGTAGAGGAACTCGCGCGGATCGGCGTAGACCCAGATCCCGTCCCTGTGGGAGGGATCGCGCTCCAGCATGAGCAGGCTCTGGAGCGAGGAGAGCTCGTCGGCGTGGGCGCCGGGATCCAGCGGTCGCCCCGAGGTCGGCCTGGCCAGCGCGGCCCCGGGCCCGTCCTTCGCCGCACCGTCGCCCTTCGGGGACTTCCAAGGGTCGTAGCGCAGGAGCGCGCAGCCCCAGGAGCGAGGGGGCTGGTCGTCCATCCACGCGAGCGGCCCGGTCGCTTCGCTGTTGAGCCAGGACGCGATGCAGCGAAGATCGTCGGCGTTCGCGTCGAACCGGGCGAGGGCCCCCAGCACCCGGCGGGCCTCGAAGCTATCGCCGACCAGCAGCGCCGCGGCGGCCGAGGAGAAGGTCTCGACGCCTCCGCGCGCGAACTCGGAGTTGGCGGCCTCGAAGTCCCCCAGGAGAAACAGCGCCTCGCCCCTCTGCTGCGGCGGCGCCTCGCTCCTTCCGGCGAGCGCCACGATCTGGCCATGCTCGAGCAGGATGCTCGAGGCGACCTGCTCGTCCCCCGCGAGCTCCGCGAGGCGCACTCCTCGCTGCACCCTGGCCTCGTCGGCCCTGTGCTCGAGGTCCAGGTGCAGGATGGCCTGGGCCAGGGCCGCCTTGCGGCCGAGCGGGGACATGGATGCGAGCGCCGTCGTCCCGAGGTGGGTCCCGTCGTCGTCGACCGGACGCTCGGCGCTCTTGCCGAGCACGAAGAAGAGGGCCCCCAGCGCCAGGATCGCGCAGAGCGCAGGGAGCAGAGCGGTGCCCAGCGGCACGGGGACGCGGCGCGGAGGCTCGGCCGCGACGAGGGAGAGAGGCTCGCCGTCCCTCTCGGGCGCGAGGAGGAAGCGCGCCGACGGCACCCGGTAACTGGACGGAGCGTCCCCCGCCAGGGAGTCCCAGGGCTCGTCGCTCCTGGCCTGCTGCTCCAGGCGTCCTCGGACACGGACCCGATCGCCGATGCGGAGCGTCCCCAGCTGGCCCTCCGCCGGCAGCTCCACTCCGGCCACGAGCTCACGAGCTCCCAGCCGGCCCAGCACCGCCCGCTGCGTGGTGCGAGGGAGGAGGACCGAGGGCAGATCGACGAGCAGGGGCGTCTGCGTGGAGCCGGAGGCCACCGAGAGCACGTCGGGCAGATTGACGCGCTGGTGGCCCACGAGGAGCAAGAGCTTCCCGGAGGTGCGTACGATATCCCTCCTCGAGGACGTCCCGAGGGCCCCGGGGACTTTCATTTCCTCCGCCGGGGGCTTCCCGGGAGCGGCCCGGCGGGTCTTCGTCGAGACCAGCGCCGGGCGGATCGTGAGGATGGCCAGATCCCCCGCTCTCGCTCCGGGCGAGGCGCCCACGAGGGTCCCCTCGAGCACGACCACCCGCCCGACCTCGGGGAACGAGCCCTCGGGAGCGCCCAGGGCGGCGAGCTCGCGCGCCGCCTCCTGGCGGACGGCCCCCCGGCTCCCTCGCAGCGCCGCCCCTCCTGCGAGTGCGGCGACGAGCAGGTAGGCCACCTTGCCGAGGGAGCCCCCGGCTTCGTAGAGCATGTGCAGATCGCTCACGGTCCATCGAGCTTAGCACCGCGGGGCTCTCCGGCGGCGGCCGGCAGGCATGTGCTCGCTGCGAGCCGTGTTACAATGGCGGATGCTCGATAGCAGACTCTCGCATCCCCTCTTCTCGCTCGCGCTATCCACCACCTTGCTCGTGGCCTGCGGCAGCTCCGGCCTGATCGAGGGGGCGGACAGCGGAGACGACGCGTCGGCGGAGGGTGGCCCCGTCGCCCCGGACGGTGGAGCAGTCGTCGGACCTGACGGCGCGCCCGTCCCCGGCAAGGACGCAGGGCCTGCAGACGCCTCGCCCGACACCAGGCCCCCGGACGCGGGCGTCGGCTGCGGGGGGCCCACCGCGCCGAAATGCGCGGAGGGCCAGGTCTGCGCGGTCGACCAGGATTGCGCGAGCGGCGTGTGCAGCACCGGAAAGCGGTGCGTCAGCAGCGCCTCGTGCAGGGGCGGGCCCAACGGGGCCTCCGGCATCGACACCTGCGGGACCGGCGAGCCAGGTGCTCCTGGCGCGGTGGTCGAGAGCTGCTGCCGCTCCCTCCCGCTCCCCGCTCGCCCCACGCGCCGCCTGGATCGCTACGAGATCACGGGGGGGCGGGTGCGGGCCTTCCTCGACGACCTCGCCGCCAAGAACGGGGGCGTCCCCAACGTCCGCGCCTTCGCCGAGGCCCAGGCAGCGGCCAACCCGACCTCCCAGCTGGGGAGCGTGGCGGCCGGCTACCCTGGGCTCGTGGGCATCCTTCCGGATCGCGCTGGACCGAACGCGCAGTTCCCCATGCCCGTGCACCTGGGCGCGTACCCCCTGGACCCCATCAACGCGCTCGACGGGTGCTACGTGAGCGACGACTCCTACGGGCACGCGACCTACTGGCAAGCCGCGGCCGACGTCCGAGGCTACGGGATAGGCGCGCGCGACGCGCAGGGGGTGGCGACCGGAGTCCGCAGGTACTCGCGGGAGGAGCTCGACAAGAAACCTGTAAACTGCATGATGGCGCTCTTCCTGGCCGCGTTCTGCGCGTGGGACGGCGGGGAGCTCGCGCGCACGGCGGACTTCCGCGCGGTCTGGGGGAGGAGGCCCACCCCCGTGGGGACCACCACGGTCTACGTTCCGTGGGCCGCCATCCTCCCCGTGGGCGGCTTCAACTGGCGCAACGGGCACGGCGCCGCTTGCAACCCCACATCCTGGCCAGGCTGCGTCAATCCCCAGCCGTATTTTTACCAGTTCCCACAGCTCCGCCCCGACGGCATGGGCCCCATCCCTGCCCAGGACGACAGCGCAGCCATCGCGGCCCCAGGGCGCTTCAAGAGCGACGTGACGGCCATCGTCTCGGCCAGCGGCGAGGGGTGGTACGACGTGGGGGGCAACCTCATGGAGATGGCCTGGCCGGTGGGGACCGTGAACCCCGGGGCCAACGCGGTCCAGAACGTCTGCGACGTCTCGGCCACCCCGGGGCCAGGCGACACCCCCTGCGTGAGGAGGGGCAACGACGGCGTCCAGCGGTACACCGGCCCCCTGCCCCACGTGGCCCTGGTCGGTTATAGCTTCGAGGGCCACGCTCGGAGGAGCGAGAACTACCTTTCGAACATGAACACCAACGAGGGTCTCATCGTCACGGCGGATCTCAAGCCGATCACCTTCCAGTATGGCAAGGTCGGCGCGAGGTGCGCGCGAGGCAACTGAGCCCACGTGAACCATCCGGGTGAGCGCGTGGGTCTGGCAGGGGTCCGGATCGAGGGCGGGGACACCCCGAGGGGGTGGCTCCGGAGCCCCTCCTTCGATCTCTGGCTGATAGGCGGGGTGCTCGCGCTCTCGGTCGCGGCGGGGGGCGTTGCCTTGTTCGTGCCCGCCCTGTTCGCGTGGGTGGTGTATGTGGACTTCTGGCTGCTGGCCTATCCGCACGTGGCGTCGACCTACATGCGTATCGCGCTCGATCGAAGGAGCGCGAGGAGGCACGGGTTCTTGCTCTTCGGGCTCCCGCCCATCGTGCTCCTGGCCACCGCCGGCGCGGCGTGGCTGGGCGGGGCCCTCGCCCTGAACACGATCTATTTCTACTGGCAGACGTACCACTATACGAGGCAGAGCTACGGTATCGCCCGAGCCTACCGCCGCAGCGGGGGAGCGCCGGCCTCGGGGAGGGATCTGGCGACGGACGCGGTCGTCTTCGCATTCCCGATCTGGGGGCTCTTGCACCGCGCCCACCAGCGCCCGACGACGTTCTACGGCTCTCCGCTCTTCTGCCCCCCTGTCCCCGGGGCGCTCGCGCTGGGAGCGGGCGTGGTCGCCCTGGCGGCGCTCCTGGTGTGGACATCGAGGATGCTGCGAGCCATCCGTGAGGGCAGCCCTCCCGGCTATGCGCTGTTCGTCCTCTCCCACGTGGTGGTGACCGTGCTGAGCTACGTGGCCATACCGGAGATCACCTTTGGCTGGCTATTCATCAACATATGGCACAACGCTCAGTATCTGCTCTTCGTCTGGGCGCACAATGCCCGGCAGTTCCGGCGAGGCGTGGATCTCGAGCAGCCGCGGCTCTCCCGCATAAGCCAGCCCGATCGCGCGGGGACCTACGCGCTCGTATGCCTCGGCCTGTCGGCGCTCTTCTACCTTGCCCTGGGGCAGGCGACCTCGGCGCTCCCCCTCTCGGTCCTCCCTGTCGTCTTGATAGGCCACCAGGCCATAAACTTCCACCACTACCTGGTCGACTCGGTGATCTGGCGCTCTCGCTGAGCCCCAGCTCGGACGGATCGCCAAGGCGCGGCTGGCGACCGCGCTCTGGGCTCCGTCACCTCTGGGGTCGACGCCCCCCCTCAGCATTCTGTGGACAGATCACGTGCGAAGAAGGAAGCTGCTACCCAGGTTCTCCCATGACCAATACGCCCCTTCTCGCCACCTCCCTCTGCCTGGGGCTCCTCGTCGCTTCCTGCGGCGGGCCCCCACAGCCCGCGGTCCCGACCGCGGCCCCCGCGGCCTGGAGCAACGAGCTCTCCAGGGAGGAGAAGACGGCCTTCATGAAGGTCCACGTGGAGCCTCGCATGAGCAAGGTCTTCAAGGAGATGGACCCGACGCGCCACGCCGATTTCGGCTGCAAGACCTGCCACGGCCCCGTCATCGGCTTTCCCAGGGATTTTCTGCCCAAGCTCGCGATGCAGGAGGGCAAGCTCACCGCGTTCGCGGACAAGCCGCAGGTGGCCAAATTCATGGCTGAAAAGGTGGTGCCCGAGATGGCCTCGATCCTCGGGAAGCCGCCCTTCGATCCCGCGACCAAGCAGGGCTTTGGGTGCAAGGGGTGCCACACGATCGACATGAAGTGAGGGTGGGCTCCCGCGGGGCTCAGCGCCTGCCCTTCTACGAGAGGAACACGGGTTCATCCCGGGTGGCCCTGGTGGGGTTTGTTCTGTAGGAAGACCGGCTCCTATCAGGAAACCATGCCCACCCACAACCGCGCGAGCCTCACGATGTCGCGAAGCGCGTGAAGTAGCTCATCCTCGAATCCCCCTCGTCTCGCTCTGGCGAAAGCAACCCGTGCCAGCGCAGACCGTGTGACCCCTCACGCGTGGGACGACCCCTGCTCGCGACTCACGACGAAAACGGCGAGAGTCGAGTCAGAAGAGCAGCATAAGCCTATTTCCAATGACTCGAAACGTTGATTTTACAGGGATTTTGGATGCGCCCTGAAAGGTTTATGCTGACCCCCTCAGCGCTGGCGGCGGCGGGCGGCGAGGAGCGCCACAGCGGCGAGGAGGGCCGAGGCCAAGACCCCGCTCGCCGCGCGACCGGGCGCGAAGCCGCAGTGGACACCTCGGTGCTTGGCCAGCTGCTCCAGCTCGTCGCTGTCGTCTTCGGGGTCCGGGACCACGTGGGTCATCTCGTCGTCGAGCCGGCGCACGTCCCCGGGGGCGGGAGCGGCCGAGGGGGTGGGAGCGGCCGAGGGGGCGGCCGAGGCCGAGGGAGCAGGGGAGGCTCCAGGGGGGTCCTGGGGCTTGAGATCGGGGGAGCCGGCAGCCACCGCGCTGCAGCAGCGGAAGGACTGCTGGTAGGCGACGAAGTCCTCGTTGTGGGCCCTGGTGGAGGGGCGGCAGCGAGCGCGGATGGGCCCCCAGTAGCCGCCCTTGAGCACGGACGCATAGCCCGTGGTGCGGACCGTGCGGGTCCACTCGTCCACGTTGCCCGTGAGATCGTAGACGCCAGAGGCGCTCTTGCACCTGGGGTTCGAGCCCGAGGGCATGCCCTGCCATAGCCGATCCAGCTCGTCCCTCGCCTTCTTGCCGTCGCGAGGGGCCAGGCCATTTTCGGTGAAGGGCTTCCAGTTGCGGTCGACCACGCAGGCGTCGCGATCGCGATCGTAGCCATAAGGGTAAGGCCGAGCCTCGTCGCCCTCGCATGCGTAGGTCCACTCGCTCTCGTTGCAGAGGCGCTTGCCCCCCGCCTTGCAGAGCGCCGTGGCCTCGTTGTAGGAGACCACGATCATGGGGTTTTGCCCCTTGCGGTTGGGGTACTCGAACCGGTCGATGCAGAAACGCATGGGCTTCGACGGGAGCTTCTGGGAGAGCTCGAGCCAGCCCGCCCGGTCGAAGGTCTTGCAGCGAGCAGGGAAGTCTCGGCTGATCCAGTCCACGCAGGACGAGTTCTGGAGCTCCTCGACCTCGCCGGAGGATTCCCGGCCGTGGGAGTCGAGCTTGTACTTGCCGGACACCTCCACCATGCCCGCGGGGCAGCTCCCCCGGGTGCCCTCCCTGGCGTCGGTGATCGAGGGCTCCTCATCGTCGCCCGAGATCGCCTGCCAGTGCTTCTTGTCGATGCTCTTCCACTGGTGGCGAGGAGCCTTGGCCTCGAGCTGGAAGAGCTCCCCCGTGGTCTGGTCCTGGAGGGCGAACCACGCCCCGCCGCTACCGCCCACTATCAAGAGCGCGCCCCCCCCGAAGAGGAGCGCAAAGCCCAGCCTTCGCCGCTTGTTGGTCGACATCTGCCTCTGCTTCTTAGGCCAGCGTGAGCGCTCGAGGAAAGCCTCCACGCACACGCCACTCACGAGATCACACGAGATCACGCCCGAGGCGAGCATGGACGGCGCTCCCCTGGTGGAATTCAGCCCGGAGGAGCCAGGAGCCGCTTTTTCTCGCCAGCCTCTTGTCGGCGCGCCAGGAAAGGCCGAGTCTTCCCGCCCCATGCGCGCCCCCAAGGCCACTGTCCTCGTCGCTCGTATCGCGCTCGCCGCGCTCGTCTCGCTCTCCCCGGCATGTGCCAAGGACTCCCCGCCACCCAACTCCCCTGCCGCGATCCATGATCTGCGCGCCGCCAGCGGGAGCTCGGACGGGGAGAGGCTGGGGCGCTGGCTCCTCGCGGAGCTTTATGCCCCTGGAGGCGAGGCCAACCAGGCCGCGGAGGCCAGGAGGCAACTCGGCAAGAACCAGGACAGGGGGCTCTTCGCGAGCCTCGCCCGGGGCGCCATGGACGAGGGGCACGGCGACGCGAAGTCCGCGGCCAACGCCTACGCCGCCGCGCTCGTGGCAGGCCGGGAGAGCGCCGCGGCCGAGGCCCAGCTCGCCTCGTGGTTCGCCGCCCACCACCTCATCGCCCTCCGGGGCTCGGTGAGCGATCTCTGGAAGGAGCACAAGCCCGTCGTCTTGAAGCTCATCGCGGAGCCGGGCAACCTGGGGTGGCGCGCGGTCGCCGAGCTGGTCGAGTGGTGGGCCAGCGAGTCCTTCGACGAGGCCCAGGTCATCGACGAGGCGTACGACGCTCGGGTCACCCGTGCCATGGGCTGTGTCAAGGGCCTCAGGATTGCCGGCCCCTTCGGCCACGGCACGGCGGTCGATCGGCGCCGCTCGTTCGACGCCGAGAAGGCCCCCTGGCCCCCTTCCTGGCCCGCCGACAAGAGCCGGGGGACCGTGCCCCGGGTCCTCAAGACCGAGCAGCCTCGCTGCGTGGCCGCGAGCACCGAGTCGTCCGCCGACGGGGTCTTTTACGTGGAGAGCTACGCGACGACGGACGCCGAGCGGAGCGTCATCGTGGCGGCCCAGGGCGCGGTCAAGGTGTGGGTGGACGACGTGGCCGTGGTCGAGCGCGATCTGCGAGACTGGGGGGTCTGGCAGAGGTTCGGGGGCGCGGTCAAGCTGGGGAAGGGGCGGCACAGGATCCTGGCCAGGATCGTCGCGGAGTCGGCGTCGATCCGCCTCCTCAACCTGGACGGGACCCCCTCGGGCCTGGCGACCGACGCCGACCCCTCGAAGCCCTACGGCCTGGTGCCTCCCGTGCTGCTGCCCGACCCCAACCCCATCGACGCCATCGTGAGCGCGGTCGCCAGGGGCGGGGAGCTGACGCTCGATCCCGTTCACCGCGCGCTGGCGGCGCACGCGGCGGGCGTGGAGGCCTTGCCGGACGTGGCGGGGGTCCTGCTCGAGCCCCTGGTGGGCAAGGACGCCGCGCCCTACGCGCTGGAGCTGGCCGCGTCGGTCGTCGGGCGCGATCCGGCCTTCCCCGAGGAGTTCCGTCGCCGAAACGAGAAATCGTATCACCAGCGCGCCATCGCCGCAGATCCCAAGCTCTGGCTCCCCAGGGCGTGGCTCGTCCTGGACGAGGCCGAGCAGCGAGGCTTCGTCGAGGCGGTCGACCCGATGCGCAAGCTCGTCGCCGAGTTCCCCGACGTGCCCGAGCTGGGCGAGCAGCTGGCGCGCATCTACGGGAAGCTCGGGTGGCGCGCCGAGCGAATGAAGGCCTCCAAGGATCTGGCGACCCGCTTCCCCAAGAGCATGAGCGCCCTTCGCCTCCACCTCCTGGCGCTGGACGACGACGGCTCCCTCGCCGAGGCCGACGCCGTGGCGGAGCGCATCAAGAAGCTGGATCCCGACGTCGAGATCGACATCGATCGCGCCCTGGCCCGCCGCGACTGGAAGGCTGCGGTCGAGGAGCTCAAGAAGTTCCAGAAGCGCCGCCCCGATCGCAAGGATCTGGTGGGCCGCATCGCCGACGCCCTGATGCGAGGAGGCGATCCCAGCGCCGCCGCCGAGCACCTCGAGAAGGCGCTGGCCAAGAACCCCTCGGACTCCGCCATCCGCCTTCGCCTGGCCGATCGGGCCTATGCCAAGGGGGATCTGTCGGCCCTGCGCCGGGCCCTGGCCGAGACCCTCCAGGCGGGGGGCAAGGGCCACGACATCCGGGAGGCCGTGGAGCTGCTCGAGGGGGCGAGCCAGCTCGAGCCCTACCGCCTGGACGGACGCAAGGTCATCAAGGAGTTTTCGGCCTGGGAGAAGAAGGGCAAGCGCATGGAGGGCGTGGCGGCCCGCGTCCTCGACTACGCCGCCATCTGGGTACACCCCGACGGCTCGAGCGAGATGCTGGAGCACGAGATCCTCAAGATCCAGTCGCAGGAGGCGGTGGGCAAGGAGTCCGAGCAGGAGCTGCCCTCGGGCCTGGTCCTCCGCCTGCGGGTCATCAAGCCGGACGGCTCGGTGCTCGAGCCCGAGCCCGTGCCTGGCAAGCAGTCGCTCACCATGCCTCACCTGGAGGTGGGCGATTACCTGGAGATCGAGCATATCTCGACGCAGGGCCCGGAGAGCTACAAGGGCAAGAGCTACCGGGGGCCTCACTGGTTCTTCCGGGAGGCCGACAAGGGCTACTGGCGCAGCGAGTTCGTCGCCATAACCCCCAAGGATCGCCCCCTCGAGATCGAGACCCTGGGCGACGTGGGCAAGCCCGCCGTGAGCGACAAGGGCACCTTCGTGGAGCAGCGCTGGCGGGTCGACGAGAGCCCCCCCGCGCCCGAGGAGCCCGACAGCGTGTCCCCCCGGGAGTTCCTCCCCAGCGTTCGCCTGGGCTGGGGCATGTCCATGGACGATACCCTGGTGCGCCTGGTCGACGTGGCCAACGACGAGACCCCCCTCGATCCTCGCCTTCTGCGCAGGGCGCTGGAGATCGTCAAGGGAGCGCCGAGGACCGACCGGGACGCGGTGGCCAGGAAGGCCTACGAGTGGGTGCTCGATAACGTGGAGGAGGGCCAGGAGGGCGACGGCCGGAGGGTCGTCCTGGGCAAGAGCGGCTCCAGGCAAGCGGCCTTTTCCCACCTGATGAGGCAGCTGGGTATCCCGGTGAACTTCGCCATCGCCCGTAACAAGCTGGCCATGCCTCCCCGCAGCAAGATGAGCGAGGTCGAGGGCTTCGATAGCCTGGTCCTCCGCATCGACACGGGCAAGGGGATCCGCTGGCTGACGGTCAAGGACAAGTTTGCTCCCTACGCCTATGTCCCCGCCGAGATCCGCGGCCAGACCGCCACCGTGCTGGTGCCCAGCACCCCCCGGGAGACCATCGAGGCCGGCGGCTCGGCCGACGGCATCGTCATCCAGGGCCGCGCCGATCTACGCGAGGACGGCTCGGCCTCGGTGGAGCTCACCCAGTCGTTCACGGGCAAGGTGGCCATCGGCATGAGGGGCATCTTCGACAAGGTGCCGGAGAGCAAGATCTTCGACTTCGTGGAGTCTCGCCTGCTGGCCAGGAACCTCCCCGGGGCCAGGGTTCGTGACGTCAAGCTGGAGAACAAGACATCTCTGGGCCTACCCCTGGTCATGAAGGTCAAGGCCGAGGTGGCGCAGCTGGTGCGCGTCCAGGGCCAGGGCTTCAGCCTCAAGGCCCTCTTCCCGCTCCACCTGGCGCAGCTGGCCGCGCTCCCCCAGCGCCAGACCCCTCTCCTGCTGGGGGCGTCGTCGCGCTTCGAGCTCGACTTCCAGATCGTGGTCCCCCAGAGCGTGCGTATGCCCTCGGCGCTCCCCGGCGGCTCCCTCCAGGACGGGGAGCGGGTGGTCCTGGTCAAGGACGCCGTGGAGGGCCACTCCATCCGCCTGGTCCGCCGGATCGACATCCCGGCCGCCCGTATCCAGCCCGGAAAGGAGTACGCGGGCTTCCTGGATTTCGTCCAGAAGGCCGACACCCTCGTGGAGCGGGAGATCTTGCTGGGTAAGTAAGGCTCAGAGCCTGTCCTTGCCGAAGCTTAGGCCCTTGGCTGAGGGGGACGTGGTCCGATTCACGGGGACTCGGCGAGGAGGCAACGTCCTCGCAAGACGGGCGAGCTGGTAACTCACAAGGAGGAGACGAACAGGCAATAGCCTCGCCTCCTCTCCCAGAGAGAAAGTCACGAGGAGGTGACGTTTCGTCGGGGTGTGGACCCGCCACGGAGTCGTCGTGGCCCCGCGCGCCCTCACCCCACAACTTTACGTCGCGGCCTCCGCGAGCCCCTCTCCCTGGGGAGAGGGGCAAC
>SXGT01311720.1_pt1 | contig 19634 bp, 17 predicted proteins | sample 3176221 | NCBI WGS metagenome assembly SXGT01 (sample SAMN11356862, study PRJNA531348) | freshwater metagenome | isolation source: freshwater sample F1-120 | place: China: Fuxian Lake, Yuxi | collected 2017-12-25
GCAGCGTGGTCTTGCCACAGCCGGAAGGTCCGAGCAGCGAGAACAGTTCGCCGGGCGCGACTTCGAAGTGCACGTCGTCGACCGCACGCACATCGGCATAGGCCTTGTGCAGCCCCTCCACGCGCAGCCGTGGTGTCGTTGCGGTTGCCAGCCCCGTTGCGTTCGCCGCCACCGATCAGCGGCCCGTGCGGATGCGCGTGAACGCGCGCGTGCGGGCACGGCGCTCGGCGGCCGTGAGGTTCTTCGCGGTCTTCATGCGCGCCATCGTCGCGCGGTCAGGGTAGATGCCGGGATCGTTGCGGATCGCCGGATCCAGCAGCGGGGTCGCGGCTGCATTGCCGTTGGCATAGGCCACCTCGTTGCTGATCTTCGCCATGATGTCCGGCCGCATCAGGAAATTCACGAAGGCGAGTGCGTGCGCCCGGTTCGGGGCATCGCGCGGGATCGCCATCAGGTCCACCCACATGATCGCGCCCTCGCGTGGCACGGTGTAGGCGACCTCCACGTTGCGGCGTGCCTCGCGCGCACGGTCGCGGGCCTGCAGCACGTCACCCGAGTAGCCCATCGCGACGCAGACGTTGCCGTTGGCGAGGTCGTCGATGTACCGCGACGAATGGAAGTAGCGGATGTGCGGCCGCACGCGGGCGAACAGCGCGGTGGCCGCCGCAAGATCCGCCGGTGCCGTGCTGCTCGGATTCTTCCCGAGGTAGATGAGCGCGGCGTGCAACGCTTCCTCTGCGTCGTCGAGCACGGCGATGCCGCAGCTGGCGAGCTTTGCCGCGATCGCGGGGTCGAACAGCAGGCGCCATGTGTTCGGCTGCGCGTTCGCTCCGAGCCGCTGGGCGATGGCGCGGCGGTTGTAGCCGATGCCGGTGGTGCCCCATGTGTAGGGCAGCAGGTGATCGTTGCGCGGATCGATGTCGCGCAGCGAGGTGAGGATCGTCGGGTCGAGGTTGCGTCGGTTCGGCAGTGCGCGTGCATCCAGCTGCAGGTAGACGTTGCGCTGCATGTGTCGCTGGGCAAACGGCCGTGCGGTGGGGAACACCACGTCGTATCCCGAACCGCCGGCAAGCAGCTTCGCCTCGAGCATCTCGTTCGAGTCGTAGACGTCGTAGACGACCTTGATGCCCGTCTCGCGCTGGAACTGCGTCAACACCTCCGGTGCGATGTAGTCGTTCCAGTTGTAGACGTTCACCCGCTTCTCGGCTGCGGCGTGCGCAGGCAGCACCAGCAGCAGCACCAGCAGCAGCGCGAACGCCACCATGACCACCTTCGAATGTACGACCAGCGTCGCCTGCATCCCGGACCTTACGGCCATGCACCGGCCGAGCGACATGCGCAGCAGTCCCTGGGCGTGCACGGAGCGGAAAGACGCAAGGCGGGGCATGGCGGTCCTGTGGGCGGGGCCCCGCGCGCGCCCCTCGAAAGAGGGCGGGCGCGCTACAGGGCAGGCGGACGGGAAGCGCGGTTTTATAGCACAGCGAATCCCGCCGCCGGCCAGCGTCTGCGCGCGCGCCCGCTACTGAATCTGCAGGAACTCGACCCAGTTGCCGTCCTGGTCCTCGACCATCGCGATCGACACACCCGGGCGGATCTCGCGCGGGGTGATGGGCACCTTGTAGCCGGCCGCCGCGCAGCGCTCGGCGACGGCCTGCAGGTTGGACACCGTGATGGTCCAGTAGCGATAGCCGGTGGCACCCTGAAGCCCGCCGCCTGCCGCCACGGCGGGCGGCGCACTGCCCGGGTGCACGATCTTGATGACGCTGTCGCCCGCCATGAGCCGGTACATCGTGCCGCCACCCGGCATCGGCATCTCGCCCGCGAGCGGCAGGCCGACGGTGTCGCGATAGAAGGTGAGCGCCTCGGCGGGCTTCATCGTGACGATGCCCAGGTCGATCGATGACTTGGTGATGTTGGCGGACATGCGGGCTCCTCGCTTTGCGTGGGTCTGGATCGGTGTGTTCGTGCTGACTGCAGCGGCCGGCCGGGCAGTGGCTGCACCGGCAGGGTGCGGGACGTTAACCCGATTTCCGGGGCTCGCGCGTATCCCTGAGCAGATGCACGGCGATGTCGTCGTGCCACCGCCGGGACGCATCGATGGCTCGCCGCCTCGCTTACCTCCGCACATTCGCATTGCCTGGACTGCAGATCGACGCACGCTGGCTGCAGCTCGCGGCGGTCGGCTCGTTCATCGCCTACGCCGTGCTGGTGCTGCATGCGGCCATCCTTCCGGCCAACGTGCTTGCATTCGTGGCTACGGCGCTGCTTGCCGAGCGCATTGCCTGCGCAGTCGCTCCTGCGCGCGGCTTCGACTTCCGCAGCCCGCTGGTCACGGCGCTGTCGCTGACGCTGCTGCTGCGCACCGACGACGTGCGCATCGCCATCGCCGCCGCCGCGTTCGCCATCGCGACGAAGCACCTCGTGCGTGTGCGCGGCAAGCACCTGTTCAACCCGAGCAACATCGCGATCGTCGTGTTCACCGTCGGCACGGCTGCCGCTGCCACGTTCCCCGGCGGCCAGTCACTTGCTGGCCTGGGCACCGCATGGGTATCTCCGGGCAGCTGGGGCCATGCCGCGATGCTGGTCGGCCTCGTCGCCTGCATCGGCGCACTTGTGACCGCGCGGGCGACGCGCCTCGATCTCGCGCTCGCCTTCATCGGCCTGTGGGCTGCGGCGCTGTTCGCACGCGCGCTGTGGCTCGGCGATCCGCTCGCGATCCCCCTGCACCAGCTCTGTGACGGCACCTTGCTGATCTTCACGTTCTTCATGATCACCGACCCGCGTGCGACCCCTGACGCGCGGCCTGCGCGCGTGCTGTTCGCCGCCGCGCTCGTGCTCGTTGCCTACCTGCTCCGCTTCCATGCCTGGCAGCCCGATGCGCTGCTCTGGGCGCTTGCCCTCGTGTCGCCGCTCTCGCCGTTGCTCGACCGGCGGTGGCCCGCAACACGCTTCACCTGGCGCGAAGCCGAAGCAACAGGCGTCGCCACGCCCCCCGTGGTGCCTTCGCCTCGTACCCGCGCTGTCCTTGCCCATGCCTGAGAAAACGCTGCCACAGGAGATCATCATGTCGCTTCGCCCGCTCCCACATTGCTTCCTGCCAACTGCATGGGCGCGTTGTCGGCAGTCGCTTCATGCACGGGTTCGAGTGCGCATTCGTGCAGCAGTGGCACTTACCGCCCGGCTGCTCGCCCTGCTGCTGCCTGGCCTCGTGCTCGCCATGCCGGCACATGGCTTCTGCGGCTTCTACGTCTCGAGTGCAGACACGAAGCTGTACAACGAGGCTTCGCAGGTGGTGCTGATGCGCGATGGCCAGCGCACGGTGATGACGATGGCGAACGACTTCCGCGGCGACGTGCGCGACTTCGCGATGGTGGTGCCCATCCCCACGGCGTTGCGGCGCGAGCAGATCAACGTCGCGGACCGTGCGCTCATCGAGCACATCGATGCCTACACCGCGCCGCGCCTGGTCGAGTACTTCGACAGCGATCCCTGTCGCCGCGAGGTGATGTACGAATCTGCGCGGGCATCGGCCCCCACGGCCGCAGGCAGTGCCGCGGCCGACATGCGCCGCGAGGCGCGGGCGCTCGGCGTGCGCATCGAGGCCAGCTACACCGTCGGCGAATACGACATCCTCGTGCTGTCGGCAGCGCAGAGCGATGGGCTCGTGACCTGGCTCACCCGCAACGGCTATCGCCTTCCTGCCGGTGCGGCGCAGATCGCTGGCAGCTACCTGCGCCAGGGCATGCGCTTCTTCGTGGCCAAGGTGAACCTGCGCGAGCAGGCGCGCAGCGGCTTCAGCCGTCTTCGACCGCTGCAGATCGCCTATGAGCATCCGCGCTTCATGCTGCCCATCCGGCTCGGCACCGTGAATGCCAACGGCCCGCAGGAGCTCTTCGTGTACGGGCTCACCCGCACGGGCCGCATCGAGACCACCAACTACCGCACGGTGGCGCTGCCGACCGACGTCAACCTGCCCGAGTTCGTGCAGCCGAGCTTCGCCGACTTCTATCGCACCATGTTTCGCGAGCAGACACGGCGCGCGAACGGCGAGGTCGTGTTCCTCGAATACGCCGGGGACATGACGTGGTGCGACCCCTGCGCGGCGGACGCGCTGAGCCCTGCGGAGCTGAAGCAGCTCGGCGTGTTCTGGCTGGATGCCGAAGATCGCGTGCCGGCGGGCAGGCGTGTGCCGCGGCCGTCGATGGCACCAGCCTTCGCGCCCGGCGGGCCGCTCGACGTGTTCGTGACCCGCCTGCACGTGCGATACGACGCGGCGCACTTTCCGGAGGACCTGATGCTCAAGGTCACCGGCAACCGCACCAACTTCCAGGGGCGCTACGTGCTGCAGCGCGCATGGAGCGGTGCTGCCGACTGCCCCGAGGCACGCAGCTACTTCAGTGATGAACTGCCACGGCGCCGGGAGCAGGAAGTGCAGACGCTGGCGCGGCTCACCGGCTGGAAGGTCGCCGACCTGCGGCGGCGGTTGCCCGCGATCCCCGAGTACCGCGGCCACTCGAACCCGGCCGCGGCGCCCGAGCGGCCAGTGTCGCGGCGGGTCGTGCCGCGGCCAGTTGTCCCGCGGCCCGGCACCCGGCAGTCACCGCCCGAGCCCGACCAACCCTGGTGGGAGCGACTCTGGGACTGATCGCGCGTACCGAAGCGCATGCAGCCCCGTTCGTCGCAGCCGCGTTGCGGCGGCGGGGACGGCATTGGCAGGATGCTGCGTCCGCCTGTCCCGGCGGCGCGCACTGGAAAATGCACTTGTCCGCCGCCGAACGCCCGCGCTGGTATCGCTTTGCCTGGTTCCTTGGCAAGGCACCACCGTTGACGGCGCGGCAATGGCAGGTGCTCGGCCTGGTCTCGGCGGTTTCGTTCTTCGAGCAGTACGACCTGTACCTGTTCTCGCTCAACCTGCCGCAGATCCAGCGCAGCCTCGCCATCCCGGACGCCGACCTCGGCTTCCTGGGGTCGACCGTGCGCGCAGGCGCGCTGTTCGCATTCCTGGTGACGATGTTCGCGGATCGCATCGGTCGCCGGCAGGTGCTGCTCGGCACGGTGCTGGCCTACACGCTGCTCACCGCCGCCACGGCGTTCGCGCCGAATGCGGAGACCTTCGTGGTGCTGCAGTTCCTCGCCCGCGTGTTCGCGGTGGCCGAGACGCTGCTTGCCGCCGTGGTGATCGTCGAGGAGTTCCCTGACGAGCACCGCGGCTGGGGTATCGGCGCGTTTGCGGCGTTGCAGGCCTGCGGCGCCGGGTTCGCGGCAATGCTCTATGGCTTCGTCGACGTGCTGCCCTACGGCTGGCGTTCGCTCTATCTCATCGGCGTGCTGCCGCTGCTGCTGATCGCACGCATGCGCATGCTGATGCCGGAGACGGAACGCTTTGCTGCCCTGAGTCGGCCCGCCGCCGGCACCGCTGATGTGGCCGTCGCGCCCGACGCGGGCCGTGCCCATCGAGCAGCCGTCGACCCGGAGTCGGGCGGGGTGAGCACACTGGCTTCGGTGGCTGCGTGGCGTGCCAGCGCGCGCCTGTTCGTGCGCCTGTTCACCGAGGCCCGCGGGCGTTTTCTCGTCGTGGCGTCCACCACGTTCTTCTTCGCCTTCGGCCTGGCCGGTGTCGGCTTCTTCCAGATCAAGTACCTCGTGGATGCCCAGGGCTGGTCGCCGCCCCAGGTCTCGACGCTGACGGTATTCGGCGGCGCGCTCGCGATCATCGCCAATCCGGTGGCGGGGCGGATGAGCGACCGGCTCGGCAGGCGGCAGCTGGCGAGCGTGTTTCTCGCTGCTGCAGGCCTGCTTGCGGCCGGCTTCTACAACGTCGCGGGGGCGTGGCTGGGCGTGCTCTGGGTGCTGTACCTGTTCGCCGTGTTTGGCGCCGAGACCGCAATCACCACCTATGCCTCGGAGGTGTTTCCCACCTCCCTGCGGGCGACGGCGAGCGGCGCACGGGTGGTGGTGTCGACGCTGGGCGGCATCACCGGCCTCGCCGCGGTGTCCTGGCTCTATCCCTGGCTCGGCGACAACTGGCGCGCGCTCACCTGGCTGCCGATGGCCTGCGCAGCGGCTGCCGTCATCGCCTGGTTCGGGTTCCGCGAGACCGCCGGGCAGTCGCTCGAGACCATCGCGCCGGAGCGGGCCTCGTCTCGCGGCACGGGTGGGGCGGGCGACAGAAGCGTTTCCTGACCGGTTTCAGGCGCAGTCGTTCGCCTCGGGCAGGAAGCAGATCAGGTCGACCTGCGCCTGCAGCCGGATCTCGATGGCGGTGCCGTCCGCCGTGACGACGAGCTGGGGCTCGCGCAGCGGCGCCGCGCGCGGGTCATCGAGCGCGTGCAGCGGCAGCACGAACGCCTCGCCAAGCACAGCCAGGCGGGCGTTGAGGCTGCCTGGGGGCAGCTTCTGGCGCACCTGCGCGCGCGGCCGTCCCGACGCGTTGCGATTGCGCAGTCCTCCGCCGTGAAGACACCAGATCGAGGCTGTGCGCCGCGCCGTGGCAGTTCCGGGCAGCAAGGTCCGGGCGATGAAGTCACCGGCACTGCGCACCGCGGCTGCCGGTGCGGGCCGCGTGGTGGCGGGAAACGTGGTGGCGGGAAACGTGGTGGCGGGAAACGTGGCGGCGGGAAGAGGTGTCTTGCGCGCATGGGCATCGTCACGGACCAGGTCGGCGCAGTGGCCGTACACCACTGCCCGCGCCGCCGGCCACCGCTCCGCAAGCACATGCGCAAGCTGCCCCTCGGTGATCTCGTCGGACGCGGTGCCCGCTGCCCATTCCCGCGACCACTGCATGAGGTTGCGCAGCGCCGCGTAGCCGCTGCTCCCCAGTGCATCCGTCAGCGGTGCGAACTGCATGTCCATCCAGTCGAGTGCCCAGTCGAGGCGCTCCGCGGCGGCGACCAGCGATTCCCCGGCTGGCGGCGCGAGCAGGCGCCGCAGGTCGTCGATGCGTCGCGCGGGATTGCCGGCAGCGTTGGTGCCAGCCAGCTGCAGATCCAGCAGGTCGTGCGCCTCCGCGAGCGCAGCGAGCCGGTCCGCATTGTCCTGTGCGGATCCCGGCGCAGGCAGCCATGTGGAACGCAGGCCGGTGCCGAATACTGCGATCTGGTCGCGCAGGTGCGGCGCGCGGCTCCCGCGACCACCGACGAGGCGCTCGATGAACAGGCGCTCCGCGGCGTCATGAGCATGAAGCCAGTCCTGTGCGGGCCGCGCGGCGCGCCCGCTGTCGGCGGGCACGGCGTCCATGAGCCCCTGCTGCAGGCGCAGCGCCCGTGCCGGTGTGCAGGGCATGCCAAGCAGCGTGGCACCCCTCGCGGCCAGGTAGCGCAGCAGCGCGAGCCGCAGCAGCACCGTCTCGCGGGCATCTGGCGCGCTCTCGCCGAGCAGTGTCACGCGCGCATCCGCCAGCAAACTGTTCAGCGGTTGCAGCCGGGACGCACTCGGGCCGCGGTCGATCGCGAAGGGTCGTGCGTGTTCACGCAGCCAGGCGCGCAGGGCAGTGGATGCACCGCGGCTCATCGAAGCGTGCCGAGGACTGGTTGTTTTTGCGGGCATGAACGGAAGACTACCAGCGGACGCGAGTTCGTCGTCGCGTGTGCCCGGAGTCGGCATCCCGAGCCGTGCGCCCCGTGCGGCAGTGTGGCCCGGGCCGTGGTGACCGCATCACTGGCGCGGCGCGTATTGCATCGCCGGCCGCTTCGGTGCGTCATGCGCGCAAGCCATCCGCGCAGCCCGTGCCATGTCGTCCCGACAACCGCTGACTCGCCACAGGCAACCGCGCCAGCAGTTGTCGGCGCGTGGCGCTGGTGCCGGCGCGCCGACTGCCGGCGTCGAGGCACTGCGCGCGTTCGTCGCCGCTCATGCGCCCTTGTGTGTGCTCACGGGAGCGGGTCTGAGCGCTGCCTCGGGCATCCCGACCTATCGCGATGCTGGAGGTTCGTGGCAGCGCGCCGCACCCGTGCAGGCGGCGCTGTTCCTGCGCAGCGAGCGCGCGCGGCGGCGCTACTGGCTGCGCAGCCTGCACGGCTGGCCTGCCTTTGCGGCTGCGGTGCCGAACGCCGGCCACGCCGCGCTGGTGGAACTGGAGCGACGCGGCAGCGTGGACACCGTGATCACTCAGAACGTGGATGGCCTGCACCGGCGTGCAGGCACCCGGGCGCTGGTGGAGCTGCATGGCTGCCTCGACACCGTCGCCTGCCTCGACTGCGATGCCGTGTACACGCGCGCCGACATCCAGAGTCGGCTCGAGAACATGAACGCCGGATTGCCCGCCGCACGCCTGCGTGCACGGCCCCGACTGCCCCTGCAGATCCCGCGGAAGGCGTTCGAGCCTGTGCAGTTCGAGCAACTCGCGGACGGTGACGCGCAGCTCGCGGACGACGAGCACGACGACGTGCTGGCGCAGGTGCGTGTACCCGCATGTTCGCTGTGCGGCGGCCTGCTCAAGCCGCGCGTGGTGTTCTTCGGCGACAGCATCGCGCCGTCCGTGTGGCGGGCGCCCGATGCCGCCATCGCGCGCGCTCGCGGTGTGCTGGTGGTCGGCAGCTCGCTGGGCGTGTACTCCGGGCTGCGCATCTGTCGCCGCGCCCACGCCCTCGGCCTGCCCGTGGTGGCGCTGAACCGCGGCTGGACCCGGGCGGACGACCTTCTGCGCTTCAAGGTGGATGCCGACGCCGATGCCACGCTCGCGGCACTCCTCGACCCGCCGGCGGTCTAGGACACAGCGAGGCCGTCGCCCGGGCTGCAGTGACATGTGCGCGGCCCGAGGCCCACCATCTCGGTTAGGGTTCACGCAGGGCGATCCGGGAGGCCTCTGGCATGACGATCCATCTGCAACGTCGCTCAGCGCGCCTGCGACGCGTGCTGGCGTGCGCGCTGTCCATCGTTTCCCTCGCATGCTCGCCTCTGGCGGGGGCGAACCAGGCAGGGGCGGACGACGCGGAGGTGCCCGGGGTTGTGGCAGCGCAGGCTCCGCAACCCGACGCGCCGTCCGGCGCCGCAGCCGGGGCAGCGCCTGCGCCCACGCCTCAGGCCGCGCCGCCGCCACCGACGATCATCGACCTGCCGACGGCGGAAACGACCTATGCCGATGCCGAGCCGTGCATCAGCATGCGCGAGATTCGCAACCACATTGCCCTGGACGATCGGCACATCGTGTTCGAGCTGCGGCGTGGTCGCTACGTGCTCAGCCAGTTCAGGCAGCGCTGCGAGTACCTGCGGCAACAGGACACCATCGCGTTGCACGCGGTTGGCGGTGGCTCGCGCCTGTGCGCGATGGACCAGGTCTCCGTGCTCGAATCGAACCCGCACGTTGGTCGTTCGGTCGGTGGTTATGGCGACATCGGCGGCTTCACCGTGATAGGTCGCTGCTTCCTCGGACCGTTCGAGGAGATCACCAGGGAGCAGCTTGCGGGCTTGCGCGATGCGATGAAGACGCGGCAGCGGGATGATGCCGGTTTCTGGGACTGGATCAGGGGCAAGTGAGGTTCGAGATGAAGACCATGATCGATCGAAGGCCGGCGAGAGATCTCGCTCGCGGGCTTGTCTGTGCTCTGCTGCTCATCGCATTCCCTGCTGCTGCACAGGTGGCGCCAGCGGCTCCGGAGCCGGCGGCCGATGCGCAGGCCGCGCCGGCGGCCACTGCCGCGCCCGCGGACGGCGACGCCGCAAGCAGCGCCGGGAATGTCGCCGGAAATGCTGCGGAAGGCACCACGCTGGAGGAGCTGCTGGCCAGCGTGAACGGCGAGCCGCTGGTTGCCGAACGCTGCATTCGCAGTTCCGCGATCGACACCACCGAGGTGCTGAACCCGCGTCTCGTCGTATTCAAGGTCGGGCGGCGGACGATCTACATCAACCAGATGCCAGTGGACTGTCCCGGTTTGAAACCCAAGGCAAAGATCGCGCTCACCGCTCGCGATGATCGCTTGTGCCAGCTGGACTCGATCCGCGTGCTGCATCCGTCGGGCATGGCGAGCGATGGCAGCGACAACATCATGTTCGGGCCGAACTGCATGCTCGGCAAGTTCGAGCGCATCACGGAGGAACAGCTTGGCGTGCTGGAAGAGAGATTCACGCCAAGGGGCCGCAACCTGCTCGACGTGCTGTTCGAGTGAAGCCACGGGTACCGCCGGCCCACGTGCAACTGCACGCCAACCTCCAGGGATGAATCGCCCCATGGCTGCCTGCTGCCGCGCGCTTCGGCCACTGCGTGTTCTTGCGCTCGCGCTCATGCTGGACGCGGCGACCTCGTCAGTCGCGCATGCCGACGAGGCGCGGGATCCTGCCGCTGGTGCGCTGGCCGCCGCGAGTGAGCAGGCTCCAACCGAGCCTGCGCACGCGCCTGCGCACGTGCCTGCGCACGCAGCTGCGCACGCAGTTTCGGATGAAGCTGTTGATGAAGCTGCGGACGCCACCGCGTGCACGCCACTCTCGCCTTACGGTGGCGAGCCGCTGGAGGAGATCGGCACGAGCGCCGCGCTGGGCGATGCACCCGTGCAGGTCGGCACCATCGACGTCCATGGCTTGCCCGTGTTCGACCTGCAGGACCCGGAGCAGGACCTGTGGCTGTACCGGCAGGCGAATCGCTTTCGGGCCTGGGCAGGGCTGGACACGCGGCCGGAGACGATCGAGGACCTGCTGTTCTTCCGCGAGGGCGAGACGGTGTCGCCGCGGCGCATCGCGGAGTCCGAGCGGGAGCTGCGGGCGCAGCTGTACATCTTCGACGCGCGCATCCTGCCGAAGCAGCGCTGCGGCGAGCGCGTGGACTTCGATGTCGTCACGCGCGACCTGTGGACGCTGCTGCCACGGCTCGACATCTCGCGCTCTGGCGGGTTCAGCAACTTCGGCATCGGCGTGGTCGACAGCAACGTGTTCGGGCGCGGCACGCGCCTCTCCGCGGGCTACCGCGAGACGGTAGACCGCAAGGGCTGGGACACGAGCCTGATCGATCCGAACTTCCTCGGCAGCCATCACAGCCTCGTCGCGGCGGTGGGCGACAGCGAGGATGGTTACGTGCAGATCCTGCGCGTGGGCCTGCCGTTCTACTCCTTCGAGTCGCGCGTCGCCTGGGGGCTCGCCGTCGAACGTGCGCAGCGCGAGGAGCCGCTGTATTTCCGCGGCGAGAAGTTCGCCGAGTTCGAGCGCCGTACCGAACTCCTGAACGCCTTTGTCGGCTGGTCGCCCGGCATCGTCGGTGGCCAGCAGCCCCGCTTTCGCCTTGGCTTCGTGCACGAGGAGCACCGCTTTGCGCGGTCCGAGGATGGCCCCGCACCGCTGCCGTTCCCGAAGGACCGCGTGTTCGACTATCCCTATGTCGCCTTCGAGAGCGTGGAGGACGACTTCGAACTCACGCGCAACCTCGATCGCCTGCAGCGCACCGAAGACCTGTACACGGGGCGGCGCGTGGCGGCCCAGCTCGGCTACTCCACCCAGGGTGCGAACCGCTACCTCTATCGCCTGGAGTTCGCGAACGCGCAGCATTTCGGCGAGCGCGCGATCCTGCGCTACGCCGTCGTTGCCGAGGGTGCATGGCGGCTGGACCTCGACGAGCCCGAGAACCTCGAGGTGCGGGCGACTGCGCGGCTTCGCGACCAGCAGTCGCGGCAGTGGAGCCTCTACGGCGCGGCGAGCTTTGTGTACACCGACAACCTGACGCCGGACCGCCAGCTGCTGCTGGGCGGGGACACGGGCCTGCGCGGCTATCCGCTGCGCTATCAGCTGGGCGACCGCCGCTTCCTCGTGTCGCTGGAGGAACGCTACTTCTCGGACCTGCACATCGCCAAGCTGGTGCGTGTGGGTGGCGCCGTGTTTGCCGATGTCGGTCGCGCCTGGTCTCCGAGCGAGCCGAGCGACGATGAGTTCGGCGTGCTGGCCAATGTGGGCGTGGGCCTGCGCCTCGAATCAACGCGCACGCAGAACGGCGCACTCATGCACATCGACCTCGCGTTCCCGCTGGTGGACGGGCCGAACGTGGACGCCGTGCAGTTCGTGATCTCGGTGAAGCAGTCGCTCTGAGGTTCAGGCCGCGCAGCGAATGCAGCGGGTGGCGAAGGGCAGCGCGTCCAGCCGCCCCTCGGGAATGCCTGCGCCGCAGTCTTCGCAGCTGCCGTAGCTGCCGCGCGCGAGCCGATCCAGCGCCCGGTTGACCTGCCGCAGCTCGTCGCGGGACTCATCGCCCAGCGCATCCTGGACCTCGCGGTCCTCGAGTTCCGTGGCCTGTTCGGAGAAGTCGGCGGGCAAGGGCTCCTCGCGATGGCGCGAATGCCTGTCCAGCTCCTTGAGGCGCGCGGTCAGTTCCTCGCGGCGGGCGATGAGCAGTGTGTGGGTGCGCTCGGTGTCGATGGCCATGATCTTCGGCTCTCGCGGGTGCTTGGGCGGGGCGGACAGCAGGAGTGTCTGCCCAACGCCCGCGCTTGGCGCTGACCTGCGTCAAGTGCCCATCACGCCCGCTCAGCCGCCCAGCACGAGGTCCGCGATCACGCCCAGCTGGGTCGGGTTGCGGGCAGACACCAGCATCGAGGTCACCGGGGTCTCACGCCAGGCCTGCAGGCGGTCGCGGATGCGATCCACGGGGCCCACCAGCGCGATCTCGTCAGCGAGCTGGTCCGGCACCGCGGCGAGGGCTTCCTTGCGGCGGCCCGCCAGGTAGTGGTCCTGGATTTCGTTCGCTGCTGCCTCGAAGCCCATGCGCGAGACGAGTTCCTTGTGGAAGTTCTTGTCCTTCGCGCCCATGCCGCCGATGTACAGCGCGAGCATCTCCTTGATGGGCCGCAGGCCGGCTTCCATGTCGTCGGTGATGTTGATCACCACGCCTTGTGTCACCTCGAAGCCAGGCTTCGCATTCGACAGCGACGACGCATACACCTCATTGCGGAACGGCGAGTAGTAGAGCGGCAGCCAGCCATCGCACAGCTCGGCGGCGAGGGCGACGTTCTTGGGCCCCTCGGCGCCGAGGAACACCGGCAGATCTGCGCGCAGCGCATGGGTGATCGACTTCAGCGGCTTGCCGAGGCCCGTTGCGTTGCTGCCGCCGTAGGGCAGGGGATAGTGCGGGCCTGCGTTCGTCACCGGTTCCTCGCGTGCGAGCACCTGCTTGACGATGGACACGTACTCGCGCGTGCGCGCCAACGGCTTCGCGAAGGGCTGGCCGTACCAGCCCTCGACCACCTGCGGACCCGACACGCCGAGCCCGAGCATCATGCGGCCACCGGAGAGGTGGTCGAGCGTCAGCGCCGCCATCGCAGTCGCCGTGGGCGTGCGCGCCGACATCTGCACGATGCCGGTGCCCAGGCGGATCTTCGAGGTGTGGCCGGCGATGTAGGCCAGCGGGGTGAGCGCGTCGGAGCCATAGGCCTCGGCGGTCCAGACCGAGTCGTAACCGATGCGTTCCGCCTCGGTCACCAGGCCGAGCAGGTCCTTCGGCGGGTTCGAACCCCAGTAGCCGAGTTGCAGACCGATCTTCATGTCGCGCGCCATGGTCGCTGCCGTCCGTTGTTGTTGTTGGTGGTGCTGGTGGTGTTGCTGGACGGAAGCCGGGATTCTGGCGGTGCCGACGGCCCGGGCCAAGCGTCGCGGGGCATGGGGACGCGATTAAGATCGGGACCTGCCCCGCCCCTGGACCGACCGATGCGTGACGCGCCTGCCCCGACGTTGCTCCTACCCAGAGGGAATAAAGGGCCCAGAGGGAAAAAGGGGACCGCGCAGGATGAAGGGCCCGCGCAGGGTGCAGACCCCGCGCTGGATCTGCGGCCACTCGCCGCGACCATCGGCGCAGAGGTACACGGCATCGACCTTCGCCAGCCCGTGGATGCGGCTGCACTGGCCGCGATCCGCGTGGCCTTCCTGCAGTGGAAGGTGCTGGTGTTTCGCGGCCAGCACGGCCTGACACCGGAGGCGCACAAGGCCTTCGGCGAACACTTCGGCAGCTTCGCGAAGCATCCCTTCCGGCCGGCGCTGGACGACCATCCCGAACTGCTGCCGATCGCCAAGGAACCTGACGAGCGCGTGAACGTTGGCGGTGGCTGGCACACCGACATGACGTTCATGCCCACGCCGCCTTTCGGCACGCTGCTGTATGCCGTGGAACTCCCTGCGCCTGGCCTCGGCGACACGATGTGGTCGGACAACGAGGCCGCGTTCGCCGGGCTGTCGCCTGGCCTGCAGGCCACGCTGCGCGGCCTGCGCGCATGGCACACGGCGGAGAAGGTGCATGGCCCGGCGGCCGTGCAGCAGGAGAAGCGCAGCGAGTTCCGCCAGCGTGCGGCGGAACAGCAGCTCGTCCATGCGCTGGTATCGCACCCGGTGGTGCGCACGCATCCGGAGACCGGTCGCCCGTGCCTGTTCGTGAACCGCTCGTTCACCGTGCGATTCGACGGCTGGAGCGAGGCGGAGAGCAGGACCCTGCTCGAGCACGTCTTCGTGCACATGGCGAAGCCGGAGTACGTGCTGCGCATGCACTGGCAGCCAGGCACGCTGGTGCTGTGGGACAACCGCAACACCCAGCACTACGCGCTCAACGACTACCACGGCCAGCGGCGCGAGATGCGGCGGTTGATGATCGAGGGAGATGCGCCTTACTAGGTTCGTTTGCGACGACGCGAGCCAGGCGCCTGTGGCTGCCGTCGTCAGGTCGCGCCGGATGCGCGCGCCTGAAGCAGTTCCTCGCAGCGGTTCACGAGGCGCGCAATCACGTCCGCCTGCGCCTCTTGGGGTTCGCTGTTCGCGATGCGCTGCGCCGCCTCGGTGAAGCTGCCTTCGTCGAGCAGGCGACCCAGCATTTTCCTGAGTGCCCCTGGCTTGGCGTCGATCGGAAGGTAGAGCCCCGCGCCCTGGTCGGCGATCCGTCGGCTGACCATCGTCTGCTCCATCTGCGTGGGCAGCAGCAGTACCGGCTTGCCGGCAAGCAGCAGCGAGGTTGCCGTCCCGCCGGCATGACAGATGCCGACGTCGGCCTCGGCCGCGATGCGGTCCATCCGGAACGGGACGTCACTGAATTCGACCAGCGGACTTGCGAGCCGGCGGATGGCGTCGGTCGAGATGCCTGGCGCATAGATGAGTGCGGGTGTTCGCGCCTGCAGGACGGCCGCGAGCATCGGCTCCGTCATGCCGTACTGCGGCTTGAGGTAGGCAAACACGCGCTTGCCGGCACCCAGGGGCCAGGCAGGAATGCTGCCTTTCATCTCATTGCCGATCGGGCCGAGATAGTCGGCGTCTGAACGTGGCCCGTGTGCGTCGACGAGTGGATGGGAGGCGATGAAGGCCGCGTCGCATGCGTACAGGTCCGACACCTGCCGGATGCTGGCGGCGCCGATCGCCTCCAGGGCAATGTTGGCGTGCCTGACGACCCTGCGCTCGGTCTCCTCGAGTCGGCCGCCCTCGCGCTCGTCCTGCGCCCAGTACCGATACCGCGGCAGGGGACGCGTTGCTGGCGGGATGCTGAAGCTGTTGCCGGTCAGCACCCGAGGAAGGCCGCTGCCGTGGGTGGCAAGAAGCGCGGTAGGCGCGTGATCGAACAGCAGGAGGTCGGGCGCCAGCCGGCCCAGCAGCGATTGCCAGGCGCGCAGCAGCGAGGTCAGGCCACCGGGATCGAGGAAGCCGAACCTGAACAGCGTCTCGGTGAAATTGAGATCGGGGGGGAGGCCCTGGATCGGGGGCAGCCAGAGGGGCGCTTGCAGGTATTCGACACCTTCGCCGGCAAAGAGCGTCTCCACGCGGGAGATGTCACGCAGTACGAGCACCGGTGTGTGGCCGCGCGCCTTGAACGCTCTCGCCATCGGGAGGAAGTGGCCCAGATGGCCCAGATCGGCACCGAGTTCCCAGATGAGCGCGATTGTCGCCATGGTGCTGCCGGCAGAAGAGTCGGGTCGGTGGGGCAGCACTCATGTTAGCTGCGCGCCTGCCGCAGCCACGTGCGGCGCACTCCGCAAGTGCAGGGTGCGCCGCGATCCCGCAAGACCCTAGCTGGCTTGCCGGCGCCGGAACGCGAGGCCGCCGATGCCCGCGAGCAGCAGGGCAAGCAGTCCAGGCTCCGGCACATCGGTCACGCGTCGCAGCGTGACGTCATTCCGGGCACCCGGGGGTAGCGTCAGGTCCGGCTGGACCATGAGGTCCACGCCGTCTGGATCGCCGAGGAACGCGCTTGCGCGGCCGCCGGCCTGCTCGGAGGTGCATTCGGAAGACTCGGAATCGACTGCGCGTTCAGCGACTTCGCAGCAACCATAGCCGTACCCATAGCCATCGCCGTAGCCGTAGCAGGTCCCGCCGTTCGAGGTGGTCACGGAACCGAAGGTACCCATGGCAGTGGTGATCAGCGAGTAGTCGATCGTGACCGACTCATCGGCAGCGAGCACGCCCAGGTCGAAGCTGAGCTGCGTCGGGGCCCAGAAATAGGAGTTGAAGTTCTGGGTGGCGCCGTTGAGCAACGTGCCCGATTCGGTGAGCGTGCCTTCGCTGGTGATCAGGGCCGAGCTCACGTAGGCAACGTTGCCATTGATCAGGATCTCGAGGTCGTACGCCGCAGAGCCATTGCCGGCAGCGCCTTCGAGGACCGAGTTGAACAGATTGCCGCCGTAGACGTAGAAGCTGATGCTGCCGCGGGCTGCGCCGCCCAGGTCGTTCGTCACGACGTAGTTGCGCAGCAGACGCGCTTCCGACGTGAATGTGCCTTCACCACTGGCGCCGACCGCGAATGCGTTGCCGGTGTTGACCCATGACCCTGCGTTCGCGTTGTCGAACGGGGCGAACGAATCCGTGGCGAAGCCGGTGGTGTACCCGGCCTGCGGGCCGACGCTGTAGGTGGAACCGGGGTTCTCCCGCGCCGTTGCGTTGCCAGACACGGTGTTGCTGATCACGACACCGGCGAGTGCCTGATGTGCTGCAGCGATCGCAATGAAGGTCGCGACTGCCTTGGCGATTGGCCGATGGCGGAAGGTGGGACGGACAGACATTCGGAATTTTCCCAAGGATTAGGTGGCAAGGCCCGCCTGCACGCTTCGGGCCACTGCACCGAACCAAGCGAAATCAGGGGGTTGCAATACCATCTCCCCTGCTCGGAACGACAGGTGTAAAGAAATCTGACACCCGCACACGCCTGCTTCAGCGGTACCCGGTGCCGAAGCTGTCCGCATACACCAGGTCCTCGACCTTGCGCCGGCTGATCGAGCCATGACCCTTCCCGAGCGGATAGCCGATGGGTACGTGCGCGCAGGTGTACCAGTCCTCAGGCAGCGCAAGCAGTGTGCGCACCGCCGGCTCGTCCATGCACAGCAGCGTCGTCAGCACGCAGCCGAGGCCTTCCGCGCGCGCGGCCAGCAGCAGGTTCTCCACGGCGGGATACACCGAGCCCCCACCCACCACCGTCGGCCGCGGCTGGTCGATGTCGGTGATCGCCATGATCGACGGGTTGAAGCAGAACACCGCGATGACTGGCGCCTCGTGCATGTGCTCTGCGAGGTAGTCGCCGGCCTTCAGCGTGCGCGCCATGGCGTCCTCGCCCTTCCTGAATCCGTGCGACAGGCGCTTCTTGTTGCTGCCCACGTAGGCTTCCCAGCGCGGCTTGTAGAGGTCCCGCAAGGCGAGCTTCTTCGCCGGGTCGCGCACGGCGACGATGCGCCACGGCTGCACGTTGCCGCCGGTGGGCGCCCAGGTGGCGGCGGTGAACACGCGCTGCAGCACGTCCTCGGGGATCGGATCGGGCTTCAGCCGGCGCACCGCGCGCAGGGTGCTCATCGCGTCATAGAGGTCCATCGTCGGCTCCGCAGCGGGCAGGGGAGCCGGAGCATACCGGCGGTGGGTGTGCGCGCCCATCGGGCGGTTGCGAAGGCGCGCCTCGCAATGCGTCGTGGATCGGGATTAGGCTCGGCTGTCTGTCCATCTGTCGCGTTTCAGGAGGTCCCATGGCCCGCTCCATTCCCGCGCCCGATCCGAACAACGCCTGGCGGCTCGACTCGCCGGGTGCACTCGCTGGCCCGCGCAGCCCGCATCCGGACGCCGCCAACAAGTACTTCATGGTGTCGACCGATGGCCACGTGCAGGAGCCGTCCGACCTCTGGGTGACGCGCATGGACGCGAAGTATCGCGACCGCGTGCCCGGCGTGCAGGTCGATGCCGAGGGCAACAAGTTCCAGAAGACCGAGGGCTTCCGGCCCCTGCGGCTGTCGAACATCAAGTTCGAGGGCGAGGACGACCTGCGCAACCGCTCGGGCCGCACACCGCAGGAGCGCATCGACGACCTCGCGGCCGACGGCGTCGATGCCGAGGTGCTGTTCCCGAACAAGGGGCTCACCATCTGGGCCACGCCCGATGCCGGGTTCAGCCAGGCGATGTGCCGCGTCTACAACGACTGGGCGTGGGAGACCTTCGCGGACTTCAACGATCGGCTCGCGCCCATGGCCTGCATCGCCCCGGGCGACATGGAGGGCGCGATCGCCGAGATCCAGCGCTGCGCGAAGCTCGGTTTCAAGGGCCTGTCGCTGCCCTGCAAGCCGCTCTGGGGGCCACCGGACGCCGAGGCGCCGAACTACAACCTGCCGCAGTTCGATCCGCTCTGGGCCTGCATCCAGGATGTCGACCTGCCGATGACCTTTCACGTGTCGACGGGCCGCGACCCGCGCACCTCGCGTGGCAACGGCGGCGCGGTGATCAACTACGCGGTGCACTCGCTCGCGCCGACCATGGAGCCGATCGCGAACATGTGCGCCTCCGGCGTGCTGGATCGCTTTCCGAAGCTCGTGTTCGGCAGCGTCGAGGCGGGCATCGGCTGGGTGGCCTGGGCGCTGTCGGCGCTCGACGAGGCCTATCGCAAGCATCACATGTGGGTGCGCCCGAAGCTGTCGCGGCTGCCGAGCGAGTTCTTTCGCAGCAACGGCTTCGCGACCTTCCAGGAGGACAAGGCGGGCCTCGACACCGCCCGCGAGCACGGCCTCGTCGACAACTTCATGTGGGCGAACGACTACCCGCACCACGAGGGCACCTGGCCGCACTCGGCGGCTGCCATCGAGCGCACCATGACGCAATTGTCGGATGTCGAGCGGGCGAAGATCCTCGGCGAGAACGCGGCCCGGGTGTTCCGCTTCGAGATCCCTGCCCGCTATCGCGCGTCCTGAATCAGGCCCGGCTCGCCCTGCCGCGGTGCGCCTGCATCGCGGCGGCGATGGAATCGTTCAGGTTGCGACGGTTGATCGGCTTCGACACGTAACCATCCATGCCGGCGGCGAGATAGTGCTCGCGATCACCCGGCATCGCGTTCGCCGTGATGGCGATGATGGGCACCGTGGCGGCATCGCCCGGCAGCGCGCGCAGCGCCGTGGTGGCACTGAGGCCGTCCATCACGGGCATCTGCACGTCCATCAGCACGATGTCGAAGGGCGCGTGGCGGTGCGCGTGCACCGCCTGCGCGCCGTCGCCGACGAGCGTCACGTCGTGGCCGACGCCCTCCAGGAACGCGCGCAGGATGCGCTGGTTCACCGGGTTGTCCTCGGCAACGAGCACCCGTAGCGGTGTGCCGTCGTGCTCTGGCCGCTGCGCGTTCGGGCCGGTCGCGTCCTCGTTCCCGGGCGCCTCGGGTGCCGGGCAGGGCGGCGCAGGCACGCTGAACCAGAACAGGCTGCCCTCGCCGAGGCGGCTCGCGACGCCGATCTCGCCGCCCA
>SXGT01114742.1_pt1 | contig 19633 bp, 20 predicted proteins | sample 3176221 | NCBI WGS metagenome assembly SXGT01 (sample SAMN11356862, study PRJNA531348) | freshwater metagenome | isolation source: freshwater sample F1-120 | place: China: Fuxian Lake, Yuxi | collected 2017-12-25
ACCAGTTGTCGGGCCATCGCGTCTCGCCGCTGGTCAAGCTCGACGTGCTGGTGGCCGGCGATCCGGTGGATGCTTTGTCGCTGATCGTGCACCGGGATTTCGCCTACGACCGCGGCAAGGCGTTGATCGAGCGGTTGCGGAAGTTGATCCCGCGGCAGATGTTCGAGGTCGCGCTCCAGGCGGCGATCGGCAGCAAGGTAATCGCGCGCGAAACCATCTCCGCGATTCGCAAGAACGTCATCGCCAAATGTTACGGCGGCGACATCAGCCGCAAGCGAAAACTCCTGGAAAAGCAAAAGGAAGGCAAACGCCGCATGAAGCGCGTGGGCCGCGTCGAGATTCCCCAGGAAGCCTTCCTCGCCGTCCTGAAAATCAGCCAGGGCGACGACGACGACTGAGCGCGGGCCGTCCTACTGGACGTACCCGCGCCATGTCATGCCATGATCGTCGCGCAAGACGATCGCCGAGCCATCCGCCACCCCCGTCATGACCCGGCCGCGCGAATCGCGGAAGCGATACCGCACCACCTCGGAGTCCGTCTCGGCGGCGCCTTGCCAGATGTTGCCATCGGTGTCGCGCAGACGAACATAATTCATGTCCCCGAAACCCTCGGCACGGCGTTGGTCGAGGCTTTCGAATTGATAAAATCCGCCGTGGAAACGGCTGAATCGCGTCCTCCGCTTATGCAGCATAGTGATCGTATGATCGGCCGCAAACGGGGCCAGTCCGATAGTACGGTGGTACCGAATTATGGCCGCGCTGCCAGGTCAAACCACCTTCGGCTTGATCACGGCCACGCCCAGCGGCCGCATCGCATCCACCAATGCCTGAAACATCGGCTCGCCGCGGTAACGGCCCACGATCGCGCCGCCGGAGCCGGCGAAGTTCGCCGAAGCGCCTTGCCCCCGCGCCGTCTGGATCATCTCGAGGTTCCCTTGGCCGATCCGGTAGATGGCTCCGCGCAAGTCGAAGTTGGCGTCGATCAACCGGTCCAGTTGCTCGTAATCGCCCGCCAATAAGGCGTTGCGCCCCTGTTCGGCGTAGCCCGCCCAGGTCTTCATCGCGTCCACGATCTCCGGTTCGCCGCGATTCCAGCGCGAGCGGATGTCGTTGTGAAACACCTCCGTCCCTTCGCTCAACGACGTACGGTAGGCGAGATAGACCGTAGGGAGCAGGGCCGGGTCCATTCGCTCGTAATTTCCATGTCCCTGCCGCTCCATCAGGTCGCGGGAGAAGTCCATGTAAACCAGCCCTTCATACGCTTGGATCACGCGGTCCTGCAATCCCGCGCTCACGCCGAGTTCCTTTGTCTCGGTCTCCAGCACCAGATTCGCCTGCACCGGCAGCGGAATCTCTAAATGAAAATGACGCATCAATGCCCGTAACGCCGCGGTGACGATCGCGCTGGACCCGCCCATGCCCAGCCGCAACGGTACATTGGTCTCGTATTCGAGCGTGAAGTTGCGATCCTCGAGTTCGATTCCGTTGGCGTGGCAATAGTCCATCAGACGCACGATCAGTGCTTGAATGATGCGGATGCCGCCGTAATAGCCCCGCCAGCGCGTCGTTCCGTAAAGGTCTTGCAGGCTTTCGAAAATGGGTGTGTCCGCCTTGGACGGACGAATCTCGAGGCGCGCGCTAGGATAAAGCACCACGCGAGCGCGGAAGTTGCGCACCAGTAGGGAGATGGTCTTGCCGAAATATCCGTCGCTCGGGTTTCCAAGCAGTCCCGCGCGGGCGTACGCGTGTGTCTCGATCATTCTACATTTGATTGTATGCGGCTGGTCGTTCAGCGGGTATCCCGCGCATGCGTGGAGGTCGATGGCGAAATCGTGGGTGAGATCGGGCAGGGGCTCGCCGTGCTGGTGGGCATCGCGAAAGGCGATTCCACCAAGGACGCGGACTACTTGGCCGCCAAGCTGGTGGGGCTCCGATTGTTTTCCGATAGTCAGGGACGCATGAACCTGTCGACCGGAGAGGTCGGCGGACAACTGCTCCTGATTTCTCAGTTCACGCTATACGGCGACGTGAGAAAGGGACGAAGACCGGCGTTCGATCGCGCCGCTTCACCGGACGCCGCCAAGGAACTCTGGGAGTATTTCGTCTCCGCCGTACGGGCAACCGGGACACCCGTGGCGACCGGCCGGTACCGGGCGCACATGGTTCCTTCGTTAGTGCTGGACGGCCCCGTGACCATCCTCGTGGACAGTGATCGTTCGATCTGATATCATGACTCCGGGTAGCGTTTCGATCATCAGTAATCGAGCTCACAGAAGAACTCAACGACCTCACGGAAGAAAATCAACGACACACGGGGTATCAAAAAATGGCAAATCTCACACTAGACCATAGCATTCTAGCAGCGGCCCTAGAGGGTCTCGAACTTCAGAAGTCCAGAATCGACGAACAGATCAGTCAGGTTCGTACGGCTTTGGGCAAGGGTGGATCCTCCACCAAGGCCGCGGCGGCTTCCTCGGAAGCGGCGCCGGCGAAGGCCTCCGGCGGCGCGCAGCGCGAACTCAGCGCGGCCGCTCGATCGCGTATCGCGGCGGCGCAGAAGAAGCGTTGGGCCGAATATAGGAAGCAGAAGGCCGCCGCGGCCCAGGGCTAACCTACCCGGCGAGTTCGGGATCCCACCGGTTCTCCAGGATCACTCGGTCCACCGGCCCGGAGGATACGATTCGCCCTTTTTCAAAAAAAACGGCCCGCTTTGTTACCGCGCGCGCGAACCAAGGATCGTGCGTTGCAATAATTTTCGCCTGCGGCAGGGTACACAACAGACTTGCCAGTTCGCGTTGCGCGGGAGGGTCGAGGGACGTGGTCGGCTCGTCCAATACGAGGATTTCCGGCCGAAGCACGAGCACGCCCGCTAACGCCGCTCGTCTCTTTTCGCCTCCGCTCAGGTGATACGGCGCCTTGTGGAGGTGCTTTTCCATTCCCAGGCGGCGTAACACCTCCTCCGCGGCCCGCGTCGCGGACGGCCCGTCCTGTCCGGCGTTTACCAGCCCATAGGCGACGTCTTCCAACACGCTCGGCAGAAACAGTTGGTCGTCGGCATCCTGGAAGACGAAACCGTTCTTCCGCCGGATGGTCTCCAGATTCCGCTTGGCGACCGGCAGGCCGCAGATGGCAATTTCTCCCTCGCCGCGTAGAAGTCCGTTCAAATGCAACAGAAAAGTGGTCTTGCCGGAACCGTTCCCGCCGAGGACCGCCACCGGTTCGCCGGGCTCGAGATCGAAATCCACTCCGTCCAAGGCAAGAGTGCCGTCCGGGTCCCGATATCTCAGCCCTCGCACGCTAACTACAGGTTCCACAGCAACCTCGCTCCCGTCAGATAGAGGGCAAGCGCGCAGGGCAGCCCGACGCTGGCGGCTTCGGGCCGCTGCCAGGGGGGCGACGCGATATGTCCAGCCGCTCCGCGCGAAAGCATCGCGCGATGGATACCCTCGGCCCGGCCGTAAGCCGAACCGAATAGCGCCGCCGCCGCCCCGCCGGCGGACTCCCATCGGAATCCCCCCCGGCACAGCGCCGCGGCTCGCATTTGCCGCGCCTTCGCCACGAGGACGAACAGGTACCTGTAGAGAAACTGCGTGGTTTGCACCAGCAACCGCGGCGCGCCCAGCCACTCCAGGCTTCTCAGTATGCCGGGGAGTGGAGTCGTTCCCGCGAAAAGGAGAATCGCGTACGAGGAGAGCGCGCTCTTGGTCAACAACAGACCCGCCCGCTCTGGCTGTCCGGCGATCCACGCGGCGGCGGAGAAGGCCGCGGAGAAAGTCATGACGGCTAGTACCCGCTTCGTCACGCCCCACGGCGGCAGTCCGGAACCGCCGAGCCCCAGTAGGATTACCGGAAGGTACTCCGCCGCCAGTTGGGCGGGCCGGGCGCGGCTCGTCCCCAGAAACACGAGCACCACCAGCACCGCGATCAGCTTCGAGCGCGGATCGGCGCAATGCAGCCAGCTATCGCCGCGCGACCATTCCTCGAGCACCGGCCGGCGCAATTCAGGAGCGCTCCCGCCGCGGCAGAAATCGCGCCAGAATCAAACACAGCGCCCAGACCGAGGCCAGGCCGATCAGTCCCGCGCCCGCCTTGCGCATCCAAGGTTCCGCGGCGGCCTGGATCTCATAGTCCGCCAGCGGAGTGTCCAGCAATCCCCTCGCTTGGCCGGCGATACCGAGGTCGCCGGCCAGTTTCTCCAGTCCGTCCGGCAGGGACGACGCGAGTAGGCCGCCTATCGACGCAAGCACCACGGCGGCAGCCGCCAATAGTCCGCGCAGCCGGCGAGGCTCGGCCGGCCCTGGCCGGATCCACGCCGGGTTCATTCGCTCGATCGCGAAAAACACCGTGGCGGTGATCGAGCCTTCCAGGATCGAGGACACCAGAAACACCCCGAGCGAGATACCCAACACCGCGCCCGGCATCGGTACTCCCGACAGGCGCAACTCGGCGATCGCCAGGCAGGACGCGCACAGGGCGGACACCATTCCACCGAGGAAGACGCCCGTCCGGCGCCATCCTCCGGCCGCCAGATACTTGTACGGCAAGTACCCTGCCCAGACTCCGGCGAGGGCCATGTTGCATACATTGGCCCCCAGGGCAAGCAATCCGCCATCCTGAAAGACCAGCGCCTGAACCACCAGAATGGCCGTCATCACGATCGACGCGGCGCCCGGACCGAGCGTAACCGCCATCAGAGCGCCCCCCAGCAGATGGCCGCTCGCGCCCGCGCCAACCGGGAAGTTCACGATCTGGGCGGCGAAAACGAACGCGCCCATCACTCCGAGCAACGGAGCGCGGCCTTCCTCCATGGTCGATTCCACCCGCCGGGCCAGCGCGCCGATCGACAGCGCCGAGCCGGCGTTGAGGACGGCCCAGACCGGCGTGGAAAGAAACCCATCGGGGATGTGCATCGCGGCGAACGGTAATCTATTAGAAGTAGCACGAACCGGAGAATCGTGTCACGACTTGCCCCACACGCCCCGCTTGGCTACTCTGATTCATACCATGAGTGATCTCAGCCGGATCGGCGTCGCCATCGACTCCGGCCTTCTTGCCAAGTTTGACGCATTGATCGCCGAGAGAGGCTATTCCAACCGGTCGGAGGCGTTTCGCGACCTCATCCGCGACGAACTGGTCGAAAAGGCGTGGGAGAGCCCGAACGCAACCGTGGTCGGAACCGTGACGCTCGTTTACGATCATCACGTCCGCCTGCTCAACGAGAAGCTCACCGGCCTGCAGCACGATCATTTCCACTCGATTCTGTCGGCGCTTCACGTTCACCTGGACCACGACAACTGCCTCGAGGTCCTGGTGGTGCGTGGCAAGGCGGCCGAGGTCCGCCGGATCGCCGACGCGCTGATCAGCACCAAGGGCGTCAAGCACGGGCGGTTGACGGTGACTTCCACAGGGGCCGATCTGTGATTGTCGGCACGGGGGTGGACCTGTGCGAGGTCGGCCGCATCCGCGACGCCATCGGCCGTAGCGGGGACCTGTTCCTGCGGCGCGTGTTCACCGCCGGCGAAATCGAAACCGTCGGGCACGCCGCCGCGAATCGTTTCGAGCGCTATGCCGCGCGGTTCGCCGCCAAGGAAGCGGGAATGAAGGCGGTCGGCACCGGCTGGCAATCGGGCGTGACGTGGCGCGACTTCGAAGTGGTCACCGAAGCCGATGGCCGGCCCGTGCTGCTTCTTCACGGAGTCGCGGCGGACCTCGCCCGCCGGCGGGCCGTGGCGCGCATCCACATTTCGTTGTCCCACACCGCGGGCATGGCGATCGCGTCGGTCATCCTCGAGTCGGACTAGCGCGACGCCGGCGACTCGGGCAGCGGCGTCAGCACACGCTGCGCCTCCTCGAGCCGCCTGGCCTCGAGGAACGTGTAGTAGATCCGGTGGATGACGGTCACCGTGCCGAACACGGCGATCACCCACAGCACCGGCGCCATCTTGTCGAAGAACGTGCCGATCATCAACAGCACCACCCGCTCGGGCCGCTCCATGAAGCCGACCTTGCACTTCGGAATGATGTTCTCGGCGCGCGACCGCGTGTAGCTGATCATCACCGACGTGGTCATCACCACGGCGGTCAGAATGATGTAGAGCGGACGGTTGATGTTGGCGTAGTAGATCAACAGCCCCATCAGCAAGGCGAGGTCCGAGTACCGGTCCAGCACCGAATCGAAGAAGCCGCCGAACCGCGTGACCTGATTGGTCTCGCGCGCCACGCGGCCGTCGACCATATCGAAGATCGCGGCGCCAGTCACCACCAGGCCGGCGTTGAAGAAGTTCCCCGTCGCCAACACCGCCGCCGCCGCGATGTTGATGAGCAGCCCGACGAAGGTGAGTACGTTCGGATGGATGCCCGCCCAGGAAAGACCCTGGACGATCCAAACGATGATCCGGTTGCAAAAGGCCCCGATGAGGCGGGTGTACGTCATCCCGATCCCCTTTTTACGTCAATTCGTGGATCGTGGTCAACTTGACGATTTCGAATTCCCGCATTCCGCCCGGGATTTGGACTCGTACCACGTCGCCGACTTCCTTACCCAACAGGCCGCGTCCGATCGGTGAAGTGGTTGAAATCTTTCCACTTTGGACGTCCGCGTCTTCGCTCGTCACCAGCTTGTACCTCACCTGCTCGTCCTTTTGGACATCGAGTACCAGGACTTCCGAGCCGAGTCCCACCCTGCCGCGCGGAATCTTGGAGAAGTCCACCATGGAAAAATCGCGCATTCGCCCCCGTACCTGCGACAACCGGGCATCGACGTAGGACTGCCGCTCCTTGGCCGCCGAATACTCCGCGTTCTCGCTCAGGTCGCCCAGTGCCCGGGCTCGCGCGATTTCCCGCGGCAACTCCACGTGCAACTCATGCTCCAGCGCGGCGATCTCATCCGCGAGTTTCTTCTTCAGCTCTTCCACGAATTCCCATTATAGTCCCAGCAAGTCTTCGTCACCCGGGCGCGCCGGTAGTACTCCGCGGGTGGAGCCGCTCCCCACATGCGAGTAAACTGTAGTCTTCAGGTGACCCCAGAATCCAATTTGCCCGCGCCTCGAAACGTGGCCGCGTCCCAACTCGCCCCGCCGATGGAGACTTGGACCAGCGACGCCGAGCCGGGCCGGATTCCGCTGGCGCACTACTTGTGGCTGATCCGGCGTTCCGGCTATAAGATCGCGGCCTTCGTCGCGGTTTGCGCCGCCGCCACGGCGATCGCTACCAAGCGGATCACGCCGGTGTTCGAATCGATCGTCACCATCGACATCGACCGTCGCGGCCGTACCGACGTGCTCGGGCGGGATTCCCAAGGCAGCGGCATCAACGACGCCGATCAATTCCTGGCGACCCAGGTGCGTCTGGCGCAGTCCGACTCCGTGGTCCGTCCGGTCACCGAGAAGTTCAACCTCCTCGAACGCGACGAGGAGAACCTCGGCGAGTCCCGCCAGGAACGCGAGAGGAACGCCGAATCGCCCGCGCCACTCAAGAACCTGCGGGTCTTGCGGCCGCCCAACACATATCTGATGCTGATCAGCTACCGGTCCACCGATCGAAAGCTGGCATCGGATGTCGCCAACGCGGTCGCCCAGTCCTACCTCGAGCACACGTACCGCATTCGCTACCGCGAGGCCGCCGGATTGTCCCGATTCATGGAAAAGCAGCTCGAGGAGCTACGCAGCAAGATGGAGGGATCGAGCGGAGCACTGGCGCAGTTCGAGCGGGAACTCAATATCGTGAACCCGGACGAGAAGACCAACATCCTTTCCGCCCGCCTGCTGGACCTGAACGCCGAGTATACCCGTGCGCAGACCGACCGGGTCAGGAAAGAGGCCGCGTTCCGCTCCCTGGAAGACGGGCTCGAGGAGGCCGTGCAAGTATCGTCCCAGAGGGAGGCATTGCGCAAGCTGACCGAGGATTACAACGCCGCCCGCCAACGATTCGCCGAAGTGCAGTCGAAATTCGGGGCCAACCATCCGGAGTTCAAGGCCGCTCAGGCCCACCTCGAGGAGATCCGCGAACTGATGGGGACCACGGAGAAAAGCGTCGGCAAGCGCGTCGAAGTGGAGTATCGGGAGGCCGGAGCGCGAGAGACGATGCTGCTCCGCGCCGTCAACGACACCAAGAAGGAGATGGACAGGCTCAATTCCCGGTCGTTCCAGTATCAAAATCGCAAGCGCGAAGCGGAAGGCGACAAGAAGCTCTATGAGGAACTCCTCCGCAGGATCAAGGAAGAGACCATCAACTCCAGCTTTCAGACCAACTCGATTCGCGTGGCGGACCCGGCCCGGCCCGGGCGCAAGCCGGTGTTTCCGAATCTGGCGCTGAACCTGTCGCTCTCGATCCTGTTGTCCGCGCTTCTGTCGATCAGCGCGATCGTCATCCTGGACGCGCTCGACGATACCGTCCGCGAGCCCGAGGACGTGGCGCGCTCGTTCGGCGCCGACGTGGTCGGGTCGTTGCCGCAAGTCAAGCAGTGGACCGATCATCTGCTGGCGCTCGCGCCGCCCGCCGGGCTCGCACCCGCTCACGGCTCCGAGCATCTGAGCGCTTATGAAGAGGCCATACGCTCCCTGCGGAATTCAGTACTGCTCAAGGACCTGGAGCGTCGCGTCAAGACCATCATGTTCACCAGCAGCACGCCGTCGGAAGGCAAGTCGACCGCCGCCACCCACCTCGCGCTGGCGCACGCCCAGCAGGGACACAAGACCCTGCTCATCGACGGCGATCTCCGCCGTCCCACGGTGCACACGCGGTTCGGCGTCGATAACCACCAGGGCCTGTCCGGCGCGTTGATGGAAGGCGCCGATTGGAAGGGGCTGCTCGCCAAGCCCGCCGTGTGCGCCCAACTCGACATCCTCACCGCCGGACCTCCGTCTCCTCGCAAGGCGGCGGATTTCCTCGGGCCTTGTATCGCGCGGATATTGGCCGAAGCGTATCAAGAGTACGACCTGGTGATCCTTGACGCGCCGCCGCTCCTGGGCTTTCCGGAATGCTTGCAGATGGCCGTCGCGTGCGATGGCGTCATCGTGGTGGCCAAGGCCGGCGAGACCAGCCGCAAGGGCGTGGGCGCGGTCATCGGAACGCTGCGCCGCATCGAGGCCAACATCATCGGCGTGGTTCTCAACCGCGTCCGGCAGGATATGAGCAGTTCGTACTACTACTACGGCTACTACGGAAAATATCAGAGCCACTACAGTGGCAAGCGCGACGGAAACGGGGGCTGACTTTGCCTGCCGGGCGATCGCGCTGGGTTCTCTGCGGCTTCCTGCTCGCGGGAACCGCTATCAACTACCTCGACCGCCAGACGCTGAGCCTGATGGCGCCGATGATGCGCGACGAACTGGGGCTCGACAACGAACGGCTGGGGCTGCTGTTCTCTCTCTTCTACTACTCGTACATGCTCGCGCAGTTCGCGGTGGGCGGATTCATGGATCGCGCGAACTTGCGGTGGGCATACGGCGGCGCCGTCTTGCTCTGGTCGCTGGTGGGTCTGTCGACTTCGCTGGCCACCGGATTCGCCAGTCTGGCGGCGTTCCGGATTCTGCTCGGCATCACCGAGTCGCCGAACTGGCCGGGCGCGCTGAAGATCGTCTCGCGAGCGTTGCCGGAAAAGGAAAGACCCATGGGCAACGGGATCTTCACCAGTGGACAGAGCCTCGGAGCGCTGATCGCACCGATGGTGGTGTTGACCGTGGCCGGTGCGGCGGGTTGGCGCGCGGGTTTCGCCGTGGTGGGGGCGCTCGGCGTGGTCTGGTTCGCCGCGTGGCTCGTATTCACGCGGCGGCCGGAATTCGCCTCCGTGTGGAAAGGCGCGGCTCCGGAGGGCGGCCGCTCGATGGGTTACCGCGAAGTGTTGTCGAGCCCGAAGTTCCCCACCGTGCTCGTCGTTACCGCCACCGTCAATCCGATCCTCTACTTCAACGTGAACTGGCTTCCGGCCTACTTCCATCAGCAGCGCGGAATGGCCGCGGCATCGTCCGAGATGAAGTGGACTCTCACGCTGATCTACCTGGCGCTCGACCTCGGCTACCTTGCGTTCGGGTTTGCCTGCCTGCGAGCGCCGCGACGCACCGTCGCCGGCATTGCGACCGCGCTGGTCAGCCTCGCCGCCGCCGTTCCGTGGGCGGCGAGCCAAACCGAACTGGCCGTTTTGCTGGCGCTATCGAACTTCGGTCTCGGCATGTGGATTTCGATGTACCTGACCCTGACGCAAGAGGTTTCGAAGTCCGCGGTATCGACGGCGATGGGACTCGCGGGCGGCGCGGGTTCGCTCGCCGGCGCGGTTCTGATGTGGATCGTGGGGATCGTCACGCAGCGCACCGGATCGTTCGACGGCCCATTCCTGGCGATCGCCGCCGCCATCGCGCTCGCATGGATCGCGGTAATGCGCGCCTCGCGCCGCGGCGGCTCATAGCGCTTCCAAACGCGGAAAGACCTCGAGTCCCTTCGCGAATACCATGGCCACCAGACTCGAACCCACGTACCACGAAAGGTCGCGGTAGTCGCCCGTCTGCAGCATGACGATGTCGGCGTCCTTGCCGGGTTCGAGCGAGCCGGTCCGCTTCTCGATTCCGAGAACATGCGCCGCGTTGATCGTCGACGCGGTCAGGCACTCCTCCGGACTGAAGCCGAGCCGGACCCGTGCGTTCCACAGAGCCGCCTGCATGTTGGTGAACGGCGACGAACAGGCGTCGAATCCAGTGGACAGGGCCAGCGCGCCGTCCTCGTCCGGACGCGCCTCCGCGTCCGGCAACAACACGTCGACCGGACCCGCGCGAACCCGGCCGCTCGAGCGGATTCGCACTCGCAGTCCGCTGGCGGCGGCCGCCTGCTCCACTCCCGGCCAGGGCGCGCACTCGATCGACCGCGCCAGCCGGCGTTCCCGCACCGCGGGGATCAACGTACCCGCCAACCACTCCGCGTATTCCCGGTCGGACTCGAATTCGGGTCCGCGCTCGAAGGCATGGAGAACGGGCTCGATCCCGATCAGCCGCTCATCGAGCCCGCGCAAGACCTTCAGCGCCTTGAGTTCGGTGGCTTCGTCCCGGCCGTGTCCGCAGCCCGCGCCGGCGTAGGTTGTTCCGCCCCGCGCAAACCAACGCAAACGGCGGCGCGTCTCCAGTTCCATCCGCCGCGGCGGCCAACCGCGGACCGGCAGGCGGTTCGAAGCGGTCTCGTAGGCCGGCGGTCCGCTGAGCAGCGACACGGAACAGTCAATGAAGCCGGGCATGACCACCTTGCCGTACGCCGCGATCTCTTCCGCGCCCTTCGCGGCGGCGAGGTTGCCGAAACGGCGGGACATCCCGGTCTCCACGATCTTGCCCTCGGATATCAGGACCGCGCCGTCTTCGATGATTCGTAGATAGTCCATGTCCGCGCGCCGGCGGGGTCCCGGCGCGCCGGACATTGTGATCAACTGGCGGGCGCCGTGGATGAGTATCGATCCGCTCACACGGCCGTGCGCGGACCTCGCTGCCGTCCGTCAGCGGAACACGACGAAATCGTCAATGGCCACCTCCGTTTCCTTGGAGCCGGGATACGCCTTGCCCTTCACCATGTCCTTTGCGGGCCGCGGCGATTGCGACTTCACGCGCACCATCCCCCTTTCACCGGCCGCCAACGCCAAGCCCACGATGATTCTCATCCCTGAGTAGATGATACGTTACGGCCCTGGCTCATGCCTCGAGCGGACGCATATCGCCGAGCAGCCGGTGCACGAAGAACAGCGCGATCAAATGAAACGCGCCCATCGTCAGAAACACCGGCGTGTAGCCGAAGTGGGTCACCACGAAGCCGGGGATCACCGCCGAGAACAGGAACCCGCCAATCCCGCCGCAACAGCCGCCGATCCCGGTCACCGAAGCCGTCGCCTGTTTGGGGAAAACGTCGGACGCGGTGGTGTAGAGGTTCGCCGACCAGCCTTGGTGCGCCGCCGTCGCCAAGCTGACCAGCAGCACCGCCGCCAGCGGATTCTCGACCAGCACCGCGCAGGCCGCCACCGGCATCGCGCAGGCGCAGACCGCCATCGCCGCCTTGCGCGCCTTGCCGTTCGCCCAGCCGAGACGCATCAGCCGGCCGGAGAGCCAACCGCCGCCGACGCTGCCGAAATCGGCCATCAGATAGATGAACGGCAGCGCCCAGCCGATCTGCTTCAGGTCGAACTTGCGGACATCGTAGAAGTACGGGGGCAGCCAATAGAGGTAGAACCACCACACGGGGTCGGTGAGGAACTTCGCGATTCCCAGTCCCCAGGTCTGCCGGTAGCGCAGCGCGTCCGTCCAACTCATCGCCGGCTGGACGGGTTCGCCGGCGGGCGCGGCGGGGGGCGTCCGGTAGGTGAATAGCCACAACGCCAGCCACAAGAAGCCGAGCGACGAAGTCACCAGGAAGCACGTGCGCCAACCATACCGCATCGTGGCCCAGACGAACACCGGCGGTCCGATCATCGACGCCACGTTCGATCCGGCGTTGAACCAGCCCGTGGCGAGCGCGCGCTGCTCCTTGGGGAACCACTCGGCCACCACCTTCACCGCGGCGGGGAAGTTGCCCGACTCGCCGAGACCGAGCATCCCTCTCCAGAATCCGAGGCTCCATCCGGAAGCCGCCGTGGAATGGAGCATCGCCGCGAGCGACCACCAGATCACCGCCACCGCGTAACCCAGCTTGGCCCCGAAACGGTCGATGAACCTTCCCATGACCAGGAAGCCGCCAGTGTATGCGATCTGGAAGGCTCCGTTGATGTAGCCGTACTCCTGATCGGTGATGTGCATCTCGTTCCGGATTACGGGAATCAGGACCGAGAACAGGATGCGGTCGAGGTAGTTGACCGTGGTGGCGAGGAACAGGAGCGCCACAACCCACCAACGGGAAGATGTCACTGGGGGATCGTAGCAGGTTTACGGAGACCGCGGCCTGATCTCGACGCAACCTGGCGCCGGCAAACTGTCCGGTGCAGCCGGTGCATTCCGGACATTCTGTCCTGCACGGAAAATGGGAGCCTTCACGGGCCGTCCATTTTCAACAACATACGGAACTCCACGTTTGGCGTGGGGATTGCATACAATCCGGCGGGAGCATCCAATGCATATCTCAAACAAACTGTTCGTCTCGATCCTTGCGGGCGTTCCCTTGTTCGCCGGCCCAGTCTCGAACGATTTGAAGAACCTGCCCTCCACGGCGACGACCGACGTCCTGGTTCAATTCGCCAAGTCGCCGACCACGACGATGATCGACAAAATCAAAGCGAACGGCGGCGCGGTCAAGAGGAAGTCCGTCAAATTCCCCACCGTCCTCTACAGTCTTTCCACGGCGTCGATCAACGCCTTGACCGCCAACGGCGACGTAAAATTCGCCTCCAAGAACCGCAAGTTGAAGGGTACGCTCGACTACGCCAACCCGGCGGTCAACGCACCCGCGGCGTTCGATGCCGGATTCACCGGGTCTGGCATCGGCATCGCCGTCATCGACTCCGGAGTCAAGGCGGATCACCCCGACCTCCTAGGACGCGTGGTGTACTCGCAGAACTTCGTGCCCAACGAAACCACGACATCGGATCTGCTCGGCCATGGAACGCACGTGTCCGTCATTGCGGCCGGGAACGCCGCCGCGTCAACCGGCGTCAAAATCACGGAGACCTTCCGCGGCATCGCGCCAGGGGCCAAGATCGTCAATCTGCGCGTGCTCGATTCCACCGGCGCCGGCAGCGACGCGGAGGTAATCGCCGCGATCGACCGGGCCATCGAACTCAAGAGCACCTACAACATTCGCGTCATCAACCTGTCGCTGGGGCGGCCGGTCTACGAGAGCTTCACGCTGGACCCACTGTGCCAAGCCGTGGAGTCGGCATGGAAGAGCGGGATCGTTGTGGTTGTCGCCGCCGGTAACGGGGGCCGGAACCTTTCGATGGGAACGAACGGCTATTCGACGATCTCATCGCCCGGCAACGATCCGTGGGTCATTACCGTGGGCGCCACCAAGGACGTCAAGACGGAGACCCGGGCCGACGATGTCGTCACCACATACAGCTCGAAGGGTCCGACCCTGGTGGACCACATCGCCAAACCCGACCTGGTTGCCCCCGGCAATCTGATCGTCGCGGCCAAGGTGGCGGGAGCCACGACGATCGCATCCTATCCGGAGAACGAGGTTCCGCTGGCCTACTACACAACGACGGGAAGTGGCAAGATCTCCTCCGACTACTTCACGCTGAGTGGGACGAGCATGGCGACGCCGATGGTCTCCGGCGCCGCCGCTCTGATGCTGCAGAAGACGCCCACCCTGACGCCAGACCTGGTGAAGGCGCGGATGATGCGCACCGCGTCCAAAAGCTTCCCCGCGTCGTACACCTATACCGATCCCGCCACGGGCGTCAGCTACACGGTGCAGCACGACCTGTTCACCATCGGCGCGGGCTACCTGGACGCCAACGCTGCCTTGAACGATACCAGCACGGGCGCCGGCTCGGCCCTGTCGCCGAGAGCTGCATACGACGCCGCGACCGGCTCCGTTTCCCTCGTTTACAACTACCTGTCGGGACCGAACATCATCTGGGGAACCAACATCGTCTGGGGCACGAACATCATCTGGGGCACGAATATCGTCTGGGGAACCAACACGGTCGTGGAAGGAACCAACATTGTCTGGGGCGACTCGGCGACATCGGGATTCAACATCGTGTGGGGTGACAACATCGTGTGGGGCGATTCATCGGCTCCCACACTATTCGACCTGGCTCTGTCGGCGCGCGGCGACAAGTAGCGGTGGTTTCTACTCCCGGATCCCTGGGCGGTGGCGCATGCTCCGTGCGCCACCGCCCTTTTCGCGCATCGGATTAGGGATTTACCCGATGCCATCGATCCGTTCGTACTGGAACCATTGGCCGGTCATGTCCGCCGCCCTTTCCGACGATAAGCGAAGGAGTCACGCACATGCACCGGATCGCGCTAGTTCTGCTCGCAGCCTCCTCGTGGCTCCCCGCCGCCCAGACCGTCTTGTTGAAGAACGGCGGACGAATCGAAGCCGAGTCGATTTCCCGCGAGGGCGACACAGTATTCCTCCACACCAAGCGCCTCATCTGGGTCCTCGAGCGTGGCGAAATCGCGGCGATAGAGGATCCGGATGCACCCGCGCCGCCCAAGTCGGCCTTGCCGCCTCCCCCCCCAGCCGCCGGTGCGCCGGTGAGGAGGTTGATCGACGACGCCGCCCGGCGCCACGGCCTCCCCGCGAGCCTGATCCACGCGGTCGCCGCCGTCGAGTCCGGATACAGCCAAGCGGCCCGTTCGGGACCCGGCGCGATCGGCGTCATGCAGCTCATGCCCGCCACCGCCCGCTCGCTGGGGGCCGATCCCCACGATACCGAACAGAACATCGACGCCGGAGTCCGCTTCCTGCGGTATCTGCTGCTCAAGTACCAGTCCGATCCCAACCAACTGGCGCTTGCCCTGGCGGCATACAACGCCGGGCCTTCGGCGGTCGACCGCTTCGGCGGCGTTCCTCCCTACGCGGAAACGCAGCGTTACGTCGACAAAGTGATCAACCGCTATCAGACCGGCGAATCCGCCCCCAAGCGCTGATCGCTCCGCCCGTTTCCTACGCGCCCAACAGGAACCTGGTGAACTCGTGCTCGCCGTGGACATCGGTCAACCGCTGGTCGCGGCCCTGGAAGAAATAGGTGAGCCGCCGGTGATCCATGCCCAGCAGCCGTAGAATGCTCGCGTTTACGTCGTGCGAGACCAACGGGTTCTCCACCGGCCGCAGTCCGAACTCGTCGGTGGATCCTAGCACGCGGCCGCCCTTCACCCCCGCGCCCGCAAACCACATGCTGAACGCGTAAGGATGGTGGTCGCGGCCGTTGCGCCCTTCCGATAACGGCGTCCGCCCGAACTCGCTGCCCCAGATCACCAGCGTCGAGTCCAGTAGGCCTCGCCCGCGCAGATCGGTCAAAAGGCCGGAAATCGCCTTGTCGGTCTTGGCCGCCATCTTCATGTGCGATCCCGTCAAGTCGTTGTGCGCGCCGTCCCAATCGTCGCCCAGGTGCGTGCCCGAATAAAGCTGGATGAAGCGAACGCCGCGCTCCACCAGCCGCCGCGCGAGCAGGCACTTGCGGCCGAAGGCATCGGAAACCCCTTCGCCGATCCCGTACAGCCTACGTGTCGCCTCGCTCTCCTTCGATATGTCGACCGCGTCCGGCGCCTCCGATTGCATTCGGAACGCCAGTTCGTACGATTCCAGCCGCGCCTCGAGATCGCTATCGAACGGCCGGTCTTGCAGGTGCCGCCGGTTCAACCCGCCGATCAAATCCAGCGCCGCCCGCTGTGTCTCGCCGCTCACGCCCTCTGGAGTGGCCAGATCCAGCACGGGGCTCTTGCCCGCCCGGAACATCGTTCCCTGATACACCGCCGGAAGGAAGCCCGCGCCGTAGCCCTGCGGACCGCACTTCATCGCTCCATCCGTCATCACCACGAACGCCGGAAGATTGCCGTTCACCGACCCCAACCCGTACACCACCCACGATCCCAGGCAAGGCTTGCCGGGGAACTGCGATCCCGTGCAATGCAGATACATCGCCGGCGCGTGGTCGAACGCGTCGCCGTGGCAAGAGCGGACCAGCGCGAACTCGTCGGCGTGACCGGCCATGCGCGGGAACAGATCGGACACTTCGATTCCCGACTGTCCGCGTTTCCGGAACGTCCAGGCGCTGCCGCGCGCCAGCGCCTTGGTGAAATCGATACGGCTGGTCTTGAGTCCCTTCACGAAGCTGGCGGGCAGCGTCTTGCCGGACAGCCGCTGGAGTTCGGGCTTCGGGTCCCACGTATCGACGTGGCTGACGCCGCCGTGCATGTAGAGGTAGATCACCGCCTTGGCGCGAGCGGCTTCGTGCGGCTTCTTCGGCGAGAGCGGACTCTCCGCGCCGAGCAGCGAACTCGCGGCGGCGGCCCCGAAGCCAAGCCCGGCCGAAGCCAGCATTTCGCGGCGGGATTGTTTAGTCGACATATAAGAACTCGTTGGTATTCAGCAGCGCGCGGATCAACTGCGCAAGCGCCTCCACGCGGCCCTCGGTCTGGCGCTCCAGCGCCGCCACGAAGCTCGCGGTCTCCTGCCGGTCCGCGCCTCCCGGCCGGCGCGCCAGCACCCGCCGCCACACCGCTTCGATCGCTTCGGCGCCGGCGGGGAACTCCGCCGCCAAACCGGAGGCCATCGCCCGGGCGCGCTCCATGGTCAGCGATCCGTTGAGCAGCGTCAGCGCCTGTGGCGCCGTGGTGCTCGACTCCCGCCGCGGACACGAGAGCATCGAGTCCGGCGCGTCGAACACCTCCATCATCGGCAGGCGGAACGTGCGCTTCTGAATGAGGTAGACGCTGCGCCGCGAATGCTCGCTCTGGTCCGCCGTGACCACCCATGCGTCGTCGGGCCGCTGCGTCAGGTTCTCTTTCTCTTCCTTAGCGAGCGGGGGAACCACGGGCCGCCCGCCGCGCTTCGGATTGAGCCCGCCCGTGGCCAACAGTACGGAGTCGCGCAGTTCGTCCGCGTTGATGCGCCGCCGGGAGAAGCGCGAGAGCAGCAGGTTCCCCGGATCCCGCGCGGCCGCCTCCTTCGAGGGATTGGCGCTTTGCCGGTAGGTGGCCGAGTCCATGACGATCCGGTGCAGATGCTTGATCGACCAGCCGTGCGACACCAGTTCCAACGCCAGCCAGTCGAGCAGTTCCGGATGCGATGGCTTGCCGCCGCGCGCGCCCAGATCGCTGGGAGTGGCGGCCAGTCCGCGCCCGAAGTGATACTGCCACACCCGGTTCGCGATCACCCGCGCGGTGAGTGGATTCTCCGCGTTCGCGATCCAGCCGGCCAGCGCCGTGCGCCGTCCCGTTGTCGGCATGAGCGGAATCGGGCCCGTCGCCTCGCGCTTCTCGGCGGGCGGTGGCACTTCGCCTCCGCCCAGGATGGAGAAGAACCCGGGCTGCACCTCGCGTTCGGTCCGCGATCCGCGCGACGGAAGGAATGTCCGGGGAGCCACGTTCCAGGAATCGGCCAGGCCGCAGGCGAACGGCTTGGCGCGGTAACCGGAATACATGCGAACCAGCGCCTTCTCGATCTCGCGCAGCCGTCCCGCCTCGGCCGGCGTCATGCAGGCGCGCACTTCTTCCTCGGTCACTCGATCGGCGCCGCCGTACTGTGTCGCGAGTTCGCGCTGACGTTGCGTGCGTTCCGGATCGGTCCGCGTAAGCGCCTCCCGCGCCTCGGCGGGGATCCGGCCGAGCTTCGACGACCGTAACTCGTCCTGGCACCTCGCCTGCGCCGCGCGGATCCCTTCGCCGAACTCGCGCAACTTCCACTCGCGGACGCTCTCGGCGACATCGAACCCCAGCGAGGGCAGGCGGTCGAGCGCCACCTTCGTCTTCACCGCGGGCGCGAACACGGCGCGGACGCGGTAGTAATCTTCCTGAGAGATGGGATCGAATTTGTGATCGTGGCAGCGGGCGCAGCCGGCGGTCATGCCGAGGAAGACAGCCGAAGTCGTGTCGACGTAGTCCGTGAGGATCTCCTCCCGGTTGATGTCGGCCTGGTCGGGGAACAGATCGCGATTGGGACCCACGCAGTAGAGGCCGCCTCCGGTGCGCGCGGCCGGATCCTCCGGGAAGAGTTCGTCGGCGGCGATTTGTTCGCGAACGAACCGGTCGTAGGGCTTGTCCGCGTTGAAGGCATCGATCACCCAGTCGCGATAACGCCATGCGTCGTGGATGTAGCTGTCGAGTTCGAATCCCGCCGTGTCGGAGTAGCGAACCAGTTCGAGCCAATGGCGGCCCCACTTTTCGCCGTAGTGGGGCGACGCGAGGAGCTGCTCCACCAGGTCCTTCCACGGCAGGTTCGCCGTCGCCTGCTCCCAGCGCGGTGGAAGTCCCCACAGGTCGTAGTAGGCGCGCCGCGCAAGCACCTCGGGCGAGGCCGCGGCGGAGGGCGTCAGCCCCGCCGCCCGGAGCTTCTCGAGCACGAATTCGTCGATTTCGTTGCGGACCCACGGGTCGCCTGACTTCGGCACGGTGGGCCGGACCGGCTTGGCGAACGACCACCAGTTCGACACGGGCGCCGCGGCCGCGTTCTCGTCCCAGGCCGCGCCCTCGGCGATCCACTGCTCGAGCGCGGCTGCTTCCGCCTCGTCGAGCGCCTTCGTGGGAGGCATGGCGAGTCCGCCCTTGCGCCGGACGGCGGTGGCGAGGCGGCTGGCGGCCGGGTTGCCCGCGACGATCGCCGGTCCGCGCGATCCGCCCTTGAAGGCGGAGTCGCGAGTGGTGAGGTCCAGCCCCGACATCGCCGCGGTTCGCGAGTGGCAGGATAGGCAGTTCACCCGCAGGATTTCCATCGCCCGCAGGGCGCTGGTTTGGGCCGCCAGATCTACTAGAGGAGCCGCCAGGGCTAGCACCAGTGCCATCGTTCGCATGCGTTTCACAGTGTAGCGCCGCCCGCCGATCCACGGGGCCGGGAGGCGCGCCCCGATCTGGGAGAATGAAGGGGTCTCCCTCCCATGCTCGACCGCATCTCCGTGCACGGCGCCCGCCAGCACAATCTCCGGAACGTAAACGTCGAGATTCCGCGCAATTCGTTCACCGTGATCACCGGCCTGAGCGGATCGGGCAAGTCGTCGCTGGCCTTC
>SXGT01433666.1_pt1 | contig 19628 bp, 16 predicted proteins | sample 3176221 | NCBI WGS metagenome assembly SXGT01 (sample SAMN11356862, study PRJNA531348) | freshwater metagenome | isolation source: freshwater sample F1-120 | place: China: Fuxian Lake, Yuxi | collected 2017-12-25
CGTCCATCCGCACGGACAATTGCCGATACTTTCTCCTGACCTGGGCGATGATGATCTTGAGCCGGATCCTTCGAGCTTATCTCTCGATCCGTTTCAAAAGCCAGCCTATTTGCTCAAGTTATTATTTCGCTCGCCCTAAGCTCCATCCGGCCAACTGCTGCCCTCTGCCGGCCGTCCATCGATGTGAACAAAAAACGACCCGCTGGGCTGGGATTCAGCAGGAAGAAGCCGTTGGAATCCGTGACCGCTCGAGCGGTTTGTTCGTTGCCATCGATCGATATGATGGCACCGGCAATTGGCTTGTTCGCCGGTCCGGCCGGAGTCTGTACGGAGGCGGAATCATAGACATATCCGCTCACCGCCGTTCCCGGCAGCAGGATGGAACTCATTGTGTCGAATTGAATTTCCATCCATCCGCCGGCCACGCCATCACCATCGCCGTCCACCAAGCTCCCCGCTCCATCGCGCAGACGGTTTCCATCCAGGCGGGCGCGAATCCGCGCGCTGGCGGGAAGCGGCTCCAAGTAGAACAGTGTGATCTTTCGCCGATCCGATGCCAGCTCCGCGCGGCTTAGAATCCGCCGTGTCCCGACTTCGGCGAAAACGAGGTCTGTGGACAAACTCGTATTCGCTGCCAGGGGCTGTGAAAACCGGAAGATCGTTTCGCGGGTCACAGAAATCCCGCTCGCGCCTTGTGACGGCGATGTCTCGACACGAGTCAACGCAAGATCCTTCACGCTTGGATCGGTTCCAGCCTGAAACTCGGTCAGATTCGACCGCCCATCTGCGTCGGGATCGAGGTCGCGATCTGCCAAACTCAATGGATTCAGGATGGAGGGGTAGTTGAGTTCGAAGACGTCGCTCATCCCGTCACCGTCCATGTCGCGGGGAAGATCGAGTGGAACCCATTGGATTTTGTAAAAGCGATTCGAACTGCTCGAAACGAGTTCGGGATCAATCAGCGTGATCGCCCCGGTCGCAGCCTGGCTGAATGCCACGGCGTTTTGAATGGCCGCCACGGAGCCGCCTCGCAACAAAATCGCGTAGTTTCCGGGGACGGCATCGAACTGAAGTTGAAATTTCCCATCCGCCCCGATAAGCGCACTTCGTACGTCTGCCCCTAAAGCCGCGAGCGGCACAAGGAATGAGATCAGGAGTATTGCAAGTCGCATAGCAGTAGTAGAGTTCCGCCTTTTGAGCTGGTGGCAGCTTGGCTGCGACAAATGGCGCCAGTCAAGCAATCCCCAACTCTTGAAAGGAGGCGAGGCGTGTCCTGTGCCGCATCTGAAAATTGTTGATACAGACTGGAGTTACGACCGGCTCACCCAGCGTGCAAATCGAATTTGATCAGACAAGGGTGGTCCTCGATCCCTAGCGTTCTGACGGACAGGGGTCAGTCCCACACTTTGATAAGCTGCTATCGAAGTGCTCACTCTCAACACACAGAATTTGGTTCACATGTTCGGGTGTTGTGGCATCAATTGGCGCATGACCACCAACTTCTGGAGCCCCGCTTGTCCAGCTTTGGGCTTTTGCTTTGCTCTTGCAGTAGCTTCCTGCTTCCAACTTGAGGCCGCCAATCGTGTGCTGCCGGATGGGCAGTTGCCAAACGACGCCAGATTGAAGCCGCTGAAAGATCTCGACGGCTATTTTCCTTTCAACCCACCGACTTCCCAAGGCGATTGGGAGAAGCGCGCGGAACGAGTGCGCCGACAGATTCTTGTATCGCAGGGATTGTGGCCGATGCCCACCAGGACGCCGCTGAACGCGGTCATTCACGGCAAGGTGGATCGCGACGAGTACACCGTGGAGAAAGTTTATTTTGAGAGCGCACCCGGATTCTTCGTCACGGGAAACCTCTACCGCCCGAAAAGGACGGCAGGCAAAGTGCCAGGTGTGCTGTTCGCGCACGGGCATTGGGAGAACGCGCGTCTGTCCGAAGCAACTGACGCGGAATTGCTCCGCGAAATTGCCAGTGGCGAGGAACGTTTCGAGGTTGGCGGTAAGAGCCGCTTCCAATCCATGTGCGTCCAGCTCGCGCGCATGGGCTGCGTGGTGTGGCAGTGGGACATGCTCGGAGATTCCGACTCTCAACAGTTGTCCCGACAACTGGTTCACGGTTTCGCGAAGCAACGTCCAGAAATGAACACGACGGAGAACTGGGGTTTGTACAGCCCACAGGCCGAAGCGCACCTGCAGAGCATCATGGGGCTTCAAACCTGGAACTCGATACGCTCGCTGGATTTTCTGCTCAGCCTGGCGGAAGTCGATCCGGAGCGGGTGGCCATGACCGGCGCCAGCGGAGGCGGAACTCAGACGATGATTCTCGCCGGCATCGACCCACGATTGAAGCTGTCGTTTCCAGCGGTGATGGTGAGCACGGCGATGCAGGGCGGCTGCACCTGTGAGAATTCAAGCCTGCTTCGGGTCGGCACGGGCAACGTCGAGTTTGCGGCGTTGTTTGCCCCCAAGCCGCAGGGCATGACGAGCGCCAACGACTGGACGAAGGAGATGTCAACGAAAGGATTCCCTGAATTGCAGCAGTTATACAAACTGCTCGGCGCACAGGACAACGTCATGCTCAAGCGTGGCGAACATTTTCCGCACAATTACAACGCGGTTTCCCGCTCGGCGTTCTACGGCGTTCTCAACCGCCATTTCGGGCTTGGCCAGAAGGAGCCGGTCATCGAGCGCGATTATCAGAGGCTCGGGCGCGAAGAGTTGAGCGTGTGGGATAATCGTCATCCCGCGCCGAGGGCCGCGGACCAGGACTTCGAAAGAATGCTGCTCGCTTGGTTGTCACGGGATGCGGCGGAACAGGTGGAGCGTTGGCGTTCCTCGCCCGGAGAATATCGAACAAAAGTGGCTGGCGCGGTTGAAGTGATGGTGGGTCGCAGCCTGGCGGAGACAGGGAACGTGGATTGGGACATGAAGCACAAGGAGGATCGCGACAGCTACATCGAGATGTCCGGATTGCTTCGGAACACTGCCCGCAGCGAAGAACTTCCAGTGGTGTTCCTCCATCCCAGGCAATGGAATCGTCAGACCGTGATCTGGGCCGACGATTCTGGGAAGGCGTCGCTTTTCGCGGCGGATGGCTCGCCTCGCGCGGAAGTTCAGAAACTCCTGAAAGCGGGAGCAACCGTCATGGGAGTCGATCTGCTGTATCAGGGTGAATTCACTGCCGGTGGCCAGCCACTGAAACAGACACCTCGCGTGAAGAATCCAAGGGAAGCCGCAGCCTACACCTTTGGCTATAATCCAACCATTTGCGCCCAACGCGCTCACGACTTGATGACGGTGATCAGTTATGTGCGCGGAAACGAACGGAAGTCAGAACGAATCGATCTGGTGGGATTCGGAGAAGCAGTGCCTTCGGTGGTTCTGGCCCGGCTGATGGCAGGAGCGGCGTTGACGCACGCAGCAATCGATACCGGAGGTTTCCGCTTCGGCAAGGTGCTGGAAATTCACAGCCCGCAGTTTCTTCCCGGAGGCGCGAAGTACGATGATGTTCCCGGACTTCTGGTGGCAGGAGGAACGCAACCATTGTGGCTGGCAGGGGAACCAGAGGCTGGAGCGGCTTTCGTGCGGTCCGCGTTTCAGCGCGAAAATGCTCAAGGCCGACTGACTGTCGCGAGTTCAACAACCGGAAACGGGCGAGCCGCCGCCGTGGACTGGCTGCTTTCAGCAGCGGCGAAGTGAGGGCTCAGTGGGTCTTGTACCCGACCTTGGCGACCCAGATGGAGATCAACAGCGCGGGGACCAGGAAGAACGCCAGGCTTGCTCCATAGGCGACTTTATACAGTCCCCAGCTCAACACAAAACCGACAATCAGCCAGACCAAGGTTGCCATTACAAATTTCATGAGCGGGACTGTAGCCAAGGCCGGATTAAGTTCAAGTGCCAGAGTTTGTCGGGAATGTCCTGAGCTTGATCCTGCTCTTAATCGGGTAGTGCCTTACTGAGGAGACCGTGGGATAGGCTGCGAATGATGGCGAGCGCCACAGATGCAGATGCGAGGCGCGAACGCGGGAGGATGCCCGCAACGACCTCCGACCAAGCGAGCAACGAAGCAGATGCGTCTGTGCCGCCGTCAAGATTTGTAGCCTATCCCACGGTCTCCTCAGTAATCCCGAATTCTGAACTGGGAAGGGAGCACACGCGCCTTCGCGTGTTGTTTTCCGCGCCCTCGCGGAAAATCGGGGCGGGCGGGCAAAGTACGGCACACTTACACCGGCGAGGCGGGCCAAATGGCTGGACGCGAGGCGCGTCCAGCCACGCCCGGGGCGGGTGTGCTCCCCGAACTTCGGAGGTCAGGTTTATTGGAATGCTGGGGAAGGGGCTTCCTTCACGACTCAACGCTGCCCAAGATCAAAATGATGGTCCCAAACGCCGCCTATCCGTCGAGTGAGAAATACTCCGCAGTGATTCCTTCGAGGTCGCATGAGAGGATGGCAACACTGCGCTCTTGGTTGAACTTCGGTTTCCCAGCGTAGCCAGGATTGAAATAAAGGGTCTGGCCGATCGTTTCGCAAAATCGCGCATGGGTGTGGCCGAAGATCACCACATCCGGATTCTCGCGAATGATCTTTCTCTTGATGCGCTCTGCAGGAGCAGGAGGGTTTACTATGTGATGAATCAGGAATCTGCGCCCTCCGAGTTCAATCAACTCTGTTTCCCGATAATCAAGTCCGTCGTCGTTGTTTCCAAGAACAGCCGTCACTGGGGCGATGGTTTCGAGTTCGAGCAGAAGCCACGGCAGGCCAATGTCTCCCGCGTGCAGGATGTGGTTCATTCCTCGAAAAAAGTTGAGAACCTGGTTGTCCAGATGTCCGTGCGTGTCTGAAATGACGCCGATCTTTATCACAAATCCCGGGGTGGTGATCGAAGCGCTTGAAGAGCGTTCAGGCTCTAGCCTCGTCAGCCGGCTGGTCCTCAGAGTTCTCCTCTGGTTTGCCCGACTCCTGTTCTTCGAGTGTGGCGGAGAGTTTCATGGTTCCCGCGAACAAAGCGGTGAACATGCCTCCGCTCAATAGTGTGTTGCGAAAAAACGTCCACGTTTCCGGCCAGCCGGCGGTGCCTGCGGTCAACGCTTGAATCCAGCCTGCAAGGGTCTTGGGGTAGGGTTGCGTGGGCTCATAAATCCAGGCCGCAGAATTTGTGATGAGGTAAAACAACACCGCGCCGAGCATGCCGCCACCCACCAGTTTCAACCACGAGGATTGCCGTCCAAAAATCTGTCCCAAACCGATGATCGCTCCGAACGCTCCCAATGTTATCAGCGCGTACGCGTTGAATGCCTGCACACGGTAATAAAAAATGTTGAGCAACAAATTGGTCAAAAAGAGGATGCCCAACGCGGCCGGCCAGGCGATTCTGCCCGGAAAATAAACACCCGCGCAGAATGCCAGCGCGTACGCCGCGCTAAAATTTGGAGGAAGGAGTCCTGGCCATCGGGTCAACGCAAAGGTGATCAGCAGCGCGACCGGCAGCAATTTGATCCACTTGTTTCTCATTCGCCGGCATGATACGTCAACGCAAGCTTCTGACAAGGGATAGGTGATGGTCGATCGGGGGCGGGTTTGCAGTTCGCGACAAATCGCCCCGATAAATTTTATGATTACTCGGCGAACGAAGGGACTGGTCGATTGTGCTCAACACCATTTTTGAAGATTCGGATTTTCTGGTGATCAACAAGCCAGCGGATCTTGTTTGTCACCCGACCAAAGGCGATGCCTATTCAAGCGTGATTGGGCGTGTACGAATGCACCTCGGAAGCGGCGCGGAGGCACACATGGTACACCGCCTGGATCGTGAGACGAGTGGGGTTCTGATCATTGCCAAGCGCAAAGGTGCGGCTTCGCTCTTGCAACATCTGTGGAGGGAACGTCTGGTTCGCAAGGGATATTTCGCGATCGTGCATGGATGGCCGACTTCGGATGACGCTCTGATTGATGCACCGCTGGGAAAGGACTTGGAGAGCAGGATTGCGATCAAGGATCGTGTTTGCGCCGATGGTGCCGAAGCGACGACACGATACTTTGTGGAGCGTCGTTTTTCCAAAGAGGGCCGTTCTTTCGCACTTTTACGCGTCGAACCCGTGACCGGACGAAAGCATCAAATTCGCATACACCTGGCCCATGTTGGTCACCCTATCGTTGGGGACAAAATCTACGGAGGGGATGAAAACGCATATCTTTCGTTTGTCCAGGGAAGCATGACCGAAGCCCAGAGGTCCATGTTGTTACTCCCAAGCCAGGCGCTCCATGCACGGGATCTGCGCTTCACATGGCACGGTCGCCATCTGGAGTTCGTCGCCGAGCCCGAACCATGGTTCACAGCCTTCCAGGAATGATTTGCTCCACCGCTTCTTGTCCTTCGGGGCAATTGCGCCTGCTCGATGGATGCCGCTCCAGTTACTCCACGCCCACCCGGTAGAACCGCATGAGCGAATTGATGGCGGGATCGGACAATTGGCCGCTGCCCGAACCGGTGCCGAAGTGAAACGCTGTGCCAGGAGGTTTCCAGGCAGGCGCAGTGAGTGAGTCGGTCGCTTCGAGTGTGTAGAGGACATCCTCCTGGGAGGTGAATTCCAGCGCAACGCCGCCGTTGGGTTGGAGTTGGAGGTTCTTGAGCGCGGGTGCCGCGGGATTGCGCACTTTGAGATCGGAAAGGCCGAGTAATCCCCCCGCGACGTTGGAGCCGTAGATCGAGATCCCGGAGAATTTCAGAGCGGCCATCAACATCGGTTGATCATCCGCGCTGGCCGCAAAGAAACGAAAACGATCGCCCTTGAGCATCGAGCCATCCACGCATTTGAACGTGACATCGCCATCGAAGATGACGAGCGCGCTCGATGGAAACGTGGTCCAGCCGAGTCGGATGATATTGGCAGTCCCCGTGAAGGAGCCGACATCGCCGCAGGCCGCAAACGTGCTGCCGACGTGGCCCGCTGCATTGAAAACACTGATGCGGACGCGCTCTACCGGCGCGGAGGAAGAGCCGGACGCGACGGCTCCCGGAGCTCCGTTGCCACAATAGTCAGCGCGTGCCCTCACGACGTCGCAGCCACCACCCACGCAGCCACCTTGAAAACTCAGCATGGGCAGCCAGACCTGGCCGTCCGATCCCGTGTAATGCGCCTCAAGCACTAGGCCATCCGCGAATGGCTGCGTCGTGGAAGTGAACGAGCTGAGTGGAATCGGGGGACTTACCGGGAGGATAACCCGTCCCGCGTTGCGCGAAACCACGTTTTGCGGCGCGAGCAAGGTCACGCCATCATCGCCACCGGCGGACAACTCGGCGACTTCCAGTCCGCCGCCGACGGTGGTCTTCAAGTCCGCTCCACCGCGCGGCACAACGGCCAGTCCGCTCGGATGCTCGGGCGGGGCGGCGGCTTGGATGCGAACGACGTAATCTTCGACTTCGCCATCTTCGGCGGGGCCTTTTTCATCGAGGCCACCCGCACTGCTCAGGCGAATTCGAAGGAAGGTTTTGCCCACCCTGGCCGCGCTGGGAACGGCGAAAGACAGGGCATTCACGCCGTTCACCACGGCTTTCTTGTCGAACACTTTCTCGCCCGCGTCCCCGAAATCACCGTCGCCATTGAAATCGAGAAACCCATCGATGAACGCGCCGGTGGCGGGCGCGCGCACTGCGAGATTGAGCGTGGCGTTCGCGCCGGGCACCAGTGACGAAGTCAGGATCGCGCCATCTTCGTCATCGCGATGACGACGGTCATCGCCGGTCGCAGCCGGGCTGGGCAGGCCGTCGCGTTCGGGATCGATCTGGCGGCCCAGGCGCAGGCCGTTCACGATGCCATGACGCGCGCCGTTCTGCGCCAAACGCGTTGGATAAGGCGGTGGAAGATCGCCCCAATCCAAGCGCGGCGCGTGCGTGAAGTCGAATTGTGTCTGGTCCGGGACGTTGAGTTCGAGACGCGCTTTTGCCAGGCGTCGGTCAATGCGGATGCCCGAGGTTTTGAAAGTGATTTCATCACCCACGACGGGCTGGCCGTCGGGCAACGTGAACGTGGTGGGCTCGGCGAAGACGAGCGTTTGCGCGAGCGTGCCGTCCGAATCCGACGGCAGCGACGGCTGAAGGCGGGCGAGCGGTTTTGCGGAGGCTTTGACTTCCAGGAGGAGACCATCGGCAAACGGCCGGGTTTTCGGTTGGAAGCTGTGAACTAGTTGTCCTTCGTGCATGATTTCGAGCGTCTCGATGGCGACCTCATTACCACCGGCATTGATCGCATGCAGACCTGCCGGAGCCGCGCCCATGGCAGCGGGAGGCGCCCCTTGCCACTTCAAGTTGAGCCCTGTTTCCGTGGCCGACTTGCGAACGGACAAGGTGCGGAGCGCAGCGCTGTTCAACTGACCATCCGCGTGAACGGATGATTGCACGGAACTGCCGGGCTTGCTCAAGTCCAGCGCCCCGAGGTCGAGGCTCGGGCCGGGTTCGTTCACGACCAATGCCGGATCCCAGCTGCCGGCCGCATGAACCGCGTTGATAAACGAATCATCCGTGTAGTCCATGAACCCGACCTGCAGTTCCTTGGGGAAGCCCGGCTCCGTGCGGAGGGAATGCTTGAACCCATCGCCGCTGCGAGAGGAGGCAAACACGCCGCCGCAGAGCGGCCATGCGCAACGGCGGAAATCTCCGCTGAACAAATATCCGCCGTCGAGGACGCCGAAGTTGGATACAACCGAATCGCGCCGTCCTTCAGACATCAAAATCTGCGCCGTCTCGAAGGCGGGCATGCCTGAATCCGCGACGAGACTTTGCGCCGCCGTATAGCTCGCGAGGATGCCCTGAACGCCCTTCACCGTGCGCCCATCCGGCAATGTTACAGCAAGACTCACGCTCCCCGCCGGGATGCCGACGGACGCCAAACTCACCACGCCCGTCACGGCCATCCTGGGTTTGGGAACCAGGAGCGAGTTGACCAGCTCCGGCGTTGAAGCATCCGTCGTGAACGCCGCTGTCCAGCCGCCGCCATCTGTGGTCATGTCTTCATATTTGAGGTGGAGAGAGTCCGTGGACGCTGTCGCGAGGGTGGTTCCGTTCGCGCCGAGCAAACGCACCGTCCAAGGCTTGGCGACTCCAGGCGGCAGGGCGGAAGCGAAATTGAAATTAACGTCGGCGTTAACTCCAATGGATTGAAGTGGCGAAGCCGCCGTCGTGGATAACGTGAGGAGGTTTTTGGTCTGGCCACCAACTTTTCCAGACATGAGGATCTTGTAGCCTCCCCAGTGGAAGTTCCAGTTGCCATGAAGTCCCGGGACCAACGGCGCGAGTACGGTTCCCGACTGGAGGATGTCAAACGCCACGCCCGGCGCTTCGCCCAGGGCAAAAGTCACGCCGGCTTCCGACGCGGGATCCGGTTTTGTGACGGTCATTTGCCGGCCATCAGAGGTCAGCGTCACGCCCCCGACCGGTTCGCCGGCGAATCCATTGAGAGGCTGCGGCGCCACGCCCGGCGGCGTGAGGGTGATTTGGTAATCCTCCACTTCACCGTCATTCGCTGCGCCTTCGCAATCCAGTCCGCCTTGGCTGCTGAGGCGGAAGCGGGCGAAAGTTTTCCCAAGCCTGGCGTTTGCGGGCACGAGAATGGTGAAGGTGTTGATGCCATTTTTGACCGGCTGCTTGTCGAGAATTTTTTCCTCGGGAACGTCCTCAAAGGTACCGTTGGCATTCCAATCGCCGAACGCGTCGATGAACGCGCCGGCAGGAGGCGCAATGACATTGATGTTCACTTGGGCGCCTTTGATGCCCGGCACGATGGCGCTGGTGAAAGTCACGCCGTCTTCGTCGTCATCGAGAAAGCCGTCGTCGCCGCTGGCGTCGTCCTTCAGCCGGCCATTGCCTTCCGGATCAATCCGCTGCCCAAGGCGCAGTCCGGGCACGATGCGATGCCGCGCGCCGTTCTGCGCGAGCGTGGTCATGAACGGGGCATCACCCCAGTCCCAGGGCTCCTCCGGTGTGAGGCGATATTCGGTCTTGTCGGGTGAGCGGAGGCGGAGCAGGCCGAGGGTCTCCGGGCCCACTATTCCATCCACTTTAAACGCGAAGCCAAACTCGTCGCCGACGAAAGTCTGGTCTCCAATCTTGATCGTCATGGGCGCGTCGAAGGTGATTCCAGATTGAATGAGACTTTCCCCGCGGCGAGGCAGACCAGGCCGGACGCGCAGGGGTTTGCCTGGGCCGACAATCTCATATCTCGTCAGCTCGGGATTCTTGTTGTTCAGCATGGCGACTTCAGCGCCCTGGTTGAAGATTCGGAGACTGGAGCTGGGCTCCACTCCCACGACTGCACCCTTGAAGATGGACTCGAGCGTGTAGCCGCCTTCAGTCTTGAGCAGGATGTATTTGGTGCCGATGGACTCAATGACGCCGGGGTTCTCGGGTCGCTGCCAAGTCTGCGACGTTTCCAGGCTCAATTCCGACCCAAGAAGGGTCCCACCGGTTTCGGGAAGTCTGAATTCAGTGTGTTGACTTCCGGTGCGGCTGAACGCAACCGGCGTTTCCCAATCGTCCTCGGCCGAAATTCCGCCGTCCTGCCATTCCAGAACCACTTCGTCGCCGATCTCCGGGAGACACGAAAAGCCCGACTGACTGCCGGCCAGGAATCCGGTGAGGCGAGTGTTGCCGCCGCCATTCAGGAGGAGTCCATGGTGAAACAACCCGGCTTCCAAAACCGCGAACGAGGGGGTGGCGCCTGCGCCCAGCATCTCGACACGTTCCAGGGCTTCAACGGGCTGTGGCAAGCCCTCCCAGGAAAGCACACTGAAGGCGTAGTTCTCCAAAGTGATGTAGTCGCCGCCGCCATTCTTCATGATCATCCGGCCCGTTGCCTGGCCCGACGCGGAGTCGCGAGGTGACTTGATTCCGAATGGCAACACCATCATCCGGAGGCTGTGGCGGGCGACCTCGGTTTCACCATCATTGTCCAGGATGATGATGGAGCCGCTGCGCCGCGAAGTCCGGCTGCCCGGCGACGCACCATCGTCGATGCACTGCATCAAAGCCGCGCCGCCCGCGAACTTGAGGGCAAGACCGAGTTGCCGTCCCGAATCGTCATAGTGGGTTGCGGTCAATCCTTCGTGCGCCAGCTCCAGCGTCTCGATGGAGACCTCGTTCCTGGCGGCATTCAACTCGCTGACCGCCCACTTCACCGCCAGGGAAACCAGCGGGCGCCTCTGGCCCCCTTGCAGGCCAATGAAGCGACTCTCCATCTGCGTGGCTTCCTGCAAGGCCATGAAACCCCGTGCCTGCCCCAGATCAAAGGCCAGACCACTGCCGGGCTGCGCCGCGAGGTTCAACAGTTCGAGCGCGCCCGCGGCGTTGAGCTTCCCTTGCGCGCTGCCCAGCGCCGCCCATTTCAATCCGGCGAACAGCGTGTTGGACGCGGGTTTCGCCAGCACGACCCGGTAGTCCTCCACCTCGCCATCCACCGCAGTGCCCGCCGGCGCCAGCCCGCCCGCCGAACTAAGTCGAAACCGGGTAAACGTCTCCGACGTCGGCGGCACCACCGGCACGTTGAATCCGAGCGCATTCGCGCCCGCCACCAGTGACTGCGCGTTGAAGATCCGTTCTCCGGGATCGCTCCAGTTGCCATTGTGATTGAAGTCTATCCAGGCATCGAGCCTGCCCGCGGCGGAAGCGATGACGGTGATGTTGTTGAGGGATCCAATCAGCAGCGCCGCTGGCAAGACCACGCCGTCCTCGTCGTCCGTGCCGATGGTGTCGTCGCCCGTGGCGGTTGAATTCGGCTGGCCGTCGGACTCCACATCGACTCCCGCGCCGAGATGGAAGCCTGGAATGATTGTGTGCCGCGCGCCGTTCTGAGCCAATGTGGTTGAATAGGTGTTGGGCGCGTCGCCGAAGTCGATTGGTGCCACTGCCGCACCGACGGCAAGCTTGAAGGTTGAACGTCCCGGCGTGCCGCGCGGATCAACGGCGGCTACCGTGATCACCGCGACACCGGTTCGCTCCGCGTTCGGCGTGAGCAAGAGGCTGTGCCTGCCACCGCCGAGATCGGTGCGTTTGAGGCCGGTGTTGTTGATCAAAGAGGTGTTGTCCGACTGCACGGCGATGTTCAGCTCGGTGACAGAATGATCCACGTCCGCGACTGTGAACTCAACCGTGGCAGATCCGCCGGTCGGCAGCGAAACATCTGCAAGGGGCGTGACGGTGGGCGCATCGTTGTTGCTGATGACGCTGAAAGGAAAGGTGCGCTCGGTGGTGGCATCGCCATCGCTGACACGATAGGCGATGGTGGTGCCGCCAAATTTGTCAGGCGCGGGCATGATCTTGAGCCAGCGATTCGCCCCGGTTCCGCCAAAGGTGATATTTCCAGGGGGAACGAGACCGGGATCGGCGGCGCTGGCGGAAACCTTGAGATCCACCGCAGCCGTTTCCAGGTCGCCAACGGTGAATTGGATTTCGCCCGTCGGCACGTCTTCGTTCGTGGCGGCGTTGACGATGCGCGAAAGGGTCGGCGGATCGTTGACGGGATTGACGATCACCTCGAACGATTCAGAAGTCGTGAGAGTGCCATCGGTTGCTTTCAAAGTGATGATCGCCAAACCGAAACGATCGGGCAGCGGCGTGACTCGCACCGTGCGGTTCGCACCGGTCCCGCCAAAAATGATTCCCGTCAACGGCGCCAGATCAGGATTGCTCGTTTCGCGCGTCAGCACGAGGCGGGTCAAAGCCGTGTTCGCATCGCTGATTGTAAATGGCAGAATCTCCGTGCGCCCATCTTCATCGATTACTTGATCGGCGATCGCGGAGATGACCGGCGCATTCGGGTCAATGGGCGGCATGCCCGCGGGTTTCAATTGGTGGGTTTGGAAACCGCTGGCCTGGGCGTAAAGGCCGCCGCGACTCGCAATCTGGCCAGGCGTACTTTGTTGGACATACGGACTCGCGCTCGAGATCCCTCCACCGGCGGAGAACGTTACGTCACGCGGTATCTCCAGAGTCATTTCGGTTACGGAGGCCGTGAGTCGAAAGCCGGCGTGAGGAGTGTGCAATAGGAGTAGAACGCTGAGAATGAAAGTCTTCATGGGATACCAATTGGGTGTGGACATAAAGGAACAGGATCGGACAGCTCAATTCAAGACGCATGTGGAACAGGCTGGGGGATTTCACTTCATCACCACATCACCAACGGAGATCCTGTGAACCGGCGGTCAATGTTGCTTGGTTCCAAGCTGCGGCAGATTCCGCAGGAATACCCGATCTTGACCGACACCGAGTGACGAGTGACGAAGCAGATGCTCTTACACCGCTGTGGAGCGTTGATGGCTTTCCCGCCGACCGATCAAGAGCGGTGATTTGCTCCTTGGGGAAACAGGACGCTTGGTGTTTTCAAGATCTAGAAGCGGACAAGCGGGCGAGAAGGTTACGCCAGTCCCGCGCGAATGCTTGCGAAGAGATCCTTCCCTGACGTGGCCGTGACAGGCTGTTTACCGCGCTCGTTAGCATCCTCCACAAGCTCCGGCGGCAGTTCCTTCAAGAAAGGCGATGGGTGACACGGCATCAACTGCCCGTACTTCTTCCTGCCTGCGCAATGACTGATCGCCAGCGTTTTCATCGCCCGCGTGATCGCCACGTAAAAAAGGCGCCTTTCCTCATCCATCGTCCCTTCGACCTTCGATCGGGAGTGCGGCAGCAGACCGTCTTCAAGGCCGACGACGTACACGTGCGGAAACTCGAGCCCCTTGCAACTGTGCATCGTGATCAATGTGACCGCTTCTCCAGCTTCCTTCTCCTCTGCCTTCTCACTGTCGAGTGTCAGCTCTTCGAGAAAAGTATCCAGGCGCTCGGCTGGCGTGGCGTCCAACGGCTCGACGTGGTCGAGCGTGGCGACCAATTCCTTCAAATTGCGAACCCGGTTGTCCCCGGCCTCCACGGTCTTCTCCGATCGCCGCAGTTCCTGAATGTAACCGATCTCTCCGAGGAAACCTTCCGCCCATTGCGCGAGCGGCAGGGCGCCTTCCTGCAACAGCGGCTGTCGGACGCGGGCTATGAGATCGAGGAAACCAGTGATCGATTCCCGTGTCTTGGCTTGGAATGTCATCTCGACAGATGGATTCGACATGGCCGCGAACACGGAACAGCTCCTTTCCTGGCTCGCGGCGAGCAGGCGTTCCATCGTGACATCGCTGAGCCCGCGCGCCGGGACGTTCGCGACGCGTAACAGGCTGATGTCGTCGTGCGGATGTATGAACAACTTCAGGTATGCGATGAAATCCTTGATCTCGCGCCGATCGAAAAAGCTTTGTCCGCCGATCAGGTGGTAACGAACACCGGCCTTGCGCAACGCCGTTTCCAGCGGACGCGACTGGATGTTCGTCCGGAACAGGATGGCCTGATCCGCCCAGGGAATCCTTTTGCACTGGCGCTGAAACTCGATTTCCTCGGCGATGGTTTTCGCCTCGGCTTCATCATCTGAAAAGCTGTGCAGCGTGATCAAGGCTCCTTCCCCTTTGGTGGACCAGAGCTGCTTGCCGCGGCGTCGGGCGTTGTTCTTGATCACCGCATTGGCGGCCTTGAGGATCACACTCGTCGAGCGGTAATTTTGTTCCAGCTTGATGACTTTGACCTCCGGGTAGTGCTTCTCCAGATCAAGGAGGTTGGCGACCTCCGCGCCGCGCCAGCCATAAATGCTCTGATCATCATCACCCACGACACAGAAATTGCGGTGCTCCTTCGTGAGAAGATGGACCAGCCGGAACTGCGCGGCATTGGTGTCCTGATACTCATCGACCATGACATAGCGGTAATGCTCCCGGCAGGCGGCCAGCGCTTCCGGATGTTCTTCAAAGAGTCGCAGCGCCAGCAGAATCAAGTCATCGAAATCCACCGCGTTGCAGGCGTGCAGTGCCGATTCGTAACGCTTGCGCACGTGTTCTGCGAGCGCGGCGACGCTTGGATCACCAAACGTCTTCGATGCGGAACCACCGTTCTTGTACTTGCTCAACAACGCCAGCACTGCTTTCGCGTCGGCGTTTTCGCCCTTGGCCGAGATGTGGCTGAGGATCTTCTTCACTGCCGCAAGCTGCTCCGACTCGTCGAAGATCACGAAGTTCCGCTTGTAACCCAGCTTTTCGATGTGCTGGCGCAGAATGCGGACGCAGAGGGAATGAAACGTGCAGACTGTCGGACGCGGCGGCTTCTCCCCGTCCGCGGATTTGCGTGCGCGTGGAATCAGCTTGCTGACGCGCTCGTGCATTTCCCGGGCGGCCTTGTTCGTAAACGTCACGCCCAGGATATGATTTGGCGCGACGCCTCGCTCGATCATGTGCGCGATGCGAAACGTGATCACACGGGTCTTGCCCGTCCCGGCGCCGGCCAGGATCAAAACCGGTCCGCGAATCGTCTCCACGGCGAGACGTTGCTGCGGATTAAGTGAAGCCAAGTCTAACATGCGCGGCGGAGTGTAGGCGTGGAGTCTTCCGACGCAAGAGAAGTCCCAGAACCCGGTGTGAAGGCGCGAGTCTCCAGCCGCAGGCTTTGGACTGCTGCGAGAATCGCAGCTTTTCAGCGTGAACGTTAGACGGGAGGAACACCTTGCGGCAGCTTCATCGGGTCAGAAGCTCATCGCGGACAAGGTGGAGTCGAATGATCTATGGCGCGGGCATCGACTCGTCGAAGTGGTAGTTCACCGCTTCCCAGAGGTTTTTCCGCAACTCCTCCATTGTTTCGGCCTCGGTGAAGATGGAGCAGCCCAACGCGCACGCCGTGTAGCCGCCGTCCATTTCGTCCTCACGCACTTCGAAGATGAGTTCGGTCTAACCCACAGGTTTGCGCTTGGAATGAGTCTTTCACCCTCGACCGTCAAGTTGCTCAACTGAGTGGAAACGAGACATCATTACGCCACTTGCTTTCCTTGAGGACCAAGAACGGGCTGCTCGAATGGCTGTTTGCAGAAGTCCGCAGTGCCGATTATTTTTTGTCCATGAGTACACTGGCTGAGATTCAGGACGCCGTCACCAGGCTCGACAATGAGGAAAAGAAAGCTCTTTCGCTCTGGTTGAATTCGCAGACCGAGCCAGAATTGAACGCAAAGGAAGAGGAACGACTCCTGCGCTCCCTTGATGAAGCCATCAGCGACATCGATGCCGGTAAGGGTCTGCCGATGGATGCAGTGCGTCAGCGAATAGCCTCATGGACTGCAAAGTAATCTTTGCTCCCCAAGCCATCGCGGACTTCGAGGAAATTGTCCGCCGTATTGCGAGGGATGATCCCTCAACCGCGAGAGGAGTTGGCAATGCCCTCATAGATCGTGCTGCTATCTTGGAGCACTTCCCACTCCTTGGCTCGCTCTACGACAAGCGGCCCGGCGTCCGCAAACTTGTTTCCCGGCCCTACATCATTTTCTACCGCGCCAAGCCAGAGCAAGGACGTGTGGACATCTTGCGTTACTGGCATGGAACGCGTGGAGAACCGGAAATACTCTAACGGCATTCGATCTGCGACGTTTGTTTCTGCGGATTGTTTCTTACTTGAGAAGCGAGGCCAGACCTCCAGCGATTGAGCTAACCAACGGATGTTCCAGGAATTTACGGAGAAGCCCTTTGGCCTCGGCTTTCTGTCCTTCGGTAACCGATGACTCGTTTATCGCAGCAATGATTTTTCAACTAACAGACGGAATTCTTGGACATTCGAATTCCCGATGATGACGTTCACAGCCCGTTTTCCGCCACCGGTGCTACCTCAAAGGAACTCCACCAGAGTGCTGGGGCCAGGGATTCCGATCGCTCCAGGCTGTACGTCGAGCCGTCACTGAGCCAGCTCAAGAGCACTTCCTGGTCGGTCGCGCGCTCCATCTTCAAGGACACCGGCTGCGCGGATCCTTCGGAAATCCCCGTAGCCCATCCAATGGCGAGATAAATCCAGCCGCGAAGAGTTTTGAAATTCATGCAAATAATTTCCCTCCTTCCAACCGATTCCTTGATAAAATTGACTTGGAATCGCTTTTCGATGCCCTGCAATTGCAGAGAACCGCTTTTCATCAAGGTTGATTGATTGACACTTTTCGTATCCTGGCGGTCGGATTGCATGCATGTTTATGACGTTCTCGCAGGCGGAACAGTCTCTTGCCAGCCGGCCTGCATCAGAGTTCGTGATTCCCTCGGCACCTGGGTGGTTCTGTACGTTTCAAGACGAGCAAGCGCCGTCCGCCAGCACCTGGTTTCAAGCCGCGAAGTCCGCCTCGGGCCACTGCCGTTGGCGGAGAGCGTTCGAGAATCGCTTCCTGACGCAGTGGTGTGAACAAGCCTATGAGACCGGAGTCAGGCAGTTACAGAAGGGGGCCAAAACCTTACTGGCCCATCGGAGCGGTATCTTAGGTTGGTGGCAGCGCCCGATCAACAATGGGCGCATGGAAGGCACGCACAACATCAAAACACTCAATTGCCAAGCTATGGCTACCGCGATGAGGAGTTTTTTATTCTCAAACTCCTGGGACTTCACGAATGCAAGTACACACTTGCCGGATGAAACGAAACAATGTGGCCAGGTTACGAGATTGGCGTTGAGCTCTGGTTACTGAGGAGACCGTGGGATAGGCTACGAATGATGGCGAGCGCCACAGATGCAGATGCGAGGCGCGAACGAGGGAGGATGCCCGCAGCGGCCTCTGACCTAGTAAGCAACGAAGCAGATGCGCCTGTGCCGCCGTCAAGATTTGTAGCCTATCCCACGGTCTCCTCAGTAATATCGCGAAAGTGATTCTTCAAACCACCATGACTGCAAAAGGTGGGCGACGCTTTTTCGCAATCTTCGCGCGAACACTTCTACGGGACTTTCAAGCGGAAGAACGTGTGGTCCTTTGCTTTTGGCAAAGCTAGGACGAATTGCGAGTTGGTCAGGATCGGCGCAGTCGCGACCGCAGACCAAGAACCTAAAATGTTTGTCGAATATTGCAGTTGTGTCGTCTGGTTGGTGGCGAGCCAGGACAGGACGACCCCGTTCGACAGGGAGTTGATGCTCAGGACCGGCGCGTTGGTGTTGGGCACGTAGCTGTTGTTGACGAGGTTGCCGTCGGCGGAGTTGGCGGTGTAGCCGGCGGGCAGGTCGAAGACGGGGTGATCGGTGGCGAAGCTGAGGCTGTGGTAATACTGGGAGCTGGCGGAGGAAACGCCGTTCTGGCTGCTATCCAGCCGGCTTAGGGCGTTGGCCGACATCTCCAGCTTCACGGTGACTGGAGTATTCCGGGGTACGGAGAAGAAACTGGTGGTGATGACTCCCCCATCACCTATGCCGGCGAAGAGGCCGTTGGCTTCGGTCTTGGGGGCACCGCCGTTGTTGCTAATGCGGCCGCGGTTTCCCCAGCCAACGAGGTTGTTGTTGACGTAGATGCCGAAGGAAACGGAGGCGGATCCGACGCTGCCATCGGTATTGGTGCTGGGGACGGAGATGGTGCTAAGAACTCCGCCGAGATGCATCAGCAGTCGGGTGGAGACGTTGCCGCTGCCGGGGCCGGTGACGAGGACGTCCGTGAAGATGGCGGGGCGGTGCCGGAGGACTGGTATTGCTCGTAGTCGCCGGGGTTAACATGGCGCGGCAGCTTCATCTCGTAGCTGGTGCTGGCGCTGATGCCCACGGACCCGTAGCCGGCGTGCGCGTCCACTCGCCCGAACTGGGTGTAGTTTCCCCCTAAATCAAAGTTAGCGGCGGAGACTCCGCTGGCGACGCTGGAGATGCTGCTTTCCCGGAAGAAGGAATCCCGTTCGCGGATCTCGATGGGCGGTTCAGAGACGCGTCCATAGACGAGATTGACGTGGCCGCCGATCCTGTTCGTGGAAGCAGCGGCCGAACCGGCGGCGACGCAGCAAGCGAGGAGGGTGGCGGTGAGGAGACGGATGGTGCGCGGGAATGGAGTGGTGTGGTTCATGATATGGTTGAGGGCTTGGAAAGCTCGGGGCTAGCCGTGTGTGAAATCGGTGCATGGTCATGAGCAAAGCGCGGTGTTGGGCATCGGTAAGCAAGAGAGGATCCTGAGTAATGACACAAGTTCACGGCGGTGAGGTTGGCAATTCACGCTGAGTTTTGGGAGGGAATTCTCCGAAGAAAATCGTGATGTGATGCGGCCGGTTATGTGGAATTCTGGCTGGAGACCGGAGTGGGTTTTCCGCGCACGACCGGCTGGTTGGAGCGGATGATGCGGGAGTTGGGACGGCGCTTGAAGAAGATCGGCTTTGCGTGGAGCCAGAACGGAGCCAGAACGGAGCCGCGCGGATGGCCTGCGTGATCCTGCGGCGACTGACCGACGCCAAGGAATGGGAGGAGTATTGGCATCAACGCCTGGGCTTGAACGACAACGTCTGTCTCTCCCTCCGTTCCGTCAAAGCCCTGTGAACCGTCCCCAAACTTTGGGACGTTTCCAATTGCTTCCTCAGCGAGAGGAATCATAGAGCGGTAATGTAGCCGACCGAGAAGGGTGCTATTCCGTCCATTTAGCGCCCTTGAACTTGCAAGGTTCTGACCTCAGATGAGATGGGGCGGACTGAAAAAGCAATGGCGAGTTGAAATCCCTGCGAACGGGACGGTATTCAGGCGGGCGAGCGGATGGGCGCCAGGGGCACCGGTTGCGGGGCAGTGTGCGGGAGAGGCTC
>SXGT01193422.1_pt1 | contig 19627 bp, 17 predicted proteins | sample 3176221 | NCBI WGS metagenome assembly SXGT01 (sample SAMN11356862, study PRJNA531348) | freshwater metagenome | isolation source: freshwater sample F1-120 | place: China: Fuxian Lake, Yuxi | collected 2017-12-25
CCACCACACCCGAATCGAAGAACTCGGCCCGAAATGCCACTGGCACCACCACCTCAAAACCAACAAAAACTGGACCGACGGACCCCGAGGCGACGACGGCAAACGCCACCTCATCCCCCCAAACAACCCACCCTGAACCAGAGCGCCCGCATCAACGGCCTTGCACGCAATCCTCGTGCGAAACTGCAATTCGATGATCGACGTTCGACCACACCGCATACCCGCGCGATCGAGCGCGGTCGACTTGTCGTCGCGCGATGTCGACGCGCGCAGTGGCGCGGCGACATAGATGACCGCGGAGGGGCTGCCAGTCATTGCGCTCCGCCTGATGAACGGCCGCGTCGGCAGCACGCTGTTGATGCAATTGCTCGCGACCTCGGCGAACGTCGTCTTCGATCGGACGTACCCGTTCGGCGAATATCGCTATCTGAGCTACTGCGTCCGACTCGGCTCGGTCATCGGCCGGGAACACGACCCCACCCACGATCGAGTCACGCCCTTCTTCTTCGAACGCGACGGCGCCGGGCCGATCCCGTGGTCGCCGACCTCGCTCGATCGTGCGTCGTTCGGACTTCGCTCGATCGACGCCTTGTGGGCGGCGTGCGGCGACTCGCTGCGCGCTCGCAATCCTCGGGCGACCTGGTACGCCGAGAAGATCGCGTTCGACCTCACCGATCTCGACGCGTCGAACATCGAGTACCGAACGATCGACCTCGTGCGCGATCCGCGCGATTGTCTGGCCTCGATCCGTGCCTTCACCGCAGCTACAGGCGTCGATGGCCTCGACGGCGCGGCCAACCTCGGCGACGACGAATACGTCGAGCGCTTCGTCGCGGCGACTCGTGCGCGACTCGAAGAGATTGCCGGCCCGAGAGACGATCGCATCGTCATGCGGTACGAGGACTTCGCCACCGACCTCGCCGCGACGGCATCGCACCTCGGGCACTGGCTGGACGAGCCATTCGACGCTGCCGCGGTCGAGGCGCGCCGAGCGGATCTTGCCCACCACCGCACGACCGAATCGGTCGCGGCGTCGATCGGCCGCTGGCGGCGAGACCTTTCCCCCCTCGCACGCCGATCGAGTCTGGGAGGAACTCGGCGATCTCCTCACACCGCTCGGCTATCGCCGTTGAACCCGCGATTCTGGTTCTTCACGACCCGGTTACTGTGAGGCATGACCACGTCGTTCACACGGCGTCACCGACTGCTCGCTCGGCTGGGCGCGCTCGGCGTGGCTGCAACGTTCATGACGGCATGTACCAGCTCGCGATCCTGCACCGTCGTCGGCTACCGGTCCGATGTTCAAGTCCAGCTTCCGACGCCCGCGTGGTCCGTGTCCGAGTTCTGTGTTGACGAGGAATGCGTCGCAGGGTCTGATGCGCACCGGTACGCGAGCATCCCCGTCGACGATGACCCCGCGACCCACACCTACCGTCTGGTCGCGATCGATCCGTCGGGCGAGACGGTCCGCCACTCGGGCGAGGTCCAGACGAAGTCGTTCCGCGCGAACGGCCCCGGATGCGAGCCTCGCACCGCGAACGCGATCCTGGTCATCGGCGACGACGGGAGCGTCACCGTTCGCCATCCGAGCGACGAGGCCGAGCGCTGAGCCCGCAAAGGAATAACAGCCCTCGCCGCAGTTGCGCGAGTTGCGGGCGGACGCCGGTCGCATCGAACCAACCAGTTCGGGCCGATGAAACCCCGAAGCACTGTTCGGACCAGCCTGCACCGAAGTTGCGCTCAGAGATTCCGTCCCGCTAGCGCGGGATTGTGCGCGGTGGAAGGGAGCTACTTCCAACACAGCGGCAGAAGTGAGCTACTTCCCTTACAGGGCACGCCAATAGGCACCGGCGGATGGTTTCGGGCGGCCCAGGTTCGCGCGCCCGTGGCCCGAGCGGCCCGGGAGCGCAGCGACCAAGAGCCGGAAACACACGACGTGCAGCGCCGTAGCATCGCAACCCATTGGCGCGCGCTTTCAGTGCAGCCAGTCCGAGCAGTCGATGTCGAGCGTCTCGCGCAAGCGACGCGCCGTCGTGGTTGCGAACGCGGTCGGCCAGGTCAATGCTCGGCGCGCGAACTCGGGACGCGCGCGGGTGACGGTCAACTCGGCCAGCGCAAGCCCGAAGGCGATGACAGCGTCGCGCGTCGCCGCGATCGGCGGCAACGCCGCGACGGCTGCCAGTTGTTCGTCGGTGTAGACGTCGGACCACAACTTCGCGGGCATCGGCGCGTCGAGTTCGGCGAGGAACACCGTCGTCAACAAGCCGAGCAGGTGCGGCAGCCCGAGCGAGACGTGACGCAGGTGCTCGTCGCGCTGCACGAGCGACACGAACGGCCCACACATCCCGCGCAACAACTCGCCGACCGCGTGGTCGAGGGCGGCATCGAGTGTGGCGTGTTGGAGACCGCCCGCGACCCAGCCAGGTGGACGCGGGAACTCGAAGACCGACCCCTTGTGAATCGCGAGGTCGAACGCGAGGCCATCGCTCGTGACCGTGTTGATCAGCGATGGCGCGATCGGCGTCCGAGCGAAGACCGTCGGCGTGATCGCAGCCAACCACGTCGGCCAGTCGGCGACGAGCGAGTCGAAACCATCGTCGGTGGCGACAACGACCAGATCGAGGTCGCTCCACCGGTCGGCAGTCCCGGCCGCGATCGAACCACCGGCGGTCACGCTCAACACTCGCGGGTCGGATTCGAGCACCCGCTGGGCCGCGGCGAACAGATCGCCATACCGACCATCCACCACCTCGAATCCCGCCACGTCTCGCTCCCATCCCCGAATTCGCGTACCGGCGTCACTAGTGCGCGACATGTTGACCGCTAGTGACGCCGGTACGCGAAATCAGCGGCCGATCAGGGCGCGGGGGACGCGGGGCGCGCGAAAGGGTGCTTCGTCGAGGTGCCCGCGCACGACCGAGACCATGGCAAGCGCGTAACGCAACGCACCCGACGAGTGCGCTGGGCACTTCGCGGTCACCCCGCGTACCGGCGGCGGGATCGGAACCGCACACCCGAAGTGCCCACGGTCGGACGCGAACAGTGCGTTGTGGCCGACAACAGGTTCACCGAAACACGGCTCGATCGACAAACAGGGCAGCGATTCGACGCGCGTGCCGTCGGGGTTCGCGACGGCGAGACGAGACTCCGGCATGTAGATCGCGTGCTCCGCGGCGGCGACATCGCGATAGATCTGGTCGAGACGTCCCCAACCCTCCGACGCATCGTGAAAATCGAACTTCGGCGGCGACGCGGCGACGAACATCGGAACTCTTCGCTCGCGCGCGATTCGTGCGAAGCGTCGCGTGTCGCGTTCGTACTGCGCGAAGTACGGCTCCGGATCCGAAGGCACCGAAGGATCGGCAGGAAGCAGCGCGTCCCGCGATCCGCTCATGCAGCCACCGAGCGCGTTCCCCGAGAACTGAAACACGACGGCGGCCGGCGCATACCGCTCGATGTCACGGCGGATCTTCGGAAGCCAATCGCACGGCGCAGTCCCCCCGAGCGTGCGATCGACGACGAGATACTGCCCGCCGAGCTCGAAGTAGTGGTGCACATACGGAGATGCTTGCGACGACAGCGAGTCGCCGTAGTGCAAGACGACCTCGCGCCAGACGAGACGACCGGCCGAGCAGGTTGCGAATCGGTGGCGCACGCGATCGATCCGGGTATCGCTCGGGCGACACGCTGCGCCGTTCGAGCGACCGCCTCGGGCCGCGGCTGGATCGAGCGGCGATCCGGCCTCCGCGTCGGTGGCCCACCCGCCGAGGAGTGCGAGCGCGAGCAACCCTGCGCCCATGACCCGGTGTCGCCGCCGGATGCGCGCGCCCGGTCGCCGTTCGTCACCCCACCCCGCCATACGAGAGGGTTTCGTCTCGGAGCGTGGTCGGCTTGAGTGCAGATCTCACGGTGTGTGACACGAGGCCAGCCTCGGCCACCGACGGCACGACGCTCCGTGTAAGGAAGCCCTCGAGGGCGTCGGCCCGAGTGCCGAAACCTTCTCCGTGGCTCGTTCCCGGACTCGGCTCGCCTACGTGATGATCGGTCGCGTCTACAAGGTCGCTCGGATCCTGTCGGAGCGCGACGGCGTGTGCATCGTCGCGCTCGAGGACGATCGTGGCAACACCTGGCGCTTCGAGGCGCCGCGCGGGGTCGATCCGCACTCGGGGTTGCCGCTCGTGCTCGAGCATCAACCGCTGCGCCAACTTCCCGCGGCCTGACCACGTCCACGCCCACGACCTTCGCGCCGCGCGACCGACACCAGATTGGCGCCCCGCGACGAATCTCGACAGGATGCCGCCATGATCGAATCAGGTTCGGCTCGGCCGCTGCGTGTCGCGGTATGGGGAACGGGCAACGCCGGAATGCCCGCGCTTCGACAAGTCATTCGTCACCCGCTCCTCAAACTCGTCGGGGTGATCGTCCACAGCGACACCAAGGCCGGGATCGACGCCGGCGAACTCGCCGGCCTCGAATCGTGTGGGGTCACGACGACCCAAGCCATCGATTCGGTGCTCGACCTCGCCCCGGATTGTGTCGTCTATTGCGCGACCGCGGACCTTCGCCCGATGGAGGCCCGCAACGACTTCGTCAAGGTCCTCGAACGAGGGATCAACATCGTCTCGACGAGCATCGTGCCGCTCGTCTACCCACCCGCGGCGCATCCCGGTCTGGTCGCAAAACTCGAAGCCGCATGCGAACGAGGAAACGCGACCTGCTTCACGAGCGGTATCGATCCGGGCTTCGCGAACGACATCTTTCCACTCGTGCTGAGCGGCGTGTGCGAACGCGTCGACTCGATTCGCGTGAGCGAGATCCTCAACTACGACACCTACGACCAAGCAACCGTGCTGTTCGACACGATGGGCTTCGGTCAGCCACTCGACGCGACACCGTTGATGTACATGCCGGGCGCACTGACCTTCGCGTGGGGACCGGTCGTTCACAAGCTCGCGGCGGGCTGCGGAATCGAAGTCGACCGGATCAACGAAGTCGTCGAGAAGCGGCCGGCGCCGCGCGACCTCGTCGGCCCCGTCGGCACCGTCGAGGCCGGCACCCAAGGGGCCGTGCGCTTCGAGATCCAAGGAATCGTCGACGGTGAACCCCGCATCGTGGTCGAACACGTCACCCGCATGGCCGACGACCTCGAACCTGACTGGCCCCAGCCACCCGGTCACGGCGGGTATCGGGTTGTCGTCGAAGGGTCGCCGAGTTACACCCTCGAACTCCAGATGATGGGCGAGGACGGCGACCACAACACCGGTGGACTGGTCGCGACCGCCGCCCGCGTCGTGAACGCGATCCCTGCCGTCGTGAGCGCGCCGGCAGGGCTGATCAGTGCGCTCGACCTTCCCCTCGTCACGGGCGTCGGCTTGATGCCCCACGGAAAGCAGGTGACCCGATGAGTACGTTCCCGCGAGCCGAGGTCGAGGCGGCATACCACGCGATCGTCGCGGCCGGCGACGCCGCCGACTGGAGTCTGTGGTCCGACCTGCACACCGTGGACTGCGTGTGGGAGGAACACCACTACGGCACGATCGTCGGACGCGACAAGATCCGAGAAACGATCACGACGGTGATGGCGATGGTCCCGATGATGTCGTTCCCGGTGGAGTGGTACATGACCGACGGCGATCGCGTCGTGTACTACCCGTGGCAGGTGCTGCCCGACCCGACCGGCGGAGATGCCGTGTACCGCTTCGGCTGCGTGACGATCCTGACCTATGCGGGCGATGGTCAGTTCTCCCGGCAGGAAGACATCTACAACCCGAACGAAGCCACGGCGCTGTTCGAACGTTGGATGGCCGACGGCGGGCAGCTGCCCGGCGAACTACCGACCGAGATCTGAGTGTCGTAGCTCAGAGCTGCACCGTGGTGACTGCGACCGCGGTGACCCGATCGGCGCCTTCGTCTCGAACTTCGACTCGCACCAACGCGGTGTCGCGCCGCACGACCAACACCTCGCCACGTGCCGCGAGCGGGCCGATACGTGACGGCGAGAGGTAGTGCACCGTCGCATCGATCATCGCGGTGACTTCACTCGAACGTTCGTCGGTCGCCACCGCTCGCACTGCGGCCGCGTCGATGAGCGACGCCGTCACGCCACCGTGCACGATCCCCCAAGGATTGCGGAGGCCGTCGAACACCTCGAGTTCGACGCGGTCGTCGACCGCCCGAAGCCCGAGCCAGCTCTCGAAGGGTGGCAGCGGGTCGAGGTCGGCTTCGGCCCGGCTGTCGAGTTGTGCGGGGCGCGCCCACGTCGGTGGGCCGCCGTCCGGCTGCAACACCGCCGACGTCAACGTCCCGATTGCGATCAGCCCCTCGCGATCGTGAACGTGCACATCGGTGATGATCGCGCGCCGGCCTCGACGGAGCACGGTGCTCACGAAACGCACCGGTCCAACGACTTCGAGTCGAGAGCGTCGAACCATCAGGTTGACGGTCTGCACCCAGCCGTCGGGCAGCGCGGCCAGTCCCCCGCAGAAGCCGGCAACGTTGTCGCACATCGTGAGCAACGCGCCCGTACCGAGTCGACTGGCCGGAGAAGCGACGTGCGGGCCCGGATCACACTCGCCTTCGAGCACGATCTCGCCGTGTTCCCAATCGCCGACCTCGCGAATCGCAACTCCGACGTATCGCGCGACACCCCGGCCGGTCCCGTCGGCCTTCACGGGAGTTCTTCGATCCGGACGAGGGCGTGGGCTGCGGTTCGCTGCGTTCCGCCGTCGACGATCACCACGCGGACAACACCAGGACCGCCATCGACGTCCTCGGCGCCGCAACGGATCGCCGACGCCGCGACCGGACCAATTTTGGCGAGGGTGAGATACGACAGCTGCAGATCGACGACCGCGGATCTGCCCGAGGGATCCACCGACTCGGCCGCGACCTCGGCCAACGTCGCCAACGCTCCCCCTTGGGTTGCGCCGAGTGAGTTCACGACGTAGGGCGCGATGTCGAGCACGGCGTCGCCAGGAGCAGGGACCGAGATGCCGAGTGCCTCCAACACGGGCCGTGGGAGCCGACTGTCGGCATTCGCCATCGACTGGCGTTGCGCCGGCCCGTCGGGCGGCGCGAGCACCGGGTTGGTATCTCGCCGATCGAGCACCGCGAACGTCATGGTGGCGCAGGCGGCGACGTGACGGTCCGCACGAATCCGACATTCGAGAACAACCGTCGACCGCCCGGCCCGCAGCACGCGCCCATGCGCTTCGAGTTCCCCGGCCGTTGCGTCGATCGGTTCAACTCGGTGGACGGTGAGATCGGCCGTCGCGATCCAGCCCGGTGCTGCGGCCAGGCCCGCGAGCCCACCGCCGAGCACATCGGCCAGCGTGGCGAGGACGCCAAGACGAACGTGTCCGCGGGCGTCCGCGAGCTCCGGACCGATGGGAATCCACGCGTGGCTTTCGCGAGCACCAGGTGCGACCTCGATGCGCAGGTCGCGCAGCATGTGGTGCGGCGGCGGGTAGGCCACCTCGTCGGTCAACGTCACGCGCTCGAAGCTAGGCAAGACTGCTCGTATGACCCCGACCGAACCTGCGCCGCGGCCCGGCCCGCCCGTCACCAGCACCGGCACCGGCACCGGCACCGATGGAGGGTCCGGGTCCGACCGCGACCAACTCCTCCTCCGAGCGGTGGCCGCGTGGACCGATCAGCTCGTCGACCTCGGCGGCCGCAACTCGCTGCTCCACTTTCGCGAGCTGCGCGCCGGCACGTTGGACCTCGGGATCGTGAGCGCGCCCGACGCGCTCGCGCGTTTCTTGTCGACCGGAGTGGCGCGGTTGAGCCAGATCGTCGTCGATTCGTCGCAACTACCCGACGCCGCGCGGCGCTGCCGCGCGATTCGCGCCAAGGCCAACGAGATGTACGAGGAACGCGGGGTCGTCACGCTGCACCTCGCGCGCGACATCGCCACCTGGTCGCCGCAGCGCGGCACCGCGATTCCTGCCGCACCACTCGTGGTGCAACCCCTCACGGTCACACCGCGATCGCTCGGCGGCGACGATTACGACCTGCGCCTCGATGGCGATGCCGTCGTGAACCCGGTCCTGCTCCACGCCCTGCGCTCCGAATTCAACGTGTCGTTCGACGAAGCCTCGTTGGACGCCCTCATCGATGACGACACCGACACGGCGCTCGACATGGCGGCGTTGCGCGCGACGTTCACCGACATGTCCGACGACGTGCCCGGGTTCGCGATTCGACCGACGACGGTGATCGGCAACTTCAGCTACGCGAAGTTGCCGATGGTCCTCGACCTGCAGCACGCCGTCGCTTCTGGAGCACTCGCGGCGAGCGACATCGTCACCGCGGTCGCCGGCGACCTGCCGGCCCGCGAGCGAATCCGGGCTCGCCGCGTCGAAGTCGACGTCTCCGCGCCCGATCACCAGCCGCTGGCCGACGAGTTCTGCGTGCTCGACGCCGACGCGAGCCAGAGCCACGCCATCAACACGGTGATCGGGGGCGAGCACCTCATCATCAAGGGGCCACCCGGCACCGGAAAGAGTCAAACGATCTCGAACCTCATCGCCGCGTTGTGTGCGCGAGGTCAGCGGGTGCTGTTCGTGGCCGAGAAGCGCGCCGCGATCGACGCGGTCACGAAACGACTGGTGCAGCAGGGCCTGGGCGATCTCGTGCTCGACGTGCACGGCGGCGTGCTCGCGAAGCGTACGTTGGCCAGACAACTCGCGGACGCACTCCGAACGGCGTCGACCACGCCGCTTCCCGCGCTCGACGCCCTGCACGCCGAACTCGAGCGCGAGCGGCAAGCGCTCAACGAGTATGCCCGGGCGCTCCACCAGGTTCGGTCCCCTTGGGAAACGACCGTGTATCAGCTGCAGTGCGACCTGATCGGTTTGGCGCACGCTCGATCCGGCATCCGCATTCGCGCCGAGGCGCTGCGTTCGATCGACGCCGTCGCATTGCGCGACCGTTCGTCCGATCTGCACCGGCTCTGCGAACTCGGCGGCCTGGACGGCCTCCACGGCGCGGGCGGTTCACCGTGGGCCACCTCGACGATCAGCAACGAGTCCGACGCTCGGGCCGCCCTCGCGGCAGCGCAGACCGTCGCATCGGTCGCGCCGGGCGAGTTGGCCGAGATCGAGCGTGTTTGCGCGGCCACGGGGCAGCGCCCACCGTCGTCGTTCGACGAATGGCGACAGCTTGCGACACGTCTGGATGCGACGGAGGCGTTGCTCCGCGTCGTGCAGGCCGCAGTGTTCGACCTCGATCTCCCCACGATCATCACCTCGCTGGCGCCCGCCCGAAGAAACCTGATCGGGCGTGCGATCGCCGCGACATTCGATACTCGCTATCGCGCCGCCAAGCGGATGATGCGAGGGGTTGCGATCGATGACGACGCAACCCCTCGCCAACTGCTCGACGCGGCTGTCAACGCGAGTACGTGTGCATCCGACTGGCGGCTTCACGGAAATCGGCCGCCCGGCGCGCCACCTTCACCGCGATTCGCGCGCCTCGCCGAGGTGAACGCCGCCCTCGCGAGAATCGCCGCGCACATTCCGACGATCGACGTGGCGTCGCTCGCGCTCACCGACATCGTCCCGATGGCGCAATCCCTCGCAGCCGACACCGCGACGCTCGGGAAACTCCCCGAGATCCACGCGCTCCGCAGTCGACTTCGCGACGCCGGCTTCTCGGAGCTGCTCGACGCGCTTTGCGGACGGGCAGATCGCGACGCGACACTCGAACCTTCGGACGCGGTCGCGGCGCTGCGCGCCTGTGTCGCGGACTCGGCGCTCGACGACATCCGCCTGACCGACCGTGCCATCGGCGCGTTCGACGGGCGCGGCCACGATCGACTCACGGACTCGTTCCGAACACGCGATCGCGACCACGTGCGTACCACGGTGACCCGAGTTCAGCGCCTCGTCGCGGAACGAATCATCGCCGCGCTCGATGCCCACCCCGAACAGGCCGAGATCGTCCAGCGGGAAGCCGCGAAGAAGACCCGACACCTGCCGTTTCGCGACCTGTTCGCCGCCGCACCCGACGTGCTCACCGCGGTCAAACCGTGTTGGGCGATGAGCCCCCTCGTCGTCAGCCAGCTCCTCCCGGCGGTGCCGGGCCTGTTCGACGTCGTCGTGTTCGACGAGGCGAGCCAGATCACTCCGGCCGACGCGATGCCCGCGATCATGCGCGGGCGCCAGCTCGTCGTCACCGGCGACGATCGTCAGCTGCCGCCGACGACCTTCTTCGCCACCACTGCCGACGCGCTCGATGCCGACCCAATCGGAGAATCGAGGCCGCCCGTCGTCGACGCGACGGAAGCCGTCGAAGATCTCGCGCTCACGCGCGGCTTCGAGTCGATCCTCGACGCGTTGAGCCCCCTCGTCGGAAGCCGACTGCGCATGCTCCTGTGGCACTACCGCAGCCGCGATGAGCGCCTCATCGCATTCTCCAACGCGCACTTCTACGACCGTGCGCTCACGACGTTCCCCGGAGCGCTCCCTGGAGACGTCATCAACCACGTTCTCGTCGATGGCCATTCGGATGAGCTGGTCGGACCCGAGGTCGAAAGTAGTAGCGCCGAAGTTCGGCGGGTGGTTGCCGAGATCCTCGATCATGCCCGGACTCGCCCGACCGAGTCGCTCGGTGTGATCGCCATGGGCATCAAGCACGCGACCCGTGTCGAGGCCGCGCTGCACGAAGCACTGCGCGACACCACCGATCCGGTGCTCGTCGAATTCTTCCGCGATCGTGTCGACGAGCCGTTCTTCGTGAAGAACCTCGAACGAGTACAAGGCGACGAACGCGACGCGATCATCCTGACGATCGGTTACGGGAAGGATGCCAGCGGCAAACTCCCCTACCGATTCGGACCTCTGCTCACCGAAGGCGGCGAGCGACGGCTCAACGTCGCGGTCACTCGAGCGAAACGACGCATGACTGTCGTGTCGAGCTTCTCGGCGCTCGACATGGATCCGGGGCGGTCGACGAAGCCCGGCGTGCAGTTGTTGCGTTCGTACCTGGAGTTCGCCGCCAGCAGTGGCAACCGTCTCGACGCCGAGGCCGCCAGCATCCCGCCGCTCAACCCGTTCAAGGTCGCGGTGCGCGATGCCCTCACCGCCGCGGGCGTTCCGGTCGTCGCACAGTTCGGCGTGAGCGGTTACCGAATCGATTTCGCCGCGATGCACCACGACCAACCGGGTCGTCCCGTTCTCGCCATCGAGTGCGATGGTGCCAGCTACCACTCCCAGCCCACAGCTCGGGCGCGCGACCGCCTGCGTCAGGACCAACTCGAACGCCTGGGGTGGACGTTCCACCGAATCTGGTCGACGTCGTTCTTCGCGGATCCCGAACGCGAGGTCGCCCGCGTCGTCGAGGCGTGGAAGCGCGCCTGCTCGGCGGCCGCGCCGACTCCGGTGCCGTCGCAATCGTCGGTGACGCCGGCCGCGACGCCGGAGGTGACGGCGACCGAGGCGAACGAGCCCCCGTCGCCCGCTGTCTCCGCGCCGGAGCCGTCGCCGACCGCGAACGTCGACACGGCTCCGACTCGTGGGGTTCGCCCGTCGATCGGTCGGCGCGAATCGATCGACGACTACGCCGACGACGAGCTACGAGCATTGCTTCGGTGGATTCGCAGCGACACGTTGCTGCGAACGTCGGAACAAACTCTCGATGCGATGATCGACGAACTCGGATTCGCTCGACGAGGCCGACGCATCGTCGAGCGACTGACCAAGCTCATCGCGACCGCCGAAACGTGAGTCTCGCCGGCGCGGGCCGTCAAGCCAAGTAGTCGAGCCCGAGCATCCGAATGGCGTTGCCGCGCACGATCTTGTGCACGGTCGGGGCCGGCAGGTGCCCCATCATCTCGAGCGCGATCTTCTTCGTGTCCGGCCACGTGCTGTCGGTGTGCGGATAGTCGGTCTCGAACGTCACGTTGTCCTCGCCGACCTTGTCGAGGCTGTCGAGACCGTGACGATCACGGAAAAAACACGCGTACATGTTGCGGTAGTAGTAGGTACTCGGCGGCTCGGGCACGATGTCGCGCACACCACCCCACGCGCGGTGCTCACGCCACACATCGTCGGCGCGTTCGATGATGTACGGGACCCAACCCATCTGGCCCTCGCTGTACGCGAGCGTGAGATCGGGGTAGCGCACCAGCACTCCGCTGAACAAGAAATCGGTCATCGAGGCCATCGCGTTGCCGAAGCTCAGCGTGGCGGCCACCGCGACTGGTGCGTCGGCGGAAGTTGCCGGCATCCGCGACGAGGAACCGATGTGCATGTTCACGACCGTGTTCGTCGCCTGACATGCCGCGAAGAACGGATCCCAGTACCCCGAGTGGATGCTCGGCAGCCCGAGGTGCGGAGGGATCTCGCTGAAGCAGACCGCGTGGCTCCCCTTCGCCGCGCAACGTTCGATCTCGGCGACGGCAAGATCGACGTCCCAAAGCGGAATCAGCGTGAGCGGAATCAGTCGCCCGCCGCTGTCGCCGCACCACTCCTCGATCATCCAGTCGTTGTAGGCCAGCACGCATGCGTGCGCGAGTTCGCGATCGTGGGCTTCGGCGAACGTCTGGCCGCAGAATCGGGGAAAGGTCGGAAACGACAACGAGGCCTCGACATGATTCACATCCATGTCTTCGAGGCGGGCGCGCGGGTCGTAGCACCCAGGGCGCATCTCGTCGTAGGTGATCGGCACCATCTCCATGTCGTCACGGTCGAACCCCACGGCGGCGACGTGCCGCTTGTTGATGTAGACGAGGTCCTCGTACACCCAGCAGTCGCCCTTCGGCCCGTCTTCGTCGAACGTCTGCTCGTAGGCGCCGCCGCCGATGTGTTTCATCGCACCGATCCCACGCCGCTCGACCCGAGGCCCGGCCGCACGGAACCGCTCGGGCAACCAGCGCTGCCACAGGTGCGCGGGTTCGACCACATGGTCGTCGACGCTGACGATCAGCGGGAGTTCGGTGAGGGTCATGGCTGAACAGGCTCCTGACCTGGGAGTTCACGTTGGGTTGCCCAAATCTGACGGACCGTCAGATTCTAGTGGCTCGCGGGTCGGAAGGGTGGGGCCGGGCCCGATTTCGTAGGGTGCCAACATGGAAACCTCGCGATCCGACGACTTCGGATTCGCCGTCACCGCCGACACGGTGCTGCTCACCGTGCGCAACGGTCAGCTCTCGGTCCTGTTGATCGAACGACGGTTCGCGCCCCACGAAGGCAGCTGGGCACTCCCCGGGGGGTTCGTCGAGATCGACGAGGACCTCGACGCCGCGGCGCAACGCGAACTCGCCGAAGAGACGGGCATCGACGTCGAACCGAATCATCTCGAACAGCTACGCAGCTACGGGACTCCAGGCCGCGATCCGCGTCGACGCATCGTGACCGTCGCGTATCTCGCCTTCGTGGCCGTTCCGCCTCGCCCGACCGCGGGCGACGATGCCCGCCAGGCTCGGTTCTTCGCGATCGACGACTTGGCAATCGACGATCTCGGCCAGACCGACGGAACGCCATTGGCGTTCGATCACGCGAACATCGTCGCCGATGGCGTGGAGCGTGCAAGATCAAAACTCGAATACACGACGCTCGCAACCGCGTTCGTCGATGAACCGTTCACCATCGGCGAACTTCGACGCGTGTACGAGGCCGTGTGGGGAATGCCGCTCCACGAAGCGAACTTTCGCCGCAAAGTGCTGGGCACACCCGGTTTCGTCGAACCGACCGGTGAGACCGCGCCCACCGACGGTCGACCCGCGCAGCTGTACCGAAAGGGTCGAGCGACGTCGTTGCACCCACCGATCCTTCGACCTGCCTGAGCCCGAGCGTCTGACATGAGCGACCCGACGAGCAACGAGTTCTTCGAACAGGTCCGGGACGCGCTGATGAGTGTCGTCGCACCCGAGTACGCCGGCTTCGGCGGCTATGCGCACGGCACGGGGGTCAAGATCACCTTCGGGACCGGCGAACAAACCAAAGAGCACTACGAAGCGCAGATCATTCGCGGTCGGACGAAGGGGTCGATCGAACTCGAGATCGGATTCCACGCCGAACACTCGAAGGCCGAGCGCAACCAGGCGGTGATCGACCGCTTGAACGGCCACTCGAAGCGTTGGCGCAAGGTCTTGGGTCCCGATCCCGTCGTCGGCGAGTTCCTCGGGAACGATCGCTGGCGACGCGTTTCGGAGACCTGGGACACGTTCGACTTTCGTGATCTGCAACTCGCGTTCGAAGTCGCGGATCGCCTCGCCGAGTACATCGAATCGATCGAGCCGTATCTCGGCCGATCGACATGAATCCCGAGCCGGCGGAGCCGAGCCCGCCGGAAGCCCCACGAGTGGCGTACCCGGGATCGTTCGATCCTCCGACCGTCGCGCATCTCGCCGTCGCGATGGCGGCGCGCGAACACATCCCCCATGCTTCGGTCGAACTTGTCGTGAGTCGCGACGCGCTCGGCAAGCACACCAACGCGCAGGCACCCAGCCTCGCCGCGAGGCTCGACGTGTTGCGGGCTGCGACCGCCGACCATTCCTGGCTCAGCGTGACACTCACCGAGTACCAGTTCATCGCCGACATCGCGGAGGGGTACACCGCGGTCGTCGTCGGCGCCGACAAGTGGCGGCAGATCATCGACCCATCGTGGTACGCCGACGACGCCGAGTGTGAGCTGATGCGAGCGCGCCTGCCGCGAGTGCTCGTCGTGCCACGCGCCGATGACGACCTGGCCGACGTGGGTCCTGACATCGAGATCCTCGAGATCCCCGAAGCCTTTCGCGACGTCTCGGCGACCGCGGCGCGCGCTGGCGCGAACCATCTCATGCTTCCGGCCGCAGCCCGCTACGCCGAGCAGAGCGGCCACTGGGGCGCGGCGACGGGGTGAAGCTGCTGTCGGCGGGGCTCCGCGTCAGCGGACTCGCAGCGCGGTCGTTTCGGCGACGAACAAGAGCACGTCGCACTGTTCGGAGGGTGTCAGCTCGGTCACGCTGTTGTAGATGCCCGCGATCGGCCAGGGTCTCGCCAACTCGGCGACGTCATCACAACGAATTGCGAACCAGGTGCCAATCTCGGCGAGCCGACGGTTCAGCGAGTTGCGTGGCGATTCGACGACGCCGGTACTCGGCGGTGGCCCGGAGTCGATGCCGGCCGCGTGCAGCATCCAGATGGTCGCGGCGTCGTGACCCGCGGCGCGAAGCGCTGCACCGAGCGGTGGCACTCGACCGCCCCCCGGGCCCACGCCACCGTCGACCTCGAGCCGCGGATTGGCGGCGGCAAGATGCAGATTGTGGCCGCAGAGCACGGTCTTCGCCTGCGGGTGACGAGCGAACTCGAACTGCACATGGTCGACCATGAGCTGTTCGCGCCATGCCATCGGCTCTCGGAGATCGTCGTAGGTCGACGCGGATCGCAGCGCCGCGTCGTAACGACGACTGATTGCCAGCGTCGCTTCGCTGCGGGTTCGTTCCTCGGCATCAAGAACCGCTGACAAACGCTCCGCCGCGACACCGGGCGTGTAGTCGACATCGAAACCGAAGACGGTCCACGGGTGGGTCGGTTCGGGGGCCGCTCGTAGATCGTCGAGGAGCCTCCGATACTCGCAGCACATTCCATCGGTCGGATACGCGCCGTCGGGCACCTCGAGCAACCCCGCATACGGGCGATCAGACGCGGTGCGGTAACCGAACGTCGCCACACGATCGAGCGCGCCGGGATCTCGACCCGAGACGTAGTCATCGAGGCGAACCCCGTCGGTGCGCGCGAGCTCGAAGCCCGCAACCGAGAACTCGAGGCCGGCGAGCACCCGCAGCACGCGAGCGCGCAGCGCGTAGGTCTCGTGCACGAAGTGGTGCGACTCTCCCAGGCTGACCAAAGCGCGCTCGCCGACGACGTCGGTGATGAGATCGACGAACGCGTCCGAATCGATCGGCACGGCGGCCCGGGCGAACTCAGCGCGGAAGCGATCCATCGAGGCCAGCGTATGGAGCGTATTGTCGAAGTCCGTGGTCGAGTTCGCCGATGATCCGAAGTCCGAGGCGCAACGCCGCGGGGAACAACTCTTCTGGATCGCCACCCTCGAGACGATCACCTATGCCGGGCTGTTCTATTGCTGGCAGATCATCGACAGCGATGCCGGGACCCGGCTCATGGGTTGGTTCCACGGCTGGGTCGTCATGTCGTTCGCCGTCATGGTCGTGTGGATCACGCCGGGCGTTCGCTGGAAATGGTGGGTCCCGGTGTTGGCGATCGCCACCGGACCGATCGGCGCGGCGTGGATTGCGATCCGACTCCGGCGCACCGATTGGGAGTCGCTCGAACAGCTGCGTCGCGCCGACGTCGCGCAACGGAAAGCGGCAGCCGCGCATTCGAGCTGACCTCGACCGCTGCGCTCGACGTGCGAGCGCGGGACGAGCGAGCGCCCGATCAGTCGAAGAAGCGATCGCCGCCGAAGAGGTCGTCGCTCTGGGGACTGTCGGGAACCGCGGCCGACGCTTGCGTCCACAGCGTCGAGCTCTGAGGCACCAGTCCGAACCCGCCTCCGCCGAACACATGACCGGCTCCGGCGTCGGTGACGGTTCCGAAGTCTTCGAGCGGCACTCCGACCCAGAGACCGTCCTTGCCGTCGCCGTTCGCGTCGAAACCCGCGACCGACCAACCGAACGAGTCGTTCGGCTCGGCCGAGTCGACGACTCCATCGGTGTCCTGGGTGATGAGCGCGCTCGGAATCGGACCTCCGAGCATCTCGGTACCGCCGTACAGCGTGATGATGGCGCCGGTGTTGGGTACGAAGTTTCGGTCGAACGCCCAGACACCGACCGCGAGGTCGTCGCGTCCGTTCCCGTCGAAGTCGGCGCGTTCGAGCACGTCGCCGAACAGCGTCCCGGCACGCACGGCGCCGGCGATCTTGTCGCTCCCCATGTGCATCACCGCGTTGCGGCTGATGCGCAGCCCCGTCGCGCCGCCCGGAATCGTCATGAGGGCACCCGCATTCTGCGAGAGGCCCACGCTCTGGCCCGGAATCCCGATCACGAGGTCGGCGTAGGGGCCGTAATCGAAGTGCCCGATGGCGATCGCGCTGCCGAAAGTGTCGCCGGTTTGCGAAGTGTCGACGAGCCCGCGCGCACCTTGCAGCAGGGTGGTCGAGCCGTTCGTCTGAATGCCCGAAGCCGAGCCGAAGAACAGCGTCACGGTTCCCGCGTCGACGCCGAGATAGTCCTCGTAGGGCGCGCCGACCGCGAGGTCGTCGCGGCCGTCGTTGTCGATGTCGCCCGCGGCCATCGCCATTCCGAACAGATCTCCGACTTCGGCGTCGCCCAGCACTCCGGGGCTGTCCTGGCCGATGAGTTGCGCACCAGCCGCGTCGAGACCTCCCGCCGTGCCGTAGACGATCGTGACCGTTCCGCCCCCGGCTCCGCTCGTACCGTTGGCCGCGTCGACCGGCGCGCCAACGGCGAGGTCGTCGCGGCCGTCACCATCGAAGTCGCCGGCGACCAGCGCCGAACCGAACCCGTCGAGCGCGGACCCGGTTCCGGGGATCCCGGCCTTGTCCTGGAACCACACCTCGTTCCCGACTGCGCGCAGCCCGTCGGGCGAGCCGTACAGCACGTTGACCGTGCCGATGTTGCCGTTCTCGCCTGGCGCGCCGATTGCGAGGTCGGTCCGACCGTTGCCGTCGAAGTCGCCCGTTGCGAACGCCGCGCCGAACCGGTCGTTGGCCTCGGCCTCATCGCGAACGTTCGCAGAGTCCTGCGACCAGATCTGTGATCCCGACGCCGTGAACCCACTCGATGAGCCGTAGAACACGTGGACGGCACCGGCATTCGCCTTGCCGGCGATCGCTTCGCCGACGACCGGAACGACGAGATCGCCGTAGCCGTCTCCGTCGAAATCGGCCGTCGACGTCGCGGCGGCCGCGGCGGGTTCGTCGTTCGCGACCAGTGGCACGCCGATCACGGCGAGCGCGACGAGATGATGGATGAAGCGGCGCATCGTCGAAGCAACGTATCGGACCTCGCCGCGATTACCGGGGCGCGTCCGGTTCGTGCACCAATGTCGAGATTCTGGCGGGACTTTCCGGCGATCAGGCGTCACGCCCTCGGCGGCTTCTTCGCCTTCGTCAACCGGCCCCGAACGTTCTGATCGAGCACGACCTTGCGCATTCGGATCGACTTCGGCGTGACCTCGACGCACTCGTCGTCGGCAATGAACTCGAGTGCCTGTTCGAGGTTGACAAGGCGCGCGGGCGTCAGTCGTTCGAAGTTGTCGCTCCCGGCCGCCCGGATGTTGTTCAGCTTCTTTTCCTTCGTGTGTTTGAAGTCCATGTCGTCGGCGCGTGCGTTCTCGCCGATGAACATCCCCTCGTAGACCTCGAAGCCGGGTGCCACGAAGAGCGAGCCGCGTTCTTGGAGCGTCAAGAGGGTGTACGCGGTCGTGTCGCCACGACGGTCGGCGACGAGGCTGCCCGTCGGGCGCGTGCGCAACTCGCCGAACCACGGCGCCCAGCCGTCGAAGACCTGGTGGAGGATTCCGGTGCCGCGAGTTTCGGTGAGGAACTCGGTGCGGAATCCGATCAGGCCGCGGGCCGGAACGACGTATTCGAGCCGCACCCACCCGGTCCCATGGTTGACCATCTGCTCCATGCGGCCTTTGCGCAACGCCAGCAGCTGGGTGAGCACGCCGAGATAGTCCTCGGGAATGTCGATGCTCACGCGTTCGACGGGTTCGTGGATCTTGCCGTCGACTTCGCGCGTCACGACCTGTGGTTTGCCGACCGTGAGTTCGAATCCTTCGCGTCGCATGATCTCCACGAGGATCGCGAGTTGCAGCTCGCCGCGCCCCTGGACCTCCCACGCATCGGGACGATCGGTGTCGAGCACTCGCAGGCTCACATTGCCGATGAGTTCGGCATCGAGGCGATTCTTCACGAGGCGTGCCGTCAGTTTGCTCCCGCCGTCGGTGCCTGCGAGGGGCGACGTGTTGATCCCGATCGTCATGGCGATGCTGGGTTCGTCGACGGTGATGACCGGGAGCGGGCGCGGATCGTCGAGATCGGTGAGCGTCTCACCGATCGTGATCTCGGAGATGCCACTCACCGCGATGATCTCACCCGGACCGGCTTCGTCGACGTCGACTCGGTCGAGCGCGTCGGTGACGTAGACCTCGCCGATACGAACTCGCTCCGCGGTGCCGTCGCGCCGACACCACTGAACCGACTGACCGCGTTTGATCGTTCCGTGCTGCACTCGACACAACGCCAGCCGTCCGACGTACGGCGACGCGTCGAGGTTGGTCACGAGCGCTTGGAGCGGATGCTCGGGGTCGTAGACCGGCGCCGGAATGTGTTCGACGAGCAGGTCGAGCAGCGGACGCAGCGACTCGCCGGGCGCATCGGCATCGAGGCTGGCTTGGCCCGCCCGCGCGTTCGCGTACACGATCGGGAAGTCGATCTGGTGTTCATCCGCGTCGAGGTCCAAGAACAGGTCGTAGACCTCGTCGACGACTTCGGCGATGCGAGCGTCGGGACGGTCGATCTTGTTGATGACGAGAATGACGGGCAGACGTTGCTCGAGTGCCTTGCGGAGCACGAACCGCGTCTGCGGAAGTGGGCCTTCGCTGGCGTCGACGAGCAGCAGTACGCCGTCGACCATGGTGAGCCCACGCTCGAC
>SXGT01608370.1_pt1 | contig 19627 bp, 26 predicted proteins | sample 3176221 | NCBI WGS metagenome assembly SXGT01 (sample SAMN11356862, study PRJNA531348) | freshwater metagenome | isolation source: freshwater sample F1-120 | place: China: Fuxian Lake, Yuxi | collected 2017-12-25
GCTTCCCAAGCTGAATGTCGGGGGTTCGATGCCCCCCGCCCGCTCCAGTATTTTCAAGGGGTTGGGGCCAGCTCAACCCGTCCGACAACGAGCGTTTTCCAAGCATTTTCCAAAATGGGTTCGCGACGCGTTCTGATTCGCCGAGCGAAAGGTGCCGCTCACCGCTCCGGACGGCGGTGCGTTCGATCTGCTTGATCGAAAAGTCCAATTGATTGAATCCTTTAGCCAATTCGCATCAACATGATGCGCTTGGCACTGGACACCTACCCCTAGATGTGGTGACCATCACCGTGATGCGGGCCACCACGGTGGTGGACTGCACCACCACAAAAAGAGGGCGATCCCCTTTCGGGAACCGCCCCCAGTTGGGACCTGTTTATCCTAGCTCTTGGGCCAGGAACGGTAGTGGGCGGTAACCCACTCCAGCTTACCGAGGCGGAAGCGGGTATAGGCGTGCACGAACACGACCTGCCCCGCGACCCCGCGGATGACGGACTGCAACATCGAAATCACCTCCTTTCGGCTGCCGGCGCTTCATTGCGCCGGGCGGCAGCAGCGCTGAGCGCGTGCAGCCGGCCGGAAGGCGAATCGTGATGTCCGCGAGCGAGATGCTGGAGTGGTTTGGGAATAGCAGTCAATGTTTCGACTGCTAATTGGTTAATCGTCCTTGTGGACCGGTCGGCTAACCCTGCGGATCAATGCTCTGACAACTGTGTCTCGATGCACGTAGCGGTCTAGCAGCCGCTCAACCCGGCCCTCTTCCCAAGCCATGATCCCGGCGATCTCGCTGGGCCTCAACCCTGCCAGGCTAAGGCGGGTGGCGAAGGTGCCTCGGGCGTCATGAAGGCGCTTGTCCACCTTGGCGGTGGTCTTTGCCTTGATCAGCTGGGTTTCGATGCCGTCCTTGGACCAGGGCTGGCCGCGGGTGTTGGTCAGGACGGTCACGGCCTCGGGTCGGGGAGGCCGCTTGGCCTTCTCGGCTCGCTTGATCTCGATCTGGCGACGAACCCGGTTCGCCTCCTTGATCTCCTCCAGCAGCCGGCGCGTCTCCGGAAGGATTGGGACTATCGCCTGACGATGCCCCCCGCTCTTGGACGTGCTCTTTTCGATGGCTGTGTCGCCGACCTGAGCCCAGGTGAGGCTGATCAGGTCCGCGCGGCGTAGGCCGGTGAGGCAAGCCAAGCGGAGGGCGAACCCCACCTCTGGAGAGCCGGCTGCGCATACGCGAGCGATCTCGTCCTCCGTCCAGACCTGATCGGCCCGGTTCGACTTGTAGAGCGGCTCGACGCCGGCGAGGGCATTGCGTTCGAGGATTCCGCGATCAACGCCGAAGGCCAGCACGCGGCCGAGCACCTGAACAGCGTAGTCGGCGGAACGGGGGCGGTCATGCCACTGGTCCCGCCACTCCAGCAGGTCTGCGCGGACCCGGCGATCATCGAGAGCCGCCCAGGTCAGGACCCCGATGTCATCCTCGGTGATCCGGTTGAGCCAGCGATCCCATTCTTTGCGGGTGGCTGGTGCGAGGCGGGTGAACTCCGGCGCCGCTCGATACCGGGTGACCAGCACCGTCAGATCATCGCCGGGGCGTACCTTCCGAGCCTTGTGAGCCTCGGTGTAGGCTTTGACGAACTCGGGATCACCGGGCTTGCCGGGCAGGCGAGGGCCGCCGACCCATGCGTACCAGTAGGTGACGGCTGATCCGTCCGCGAGGCGCGTCGAGACCTTCTTGATCCCCTTAAGCCGCACTATGGCCACGCTTTCTCTCCCGCCATGCGTCCAGTGGGGACGCTGCGTGGAGATCGTTCGCGGCCAGAGGCTCGCCGGTCAAGATGATGATGTCTCCGCCCGGCTTCACCTCCACACGCGCGATCTGGTGCCCGGCAGCCTTCAGAGCTGCCAAGGTGCGGTCCAGATCGGCTTTGCGGACGGTGGGGACGCGGGGCATGTCAGGCGGCCCCCGCTGTGTGCGTTGTCGGCCCGCCGAGGTGCCTTAATCCCCTATTTGCGGGACGCGATGCCCGTCGCCCGTTGGGTTTGCGCGAAAAAGGAGGCTGTTTCGTCCCCCCTCCTAGGTCGTGACCACACAATGCGCGTTGCGGGGTGCGGACATGGCCGACACTCCGGTGACCATTAACCTGGAGTGCCGCAACGTGCGCCTGTTCCTGCTCTTTGAAATCAATCCCGAGACCCTCGCCCGACTCCGCCGGACGGTCATCCTCGCTGTGGCGCTTTGGCTGTGAAGGTGAAGCGCCGTCCCCCCTCCCAACGGTCACACCCGGATGGACGAACCCGCCCTCCTGTGCCGATATGTAGGCCAAGGGGGCAAACTCATGGAACTCTTGGCGAGCTGGCAAGGCTGGAATGCGGTCGGAAGCTTGGCCACGGCAGCCGCATTGGTCTGGGCCATCGCACTGGCGAGCAGCCAGAGGGCTGAAAATCGCCGTCGAGACCGCGCATTTGTTCACGCTGTGATTGCGGCCATTCGGCCCGGTGCATACGCCGCTCGGGACATCGTGGAACTGCATGATAGTTTCGTAGGCGAGAAGTCGCAGGACGATGCGGACTTTCGCAAGTTGATCACGAACGACCCCCTGCGGTTCATCGAGGCAACGTCGGTGGAGGCCGACCGGATCGACCTTTCCAGATTTCCCAGCCGGCGGCTTATCGAGCGTTTCGTATTCTTCAAGATCCACTTGGGCCACGTCCGGCATGGATTGAAAAGGTACCTTGAGGAAGGGGGCCCTCCTTCTATCGCAGCGGGCGACGCACCCCAGTTGATGGAAGCCTTCGATGCCTTCATTAAGGAGGCTCGCCGCTTCGGGGCCAAGGACCGCCCCGTCATGGACTGACAGCCGGCGTGCGAGGGGGGCTCTGTCCACAACCTCACTCACCCCTCCGCCCTCATGATCTTGGCGGCCGGTCATCTCGCTGCCCCTCGAGCAAGCCGCTCACGCAGCCGGCGGGCCTTCAGCCTGGCTTGCCGAATGCTGACTTGGCGGGCGCCGCCCAGGCCGAACTCGCGACGTCGATGGTCGTGGTAGATCACGAACACCCAGCTGCGGCTGCCGGTCTCCAGAACGCGCAGGTACAGGTTGGCGCCGTCGGCATGTAGGCCGGGCTCCAGATCCCAGATCAGGTCTTCGGGTAAGTACGGCGCGCGGCGCGTAGCGGAAGTGAGCGACATCATCCCTCTCCAGAGGCCGGAGTCATTGAGGGTCTGGCACAGATCATGAGACCCCAGCCAGTTCATGCAGGCCCACCCGCATGCGCACGTTAGCCACTGCCTTGGCCCGACAGGCCGCGTTGAACTCGGCGAGCTCGATGCAGTGGCGCGTGTAGATGGGGTTCGGGTGGCGGATCAGAACCGCGTCTTGCCCGACCATACGCTGAGCGAGATACGGGCTTCCTTCGCCATCGCCGTGATCCAAGATGTACACGCCCTCGCCGTCGTAACGCTCGGCCGGCGTGACCAGGAGGAAGTCGCCGCTACGAAGCTGGGGCGCCATGGCGTCACCGACTATCGCGAAGGGGCTGACATTGGGCGGGAAGGAAGGGGCCGCAGCTCCCATGGTCAGCGCGCTCACTGAACCGCCTCCTCGCCTGCACGATAGAAGGAACGACCCTCCCAACAGTTGCCGGGCCAGACTGTGACCCAGCGGTCGTCTTTCCACGGCTCGTGAAACGTGAGGATTGGCAACCGGTCCTCGGAAGCTTTGGGCGCCGACAGGCTGATGTCAGTCAGGTCCGCGGCGTCGAGGTGCTTGTCGTAGGCCAGCCGGATCACGTCGCGAGCGTTGGGATGCAGCTTCCCCCCGTCGCGCATGAGCGCTGCCCAGTCGCGGGGCAGGTCGCGATCCCTCAGCTTCGCGGCATTGTTCGCCAGAAGGACGAGGGCACGACGGCGGGCGTCATCCTCGTCGGTCCACAGTTCCGATTCAACGATGGGCCGCGGCTGGCCGAGATCGGTCTCGCCGATGATCGAGTCCCGGCGGGCGTAGGTGCCCACATCAACGACGCCAAAATGTTCGAAGATGATCTCCATCTGCAGGAGCAGGTCGCCCGTGTCGCCCGGCTCAAGTGACAGGATCGACGCGCGAAGCTCTTCCCGTTCGGCGCAGAGCTTAGTCTGGCGCTCCTGAAGCTCCGTTTCTTCATCGACCGAGGTCCGACCTGCCTTTCGCCGTGCGCGCTCATCGTGTGCCGCCGCGAGTTCACGCTCCACTCGTTCGAGGTCCGCCCGCGCCTGATCGAACGGCTCTCTGTCTGGGGCTCGCGCGACGATCTCCTCGACGCCCTTTCGCAGCGACTGGTGCATCGCGATGATGTCTTCGTCGCAGTCGGGCAGCCCGGTCGTAGGGTTCGCGCCGATCAGCCAGGCATAGGCGTCGGCGCGGATCAGGAGATCCTTGTGGTCCGCGAACGGCGCCGCAGCGACTTCGTGCGCCTTGTCTTCCAGTTCGGCGCGCTTGGCCTGCCATGCCGCCTCAGCCGCCCGCTCCGCCTTCAGGAGACGCTCCGCCTGGTCGCTGCCAGCCTCGAGAGCGTCACGGGCTTCTTCATCGGCCCGGCCGTGCGCGCTCGCCAGTTCGAATTCCTGCTCGACGAGCGTGATGCCCTCCTTGATCAGCCGCTGGAGCGCGACCGACCGGGCGCCATGCTGGAGAGCCGTCAGCTTCGCCAGACCTGCCTCATGCCGCGCGATGACCCGGGGAAACTGTTCATGGCCTCCAGCAGCGGCTCGAACCGCTTGCTTGGCGTCGGCGACGGCCGAGTCAGCGGCGGGCGCGGTGGTTTCGGCATCGGCAAGCATGGCGCTCTCCATCGGTTGATGGGGAAACGCTAGCTATTCTGCTGATGTCAGTCAACAGATTTTCTGTCGCTCGGATCGACCCGGATCGGTTCGGTCGACTTGGGCCCAATATACCGAAACACGGCTCGGACCACACCCGCGACCGCCGAATAGTCGCCAAGCGAAAGCGCTGGGTCATGAGCGGCTTCGCCCAATCCTAAAAGCATCGGCCCAGCTGGCGTCTGACGAAGCAACATCACAGATTGCAGGATGGTTTCCTTCTTAGCACCCGGCCGGAACACTACTACATGGTCACCATCGTGAACCTGCTCCTTTTTGAGGCCGGCCCAGACGATTAGAGACCCTTTGACGTAATGCGGAGCGAGGCTGTCGTCAGTGACGTAAGAGCCGAAATAGACTGAGGCCTTGCCATGAGGAATGGACATTCTTCTGTATTCAGTAGAAGGCGATACAGTGTTGTCGTATTCAGAACCCCTCGCAGACAGGGGAGAGGCGATTTGTATGACCTTTCCTGGATCCGCCGGAACTTTTAGGTGGTCACCGAAGACCAACCAGGGAGCTTCAACGCCTAATATTTCGGCATAAGCTAGCAGCAAGTCCATTGGTATGCCGTTAGTTCCATTCTCCTGATTCCGCACGGCACTCTCGGAGATCGGCTTTTCTCTAGAAAGGCGCTCTGCGGCTAGACGGCCGAGGTCACGAGCACTCAGCCCAGCTTGACGTCGCGCCTGACGCAGCCGGTGCCCGATTTCGCCAATTTCGCTGAGAGCGGTCGTCACAACAGAATTCCTGTTGACTCGATCGACAGAATGGCTAGCGTCCTATCCATGGCCTCAGATCACTTCCGCCCCTTTATTGCGCGATGGCCGTCCATCGTGGCGTTCGCCAATGCCATAGGATGCCCGCCAAAGACAGCGCGCGAATGGGATCGATGCGATTCAATACCGGCCGCATGGTTCTCGGCCGTAGCCCGAGCCGCAAGGGACAGCGACCAAGGTGACATCACCGAGGCTTCGCTGGCTCGCGCGGCCGAAAGTAGACGGCTCGCACGGCGTGTCTCGGATCACAGCGCCGCCTGATGCAGAGCCTCCCCCACCAACAGGCTCTGCCTATCGGCTTCCTTGACCCATTCGCGGGATGCGCTGGTGTCTCCCTTGGCCTTAAGCGCGACTGCCGCTCGCCGACACGCCCCAGCCGCAACTCCATGGCGGATCGCCCGCAAGATATTGGCGGACGGCGCCCGTCCTCCGTTCCCAGGTCCCATCACTCCGTCACCCCCAGCTCTTCCATCTCCACCAATGGCCAGATGTGGTCTTCGTCGAGGATCGCCCGCGCCAGCAGGATCATGGCCATGGTCTCGCGTCGGCTGATGTCGGGCTCGACCTGTCGCCGGACCCAGCCCTCCAGCTGCCTCATGGGGTACTGGATCAGGTCTTCGAGGCTCTCGACGTCGAGGTCGCATGATCGGCTCTCGTCCGCATCCAGCAGCAGCCGGACCAGCAGCTCCATCGCCAGCATTCGAACTTCCAGCCAGCGGGTGAGCGGCAAGCGTTCCCCCGGCTCGTACGGCTCCGGTGGTCGAGGGCGTCCGCCCTTGGCCAGCCTGATCTTCGGCGGATTGACAGCGACCTCAAGGTTCCTGAGCCGAGCATCGGTCATCCGCTTCCAGGCGTCGTGCTGGTCCTGCATCGCTCAGGAGGCCCACGCATGACGACGAAAGATGTTCTGGACCTGATCACATGGGCAGCCGCCATCGGCAGCTACACGATCGGGCTGATCACCATCGTCTTGGTTCTGAGAGAGCGCCGCAGACCGACGCCCCGCAATGTCACCCTGATGCGGGCCGAAGACGTCCCGTCCGGCAAGCGCAAGCCAAACTGCGCGCAGGGACCGGACGCATGAGGTTCGTCGTGACTTACCTTCACATCCAAGCTCCGAGCAGTCGGTTGGCGATGTGCTTGGCCGAAATCGGGCCCCGGCATCATGATCACATACGGGTCGGTGCGAGCGGTCAAAGGCAGTGCCTCGACGTCGAAGATCGATCCACCGGGCGTCAGCACATCGGCCTTGACCGAAAGGCTGGTCGAGCGGGGCGCTTGGCTGACGTACAGCCAAACGTGCCAGACGCCATTGCCTTGTTCCCAAGCCTCGGCCGCCAAGTCCGGCTTGCTCCTGACGTGAGCCGTGCGCCACTGCCAGATGAGGCTGCCAGCGGCCATGAGAAAGCCAGCACCCGCAATCGCGGTCTGAACCCAGTCGGTGATCAGCGGCGCCCCCATGACCGTGCAGCATTCATCCATCCCTCGCGGTTGTCGATAGCGCGGACCATGCGCCGGGCTCTGTCCAATGTCGTGTGCGATCGGAATCCGGTTTTGCAACGGGGGGCGGCATGACAAAGGTGCGTGCTCCCGCCTCGTTCGAGGACGCCGTAACCCGCGTGGCGGGCCGCCTCAGCTGGGACGGCGCCAGTCAGGCCGTAGGCAAGGCCGAGCGGACTGTTCGCAACTGGTCCGACCCCGACACCGGCGCCCAGCCGACCATTCAAGACGCGCTTCGGCTCGACGCGGCGTACCTCAACGCCGGCGGCGACGAGGCTCCCATGATGTCGGTTTACCGCCTGATGCTGGAGCGCCTGGCCGAACCGGCGATCAGTCCTGAAGAACTGGCCAAATCGGCAGCCGACGCCGCCCGGGAGGCCGGAGAGTTCACCGCGGCAATGATGATGGCGAGCCAGCCGGGCGCCTGTAGCAGCGCCCGGGACACCGCCGTGCGCGAAGGTCTGGAAGCCGCGGCCGCCATTACCGCCACCGTCAAGAAACTTGGAGCGCGAGCCGCATGATCGAAGCTGTGCATCGCCTTACCCCGCGCCAGGAGCCCTCAATGAGCCAGACCCACGAACCCGACGAAGAAGACATCGTCATCCACGAGCGCCAGCAGGTCGCCGTGTTTGTGAATACGCGCGGCCGGATCGCAATCCTCGGCCAAGGCGGCGGCTTCGATGAAGATCAGCTGATCGTCGTGGACACGAGCGACGTCGATCGGCTCTGTCAGGCCCTGCGCCGCGCCAAGCAGGAGGCGCGCTCATGAGCTTCCAGGCACAGACAGCGGCATGCTCGATCCGGGGCATCCAGCCCTTGGAGAAGTTCCTCCTGATGACCTTGGCGAACTACGCCGACCCGGAGGGGAGGTGCTTCCCGGCGCAACGCGTTCTCGTGGAGGATACGGGCCTCTGCGAGCGCACCGTTCGCCGGCTTCTGGGGGCGCTGGAGGCGGCAGGGCTGATCCATCGGGAAGAGCGCCGGCGCCGCGACGGATCGCGGGCATCGGACCTGATCACGCTGCTTTTCGTCAACCGGCAGCAGATGCCGGATGGTCATGCATCAACCGGCACCTCGTGCCCCACCCCCCGGCACGAGAGTCCGGACCTACCGGCACGAGATGCCGGGCTCACTACGTTTGAACCAGTCATTGAACCTGTAATTGAACCTATCACCTCTTCTGGCGATCGAAGCTCGCCGGAGATGGTTCGATCAGCCGATCGGAAATCTCGAAGGCAGCCTCCGACCGCAGCCGAGCAGGCGGAGTTCGACGCCTTCTGGGCGATCTACCCTCGGCGCGTCGCCAAGAAGCCGGCGTTGGACGCTTTCCTTGCGGCAGTCCGACGAGGTGTCCGGGCGACCAACATCGCCCACGGCGCCAGCGCCTATGCCGCAGCCCGTGAAGGGCAAGACCCGAGCAAGACTGCCCACGCCGCGACTTGGCTGAACCAGGAGCGCTGGACGGACGAGGCGGAGCCATCACCGGCCCAGTTTGCTCACAGCCAGCCGCGGCGAGGAATGCAGGGCTATTCCGCAATCGACCAGGCCATTCAGGGCCTAAGCTGGGAGGACGCGGCATGACCGCTTCAACGCAAGTTGCGCCTCGGGACGACCGAGCGGTGGGAGCCCGGGATACGATGTCGCCTGGTCGCGCCAAGAGCGTGGCCTCGATGATGGCGAGGATCCAGGAGCAGTACCTTCGGCCGTTCCGAATGTTGGAAACGCTGGGTGCGCGTGTCCCTACCGAGGCGGACGAGACAGTACGGGGCAACTTCCTATTCTACCTGCAGCGTCCCCAGCCTCATCAGCCCTGGACTGAGGAGCAGAGGCAGCAGCAGATCGCGAAGCTACAGCTGGCCCTGGACGAGGCTCCGCCCGTGGGCGCCTTGCAGGAGGCTTACGATAGAACGCTGGTGGCCCTCTATGGGGCCAAGGGAATGCCCTTTGGAAAGCCCCAGGCCAATCCAGCCCAGAACCGGCTTATCGTAGGAGTGCTGATCGACTCCTTCCCCAACGCCCGCCCCCACGACCCCGAGACGTATCTGGAAGCCCTCGTCGCCGAGCTGGCGGCGGGCGAATACCCGGCGATGGCGGTCGCCAAGGCCTGCAACATGCTGGTGCGTTCATCCAAGTTCGTGCCGTCGGTAGCCGAGGTGGTTCAGACCGTTGAGCGGGTCGTCGCGTTCCTCGAGCGCGTGACGCACGCCTACGAGCGCCACCTCGATCAGCGCAAGGTCTACGAGGCTACCATCGCCTGGTTGCGAGAGGCGCAGCTCTATGACCGGGAAAATCCTCAACCGGAGCCGCCCATCAAAGTTGAGCTGGATTGCGACCCGTTCAATCCTGGGCGCTCGGCTACCGGTCGGGTGAACTGGGTATGAGCGGAGCCGGGCGATGAACGACCTTCCCCTGATCCTGGCCGAAGCCATCCGCCGCTACGGCCGCGACGCCGAACGTGCGGAGACGTCCCAGCGCGCCGACAGCCGCCTCGAGGCGGTGCAGTCCCTCGCCTCCGCTCGCCGGGTATTGGACCCCCGCCAGAAGGCCATCGCGGACCTGTTCGCCATCAAAGGCCGAAGCATCACCGATCTCGCCAAGGCATCGGGCGAGCCGGTGGACAAGCTGGAAGCTCTGTTCCGCGCCACCTGCCAGACATTGGCCGATCACTACGAAACTAGAGAGGCCGCCTAGTGGGCAAAGCCACCAATCCCCGTGCCCGTTCGTCTCGCTCCAAGGGCGGCCGTCCCCGTAAGGACGGCTCCCGCTATCCCTCGGGCAAGTTGAAGCCCGCCGGGCCCAACCATCTGGTGCTGGAGCGCAGGAAGGCCCTGTGTGACGACCCGACCAAGGCCACGTGCCCGCTTGACGCGGCCTACGCCAACGGCTGGCTCGACCTGGCCGACTACCGCACCGGAATCATGTTTGCTCATCTGCACCGCGCGGCAGGCTTCGGAGCGGTCGGCGCCGCAATGGGATCGAGCCTGGAAGCCCCGACACCGATGGAGCTCAGCCAGGACACGACGGCCTCGGCCAAGTCCTACTTCTCCAGCCTCTCGCATGCCGAGATCGCGAGCATCTGGGACTCGGTGTTCGAGGGCGCCGGCGAGCCAGGCGAGGACAAGGACGAGCGGGCCGCCCGCGCCAATGCCCGCTGGAAGCTGGCCAACGCCGCCATGACCCCGGACGAGCGCGCCGAGGTGCACAACGTCTGCATCCTAGACAGCTGGCCGCAGTGGATCATCCAGCGCCGGGCCGGGCGGATGGAGACGAGCTGGGAGAGGAAGCGCGACCTGCTGATCAACGGGCTGCGGGCCGTGCGGAGGGCGCTGAGGCCGAAGGCGGCGAATGAGGACAGTCAGCAGGCACCCAAGCTCTCATCAGGCCGCAAGAACATCGAGCGGACAATCTACGTCGATGAAGACGGGGAAACTTTACTGGAAGTGGAGAGGCAAAGAGGATTTAGCAAACATTGATTCAGCGCATCTACAATTTATTGGCCCCGAGTATGAAAGTACTAAAGCAAGAGTGTCAGACAATCACAGACTCATTATCTGTTAGTCGCACGAAAAACTATGCAAACGAAGATTCCAACGACTAAGTTTCGCTAAATTAATACGGCATGACTATTACTACTCTATTTTATTTCTTCCATTTTGCGAGCATCCATTTGGCGGCTTGATGGATGACAAAAGCACCTAACAGAACACCGAGGGCTACGGCCGCCATGATGGCGAGCGATGATGCAATCCTCGCATATCCACCTTGGCTATACCTCAGCAAAAGGAGAACGATGGCGATCGCTAGGATCGGGATCAACACAGCCCATTTACCTATCCACTCGGTCCATTTTTTCACAAGTCATTCTCCACATCCGTTCTCCAACTGTAGAATTCTGCCTCGCGCAGCGGTCGCTCTATCCCTGCCGCGCTCTTGCTCCAATGACCAAACCGTATGCCAAGCACCAAGCACGGCTGGCACGGGACCAAGATAACGACCAGCTTGTCCGCCCCATTTGTGAGCCGCCCACCACGCGGCAACTCCGCCAGGCAAAGTTAATTCGGGTGGAAGGTTTGGCCCATTGAAAAAGTCGCCATTACTCTGTGAAGCCAAACCCCGTCCTTCCCAATAACGAAGATGTTCTATGCTGTCCCAAACATAAGAATCTCTTACGAAACTAGGCAGAGAGCCGCCGAATTCTCGTACAAGTGCGCCCGCTATTCGGCAAGTTTCGCTCTCACCGCCATCCCCCCCGCCTTGCCCGAACCCGGTGGCAAGCTCGCCGCCCACAACGGCGGCCTCACTCGGGCAGTATCCGGTGCTGGGTTCTCGGAATATGCCTTCGAAGCGGGTCCTGACCACCCGTCCTGTCTCCGGGTCAATGAAGTCGGTGTACCGAGCGATGACATCGAAGCACATCAGCCCCCACGGGTCGATCCGGTTTACTGGATCGTTCCCCACGTAACTATATAGGTTCAGCCCGTCGCCATAATGGATAGGGTCAGTCTGCATGAACCGGCCCAAGCGTGGGTTGTAGAACCGGTTGCGGTAATTGATCAGGTCCAGAGATGCGTTGAGTGTGAACTGACCGGTGTATTGGAGGCGCTCGGCATTGTTCGGGCCACCGCGGCCGTATTCGTCGTAGGTGTTGATGATAGGGGCGGCGCCCGTGGAGTCGGCGTAAGCGACGACGGAGCCCAGCAGATCGGCCAGCGGCCAGCGGCGCGCGGACGAGTCGGTGCCGTCGCCGATATAGTATCCGGCGTAGTCGTCCAGCCCCTGCCCTGGCACGATGCGGCGATAGAGCTCTCCGTCGTTGTAGCTGTGGATCGCCAAACGCTCGCCGCCCACCATGGACATGACCAGAGCCGACCCGGCCCGGTGCAGGTTGCCGACGGGGTCGTAGGTGAACGGGCTGTTCCCCACGCTGAGCATCCGGTTGGCCGCGTCATAAGAGTACGATCGCACCCCGTCGTCAGTCAGGTTGCGGTCCGCGTCATAGGTGAAGGTTTCGCCGTCCGAGGCAGTGATCTCATTCCGACCATTGATGGTGTAGTCGGTGTCCTCGTTTGCTGGCTGGAAGGCGTAGATGTCGTTGTCGATCGTTCGGCTGGTCACTTGACCGGCCGGGCTGTAGCCCATGGTGAAGGTGACGTCCTCGGCCGTTCCGGCCAGGTCGTGGGCGATGGACGTCAAGCGGCTGACGTCGTCATAGGCGTAAGCGGTCGAGACGCCGTTGCCGCGGGTGATCCCGGTGCGGCGACCCTGGTCATCGTAGGCGTACTCAGCCAGCACTCCGGCGCCGGATGCGGCGCCGTTCTCACGCACCGCCGTCATCTGGCCGTAGAGGTTGAAGTCATAGGCGGCGTAGAAGCCGTCCGGCCAGGTGATGCGGGTGCGGCGTCCGGCCGCATCATACCCGAAGCCGTAAGTTCCAAACGGATCGGTCTGGGCCGTCAGGCGTCCCAGAGCATCCCAGCTCCAGGTGATGGCGTGCCCCGGCTGTGATGCTCCTGTGACGCGGCCCAGGTTGTCATAGGCATAGGTCACATCAGGAACCGAGGCAGGAGCGTCAAGCTGGATGGGCCGGTTCAGTGCGTCATAGGTGGTTGTGAATACCGGATCGGCTGGGTCGCGATTGCCGCGCGGGCGCAACATGACCACGTTTGAAGCATCGTCGTAGCCGTACTCGAGGTAGTCCACCGTCGCACTGGTGTCTCCGGCTAAGGTCGGGAAGCGCAGCCGGTGAACCCGATCAAAGCCGTCGTACTCCCAGGTCGAGAGATTGCCGTCGCCATCCTGCGCGGTCTCGATCTGACCGTTGTCGGTCCAGGTGAAGCTTTGAGTGATCGGATCGACACTGTGACCCGATGTTACGCTCGCCACCTGGCTGGCGTCGTCGTAGACGTAGCGGACAATACGATCAGGGCCGAACGCCCCTGTAGTCGCCAAGGTGCAGGCCGAGGCGGGGGGATTGGCGAAGGTCGTCGGATTCATGCGCGTGGCCACACAGTCCACGCGGCCCGATGCGTCGTAAGCATACTGTGCGAGAGCGTGGGTGCTCCCATCCGCCCCCTGACTGCGCAAGTGGGTGCGGCGCCCGCGGGTGTCGTATTGCACTGCCTGACGCTGAAGCGGGACGAAGGCATACCAGCCCTGTGTGCTGTTGGCGTCCGTGGTGCCTTGCTCCACCAAGGTGATGAGTCCGCGCGGATTATAGGTGTAGCGCACGGCATGGTAGGGAGTGTTGCTCGTTCCGCTCGGTCGAGGGCCTTGGATGCCGATCAATTGACGGGCGTTGTCGTACCAGAAGCGGGTCCGGTCCGCCGTGCCGGGCAGCGGGCCGTCCTCGTAGACCACGTCGCCGTTCGCCGTCCAGGTCAGGGTGGTGGTCGCGCTCGGCGAACCGTCGCCAGCACCTGTCGAGGCTTCGGTCGGCAAGAGGTTGTTGGCCGCGCCAGGCGTGCCGTAGGCGACGCTGCTCACCACCTCGTTTGCAGCACCGGCGCAGGATGTGCCGGTGGCGCAGGCCGAAGTTCCGACTGGCAGGGTAATCGCGTGCGGGTTCTGAACGATAGTGCCAGCCGCATTCCTGTACCAAGCGTGGTGCTCTTCATAGGTAAAGCGCGTCTGCGGCCGGTCCGCGCCGGGTGTGGGAGCAGGGGCTGTGACCGTCAGAACGCCGCCGTGATCCGGGTCGTAGGTGAAGTCTGTGACGTTTCCGCGCGCGTCGGTGACGCTGGTCGGCCGGTTGCAGATGACCGGGTTGGCGCAGCTCGCGGGATATGTCGCCGTGGTCACGATGTCGTCCAGGCTCGAGCCTGGTTTGGCTAAATGGGTGATCTCGACCTGATTGCCTCGATCATCATAGACGTACTCGGCGGCGTTCCCCTCGGGATAGGTCGCGCGCCACAGTCGCAGGTTTGAATCATACTGATAGGACCAATTGCGTTCGAGCGCGTCGGTCATCGATGTGGCGCGTCCGAGGGTAAGATCCGAGGTGACGGTCAATTCCTGGTCAGACGGCCCTTCAGCGACAGTGGTCTGGGTAGAGCCGCTGGTGGAGAAGTCATAGTTCCAGGCGCCGGACGCGTCAGTCACCGAGGCGACTCTGCCGGTGGCCAGATCATAGGTGACCGTGATGTCATCGGTGCTTGAGCCGGGATATCGCACACCGGTCAGATAGCTGTTGGTATAGCTGTAGTTTATGGTCCGACTGGACTGGTCAGTGGCGGTCAGCAGATACGGAATCGTGCCGCCGCTGTAGGTGTAGGTGATGCTAGGCCAGGTGCGTGAATATGCCGGGCAGGCGTTAGCCATCGGGTCGCAGGGATCGATGGCATTGTTCAGGCCGGTGACGCTGATCACCCTTTCAAATTCCGGCCCGGAAGCGTCGTTGGAGGCGTAGACATATTTTAGCTGCCAGCCCCGGTTGTTGGTGACTGACTGAAGCCGCCGGAGTGATACGTAGGGGAATTCGCAGTTCGGCGGTGAACTTGTCTGACAGGTGACCAGCCAATGATAGTCTGTTCTGGAGCCATCGGCTGCGGTCTGGGATGTCAGGAGGTATTCGGATTCAAATGTGAAATCCGCCACGTTGCCGTACGCGTCTGTGACAGTCGCGCCGCCGACACGCATCTCGAAGGTGGAGCCGTTGGCGTACTTTGAAACCCAGTTCCCGCCTTCAGAGACGAACTGTTCCGAGATCAAGCCGGTCGCGACCGTCAACTCGCCGCCCGCCACGACGATCGTCCCTACAGCTGCATCTCGCCAACCTTCGCCGAGATACTGGCGCACGTGCGCGAGGCCCCCGTCGGTTGGTCCGATGGCCACATCGACCGTGACGTGGTTGAAGTCGCCTGAAACCAGATCCACGCCGCGTGGGTCGAGGGTGTAATGCTCCGGCGGCAACGGTTGCGTTTGCGCCAGGACCGGATTGGCGCAGATCAAGCCAATAACCGCGGAACCGGTCAGCAACAGTGTGCGTGAAGTCCTTTGCCAGCCCATGAGGCCCCCCTTGGCTGCTGGTCCTAACTCAGTCCCGCTCGTCCTCTTCAGGTAGCGGCGGCTGTGGCTCCAGTTCGGGAACCTCCTCCGGTGACGAAACGGCCTGGACGCTCATGAGCGAAGAGCCTGTCGTCTGTTTGGCTGTGCGGCTGTTTCCGTCGTCATAGACGTAGCTGGTGTCCACATCCGTGGACCGCTCCACTTCAATCAGGCGCCCGTGCACGTCATAGGTATAAGTGGTGATTTCTTGGGCGAGCGCCGCGCCCGTGAAGGCGAGCATGCATCCGCACGTCAGTAGAAACTGCTTCATCTGATCGGCCCCCGCCTTCAATGCGGTGAGACTGACCGACGATCTATACAACCGTCAAGGGAATTTCTGAGACAAACTCGCAGCAGCGATCAGAAGCCCGCTGCACAACAGGACGAAAATGATCTGTCCGAAGAGCAAGCCTGGCCCTATCCGCGGGGCGCTCGCCAGCCCGCTCGAACAGCTTCCTCCTCACTACAGAACCACCTCTCTCCATCAGCCTGATTGATCCGGGTGTTCGCGTACGAGTGCATCCCGGGCAGGTGATAGATGCGTTCACCATCCCTGTTGATGTTGCCCTTGATCTGGCAGTTCGATGAGGGAGCGGACTGAGGTGCAGGAGCCGGCCGCTGCTGGCGGCGCCAAGCCCAAGGCGGGGTGAACTCGCCGGCCCACATCCCGCTGCCAGCCTGCCGAGCCTCGGCTTCCTCTGCCGCGAACGCGCCGCCACTGTACTGGCGGTAGTCCAGGGCATGGCCCCGGCGGACCATTTCCGCACTCAGGTCCGGAATGGTGTTGGTCAGGTGCTCGACGGTGATCTGGGCAGAGCAGCGAGCAACGATGCGTCCGTACTGATCGGGAGAGTCTTGCGGGGTGCAGTAGACGGTGCTGACGCGAAGCCACCCATCCAGCGCGTTGGCGGCTTCCTGGCCACAAGGATAGGTCTGACCAGCGCGTTCGCAGGTCTGAGCTCCCTCAGGGGCATCGATCCCCCACAAGCGGATGCTCTCGCCACGGATCTCGATGGTGTCGCCATCGACGACAGAGGCGCGGCCGGCGATTTCGTCGGCTTGGGCGCCGGAGCAGGCGCCGAGGCTCAGCGCGAGCGCGATATGCCCGGTCTTGTAGATCAACATGGATTGCAGTGGAGCAGCCGCCTCAACCCGTCACAAGTGCCAAAGGACGGCGGTTTCGCATTCTGGACACCCTCCCGAGTAACGGGCATATCACAATCGACTCTCGCATCGTGCGAAGTCGGGTAAGGGGGGCTTCGGCCATGAAACTGCATACCGTCGTCGCGCTTGGCGCGGCGCTGTCGCTTGGCGCATGCGCGACTGTCACGCGCGGAACCAACACCGCCTGGGAAGTGAACTCAGATCCTCAGGGCGCCGAGGTTCACACCTCAAACGGACATCACTGCGCCGCCACGCCGTGCTCCATCCGGATGCCGCGCCGTTCGGAGTTCACCGCCACTCTCACCAAAGAAGGTTATGAGCCGGCCACCGTGACCGTGACCAATCACGTCGGTAGCGGAGGCGGAACCGCTATGGCTGGAAACGTGCTGGTCGGTGGATTGATCGGTGCCGGAGTGGATGCCTCGTCAGGAGCGATGCTGGATCTGACGCCCAACCCGGCGTTCGTGGAACTGGAGCCGGAAAACGGCGACGACGACTGACTGTGAAGAGCGGGCAGGCGCGAAGTCTGCCCGCTTGACGCCACGGGCAAACCTCGCCATAATTTCCGAAATGTCAGGGTCGCAAGCCGCGTGATCCAGAGCCCCGGCCGAAAGGTGCGGGGCTTTTTCGTGGAAACAGGCGGAGACGCCGGAGCTGCGAACAATCGTTGCCCCGGGACGCGCGTGCCGGGCAACTTGAATGGCGTCCTTGCTGCGCAATTGCCGCCTATCGAACAGTCTCTACCGAAAGTGCCGATGGTCGCGGAGACTATCGTCTTTTGGCCGCAGAGCCGATTTCCTGAACCCGAACTTTGCCCACCACGGCACGCCCGCCAAACTGTCGCGAGTACTTCAGCTTTTTTCCGCTCGGAAAGCCTCCAGCCATCCCTTCGGAAGGCATGGCAATGTGCGCATAGAAATAATGAGGCTCGTTGACCTTGTTTGCGTGCTCGACGCAATAGATCGCACCCTCCTCGGAACGCCGGCCGCAGAAGCCGAAACCCGACGAAGAGGGGTCGCTTATCGGCCATTTGCACATATGGGCGTGCAGGGTCCTATCGGCGGCAGTGCAAAGAAGAGGAGCCCATTCGCTCGTTTTGTCGTGAGCGGAAAGAAGCAGCATTCCGGTTTCGCTTTGGGCTTCGTGCACGTCTCCGCGCGCTCCGCCAAGCATCGCGCGCGCGGCCTCGACCAGAAACCCCGATCGCGACATGCCGCGAGATTCAGCCGCCACATCGATCCGCTTCAGAAATTGGGCGCCGATCGAGATGTTGACGCGAACTGGCGCGTCCTCAACGTCCGCGTCTACAAGAACACGACCGACTTCCTTTACCTCCGGATCGCTCTTGATGTCTTCAAGAGCGGTAGGTTCGGGGAAAGCGTCTCCATCCTCGGCCATACCTTGGAGATGAAGGCTCAAGGCGTCGCGCGCCGCCGCCGGAAGCTCGACCATCGTCTCAGCAGCGGTCACGCAACCCGGAAGATCCGGAAAGAAGGCGCTGTAGCCCCGATCCTGGTCCCCCTCGACGATAGCTACATAGATGACAGTGGACATTCAGACTCCTTGCGCCCGGCCTCAGCGAAGCTTGAGACCGGACTGACGCTCGATACTCTTGAGGGTCCCGATTTGCAGGTCCCTCTTCGGATGCGGGACGGTGACCCGCCCGGGTTTGGTCGGATGTTTGAACTGCACGTGTGACCCCCTGTGGGCCACTCGGGTCCAACCGTCCGCTTCCAACACACTGATCACGTCACCGCTCTTCATGTGTGTAGTTATACACACGCATGCAATCGGGGCAATGACAATACACACGACTACACACCGAGTTCCGGCCGGCGGGCGGCGGGGCGACACCCTATGGAGAGACCCATGCGTCAATTCTGGAAAGCCTGGATCCACACCGCCAACGCGATGCTCGCCATTGCCGGGGCGCGGTAGGGGCCAACCACAAGCCACACCCAGGCTAAGGGGCCGTAGAGCGGTAGAGCAGCGCAGGCGCCGCCTGGCCGCAGAGCCCCTATGCAGGGACTGCATGACAGAGGGCCGCATCACCCCTGCGACCGTGCCCGACCACATCATCCCGCTCACCAAGGGCGGACCAGACACCGACGACAACATCCGCTGCCTGTGCGGCCCATGCCACGACACCCGGACCAGAGAGCAGTTCGGCTATCGCAAGGTAGTTGGGACAGACAAGGACGGGTGGCCGGTCGGGTAGGAGATCAGCATGGCCAGCGTCGGACCGGTGATCGTGAGGCTCGCGGTGAAGAAGCCTGCGTGGTGGTCCCCTGCCATGTGGCTGACATCCAAGGCCTACGCCATCCGCGCGGCTATCACGGGTCATGTCCCGAGCGACGAGAAGGTCGAGAGCATCGCAAGGTGGTTCGCCAATAGGCTGATCATCAAGGCCATCTGACCCCGCAAAGGGGAGGGGGGCATTGAATCTTCAGGGCTTTCCGGGCGGAAACCGGCGGCCAAACTAAATCCACACATCTGCAATTCACGACATGAGGTTTTATGGCCCGCCCGAGACTGCCCCAAGTCAAGGCTGAGGTGTCGGGCGCCACGGTCGTCAACGCCGGTCGTTTCAAGGATCGGAAGGTTCCGAAGGGGACGCGCCCGCTGGGCCAGCCCTACGCGAAGATGACGCCGGAACAGTGCGAGGCATGGGAGCAGTTCCGGGGCGAGTTGCCCTGGCTGAACAGTTCGCACCGCGCGCTGCTTCGACTGGCCTGCATCCTGACCGTCCGGCTCGATGAAGCCGATGTCGGCGTGAACCAGATTCAGACGTTGAGCGCGATCCTGTCGAAGCTGGGCGCCACGCCAACCGATGAGACGAAAGTGAGCGCCCCGGATGACGAAGACAGCGATCCGGCCGACAAGTTCTTCGGCCGACCGAACTAGCGCGTATGCGCTGGCGGTGGTCGCCGGGGAGATCGTCGCCGGTCCGCACGTTCGGAACGCCTGCCGCCGCCATCTGGACGACCTGAAGCGAACGGACGGCATCTGGTTCGACCAGGAAGCGGCCGACGAGGCGTTCGCCTATTTCGAGACGGTCCTGAAGCTGTCTGAGGGACAGTTCGAGGGCCAGCCGTTCATCCTGCATCCTTCGCAGGCCTTCATCATCGGCTCGCTGTTCGGGTGGAAGCGCCCGGACGGAAGACGCCGGTTCCGCCGGGCCTACATCGAACAGGGCAAGGGCAACGGGAAGTCGCCGCTCGCCGGCGGCATCGGGCTCAAGGGCCTCGCGTCAGACGGCGAGGCTGGTGCCCAGGTCTATGCAGCCGCGGCC